>Ga0209489_101241_pt1 | contig 52096 bp, 23 predicted proteins | sample SiratrowhiteBW_FD_187527 | JGI IMG/M metagenome (GOLD analysis project Ga0209489, IMG submission 187527) | Root nodule microbial communities of legume samples collected from California, USA - Siratro white BW (SPAdes) (version 2) | ecosystem: Host-associated > Plants > Roots > Nodule | place...
ATATATGTATATATATATATATATGTATATATATATATATATGTATATGTATATATATATATATATGTATATGTATATATATATATATACATATACATATATATACATATATATATATATATAAACTAAATGCTACGATAATTATATATTCCACCAATTTTCAATGTAGGTATTATACGAATGTCAAATGTATTTAAATCCATAAAAATCCCAATTTCTTAAAAAAAAATCCCATCAAAGTTGACAAGTTTTGTGTGTGTTAGAGTGCATGTTTATCTGATTACACGATTTTTGAGTTACTTTAACCACCCAATGCATGTTAGGGTTACATCCTATCCAACACAGTTTAGGTCAACATATGTTTCTGATGATTATGACAAGTAATAAACATGTGGTAGTGTGAATGTTTATATAATGACACATATCGTGAGCTACTCCAACCACTCAATACATGTCAGGATTACATCCTATCCAACACATTCTAAGTCAACACGCATTCCTAGTGACTATAACAAGTAATAAACATGTGATAGTATGCATGTTTATCTGATGACAGGTGTCCTCAACCATTTCTGTAACATCTCATATTTTTCGTATAATAGAAATTTTATTGCATAAAAATTATATAATGGACCTAAATTTAAATATTCATACATTCATCATATTTTTCAAAACATACTTCTTCATATAAAATTTAAAAATATCTTGATACAATCACAGAATAAAATAATATAAAATAAAATTAAACTTCTCCATCAGCTTCTTGAAGAGTCACACTACCTGTCAAATCCTCTGCTCACATGTAATACACGATAATTACAAATTTAAAAATAAAACAAACACCACATAAAAAAATGATAAGCTAGAGCATTTAAAAAAATGTTTTTCCATAAAATAAATTTCTATCTCAACCAAACTACAACAAATCAAGATTTCATAATTCATCTCATACATCACATTACCATTATCATATCTTTACAATAACTCACATCATGCATATACTAACTCGCATACAAAGACACTAGACTCTCTACTTCCAGAAGACTCATCCATTGAATTAGACTCAGAGGTTTGCATTTGTCATACACCCTTCCATCAGTTTCTATTTCAAACCTCGGATATAGTTTATTCTTATCAGTTCATATTTCAAACCTCGGTTATAGTCTGTTCTTATTAGTTCTTATTTCAAACCTCAGATACAATTTCCATATGCACAGGGTTAATCCATATGTCCTATTCCGATCAGCTTATATTTCAAACCTCGGACATGACCATATGCCCCTCCTTCTATTCTCACCACCTGGTAATCTTCATCTATGTGAATTTAATGTACCAGTAGAGTCAGGATACCTCCTTAGATCAAATCTCCAAATAATGCACATCCTAACTATCTCAACACGAGTATCTCATTTCCTGAATATACTATGTCTCGATCACTATTCCATATCATTCACAAATATTGATACTACATCAGACCGCACATAAAATTTCATTAAATTTAATTAAAATTCATCCAACCAATTCATACTTAATAAAACAAGTAATTACAATATTTATTAAAAACATTCAAACTAGCTTCACTTACCCAAATTTACAAGACAAGTAATTATAATATCTATTAAAAACATTCAAACTAGCTTCCCTTACCTGAATTCACAAAGAGTTCCAAAAACCTAAAATCACAGGCAACTCAATCTAATATTTTGATTGGACAGTCTTACTCTAATCGCTACCATGAGTCTATCGATGGTAGACTCCGATCATAAATCTGATAACAGATAAGATCATAAATCTAGAGAAAAGGCATATGACTTTAAATAGAAATGGTTTTAGAGAGATAGTGATTTTGTTATAAAAATTAAAGTTGAACTGGTTTTTTATATTTATTTAAACTTTTCACTTTTAATAATAAGATATTCAGGTACCATCTTATTTATCTCTAAAACTAAATTCTAGTTTAATTTTTATTCTGGAGCTATTTTCTAGGTTATTACAACCTCAACCACCCAATGCATGTCAAGGTTACATCCCATCTAACATAGTCTAGGTCAGCACGCATTTCAAGTGACTATGACAAGTCATAAACATATTGTAACATGCATGTTTATCTAATGACACATATCCTTAGCCACCCCAACTACGTAATACGTGTTAGGATTACATCCCATCCAACATAGTGTAGGCCAGCACGTGTTTCTAGTGACTATGACAAGTCATAAACATGGGATAATGTGCATGTTTATCTGATGAAACATGTTATGAACCACCCCAACCAACCAATGCATGTCAGGGCTACATGTCAATAAACATAGTCTAGGTCAACAAACGTTTCCAATGTATGACAAGTCATAAAAATGTGACAATGTGCATGTCTTTTGATGACACGTATCTTGAGCTACCCCAACCACCCAATGCATGTTAGGGTTACATCTTATCTCACATTCACTAATACTATAAAATACTATAAAAGAGTATAGTTGGATGAGTGGAGGATCTGTAATTTCAAATTCATAATACTCAAAATAGTTCATTTTAAAGAAATGAATGCACACAATTCATTTTGTGCCTCGGTTGATTATGAGGCTAGGATGTTTGCATTGTGTAGATTCCAAAATGACATTACACTTAGTCGCATGAAGAAGATTATTTGGAGTGAATAGTTGTCCACTTAGGATCAAAAAGTTACAAATGTTTATTTATACCTTATGGAAAAACATACCAATATATTTTTCTTGTAAGTGATGAAGATGTATAGGACATGATTTGGTGGTATAGTAGTTTCCTTAATCTATTATTATGCCTCTTTTCGTGAATTTGATGAAGGTCCAACTAGCAAACGTGGATTATGAAGCATCGTGCAATAATATTGAAAGAGTAACTTTTTTAGAATGTTTTTGTTTATATGTTTTAGTCTTCTTTGGAATTATATGTAAAAGTTCTCACGTGAAAGAAAATTTTCAAAGTTAGACTTGTTTTATATTGTTAGGGATGTCTCTTCCTATATTCTATATGTTGTAGTCTTTTTTATAATAATATGTAAAAGTTCTCATATCTCTATGGTGAAGAAAAGTTCTACAAGATGGTCTTATTTACTATTTTTTTAAATTTAATTTCTTCAAAATTAAATATTACAATTTTTACTTTTCCACATTTTTATGTGTACAAAACTCTATTACACATTATATAAAATATTCGCTTTATTCACTTAATCAAAATTAATCTATTTCTACTCCAAAATTTAATCAATTATATTTTTCTAATTTAATATTTCCTAAATAGCATTTCATATTTATAAACAAATACCTACTCGTATTATTATTTTACATTTAAAATAAACCTAATAATTACTTATTTATCTTTATCTGAATTAATATATTACATACACTTAGTTTTTAAATTAATATATTTTTCACTCGATCAATTCAGTTACATCACATATACATTTCATTACGTTCTTCTAATTATTTAAATTTTTGCTTATGTATATCTATTTCTGAATAGTTATCTATCTCACTTTTTAATTCTCTAAATAATTAAATCCTACATACTTACTAAATACAATTAATTATTATTATTTAAAATTAATTTTAATATTTCTTTCAAATATCATTTTCAATTAATTCTTTTGTAAATTTTTTCTCTTTATATTATTTAATAGATCAAAACACAAAAAAATATAAAAAATAAAAACAAACTCAAAATTCAATTCTTCATAAACCAAATTTCGACTAGTTTCTCAGTGCTAGATCAGCATATTTAATATCAGAATTGGACTCTCAAAAACTAAATTCTAACCTGTATCCAAAACCATGATACTTGATAAATATTAGGTACCTGTGCCATCTCAAAAAGAAAACCACAAACAGTGCTATGCGAGAAAAGAAATTTATAATAACCATGGGAAATCCTACATTATTTTAGCTGTTGCCCATATTACGATTTTAGTTCTACCATATTACGTGAAAACATTTCTCTTTTCAATTTGTCGTAAAATATATCCAACAAAGGTATAACTCATTTTGCATGTTCTTATTTTCTTACGCTTGGTTAAGTGGGGTTGCCAATACTACAAGAGAAAGAACGTGAAGCTGTCTGTGGAAGACAGTGAAAAAGTTGAAAAGAGGAATGTACGTCATAAACTTTATCCTATGAAATCAGTGGAATGTTCAAATACCACACCATGCTGTTTTTTTTTTTTTTTTTTTTTTTTTTTTTTTTCATCATGTCAAAGTTAAAAATTACATTCATAATCGATTACATACCAATTATGTGTAATATATAATTAAGTATGGAGTTTTTTTTTTTAATTTTTTAAATATAACAAATGAATAAAATATAAACATATATAAATAATAATAAATAAAAAAATAATACTATAGTAGACATAATTTCTCATTACTCTAATATTCTTACTCGTTTTTTTTTTCATTCTCTCACTTTTCATCATATCACCCAAATAAAATATTAATAATTAACATTAATCTTATTAAACCATAATCTTATTATGCTAAAAAATTAATAATATTTTTACTTATCTATTATACACGTGCTTAAAATAATAATTATTGAATATAAAAGTTTTTAATTTCTTAGATGGACTCAAAAAGTTGGTTTTTAGTTTACCAGATGATTCTCCTTTCTATGTTAAAACGTGTGGACATTAGAATGAGAATCAAACAATTTCAAGTTTGACCATTTTTTTGTTTTGTTTTTAAGTAAAAACTTAATTTCGCATCTCTACTTATCCATAAGATTTTGACTTTTGACAACATTTACTTTTTTTAGAAAGACGGGTATTGTTCTCGTAATCAATATAATGTCTATTGATTTTTTAAATAGGAAAAATTATTCAATATATTATGTCCAATCATATATTTGCTTTCCAAATTTTAATTTAATTTTATACCATGTTATTTTTTTTTGTTGAAAAAATCTGAGAAAAAAATATTGGAAAGATCTCACAAAAATAAGAAAAACCAAATCATATAAGGAAATAATATCACTTTTAAATTTAGAAAACCTAAAAACATATTTTTAAATAAAAAAAATAAAAAAATTTAAGAAACTTAAAATTTTATATTTGTGAGATTGAAAAAACCATTTTCAAAATTTGAGGAACTAAGATAAAATTTAATAAAAGCAATTACAAAAATATTTTCATATCATTATTTTAATAGCATTAATTATTGTTAAGGAGTATATCATTAGCCTCAAGAACAAGTGTAATGTTGTAAGAAAAAATCATTTTCTAAATTTAAATATTACAAAAAAATAAATAATTTAGAAGACTAAAAGAAAATAGTATCCAAGGTTAAGATAATAAAAGCGTTAAAAAATCTCTTACTAATCTAAACGAAAGAGATGGATATATTAGAGAAAATAAACAGATTGAACAGAATTTTGTCAAAGAAAAACCCATGTCTTAATACGTTCATTGAATCAAAATTGTGGCAATAATTTAATAATCTTTTTTTAACTCTCTAGAGCCCATGTTCCTTATTAGAGTTCAAGCAATTTTCTTAAGAACAAATACTTGATATGACTCTCATAGATAAAATAAAAAAAACATATAATAAATAAAAAAAATTATCTAATATACTCAATCCTTTAAATCAGAATGTACCTCACTTTATTACATGGACTTAATTATTAAATTAAAAATAATGCCTATTTGAAGATGTATAAAGGAGACTTGACCGTTTTCTAAAGCTAACAAGACATAATCAAACTACAAATATTTGGGTTAACATCCAGTTAAAAATGTTTTAAATGAGACTGACTTAAAAAATTAGTTAAAAATAAAATAAAAAGTCTTCTAATAAAAATATATCGAAAGGTGTCTTAAGAATATCTTAATCAATGTTAGAATTGAAAAAATATTTTCGTCGAAATAAAATAAAAGATATCATTATCTAGGTCGATTAAAATATACATTAACAAAGCTAATCTGCATTTTTATTTTACTTTTAATATAAAATAAGATATTTTTTTACTTTTTTTTATATTAGATTGGTTAAAATGTTGGATTATGGAAGGAAGAGAAAGAAAAAGATAGTAGGGGAGTAAAAGAGTGAAAGGAAGCACGTGATATGATTTAATGAGTGATACGGAGAGGGGTGGGTCCCGCACCGGAGAGGGGACAAGAACACGTGAGATGGGGGTGGGTTGTGAGAGTGGGGCCCATGAGGTTGGTTTGGTGTGGGGACCACCATTTACTCAATTATGGGATCATCATAGTGCTCATCACCACTCTCACCAAAGCTAATGCTATTTTTACCCTTCGCTTCCGCATTTCCCGCGCCCTTCGCTTTCACTTACCCTGTTCCTCTTCCTCATTACTGCTCTCTCCACCCACTCTCTACATCAATTCTTCTCATTTATCTTTTCTCAAACATTTTTTCTTCTGCTTCTTTTTCGCTCATTTTTCTCATCTTCCTTTTATTTCTTCCTTTGTCAAATAGAGTTAAGTAGTTATCATAATATAGAAATTTTCATCACTAAAAATATCTAATACACTCTATCAATGACGGTTCTTTGTAGGTAAAACGTAGTTAACTACAAAATTCTTACACAACTTCTATGAGATCGAAGAGAGAGTTTGTATTAGCTCAAGAGTCTAACAATGCATTCCTACCTTACTAATTATACAGTAAGATATACTTATGTATATAAACAGAATTCGTAGAACTTAATAGTAAAAGTTATTTCTCCTCCACAATACAATTTTTTCTCTATAAAATAAAAATACAATAATGAAGGAATCACAAACAAACTTTTACTACAATAAAAAGATAATAATCCTACTTTATTATAAATTATGCAATAGGTGGATGATTTGAAATTGACAAACTAAAGATGCTTGATAGAAAGTTGAATAAGTTCGACAAAATTAATAGTAACTTTCTAAAAGAACTAAGAAGCTACATCAAACACTTCAACAAGGACCTAATAAAAGACGCGTTGACTTTGAGTCCAAAAATTAGGAACCATAACAACTTTCAACCTTCTCGATCGTGATTATGAATGAACCAATTTTTGTTCATTATATAATCTTAAAGATTGGTGAGTTTACCAACTCACAAGACTCAATCACTTAAAAACCTATTAAACACATATGTCAATTAGTGAAGATTTGATGGTGTACGGTGCAAGATATTCGATGACACCCTCATTTGTTCAGCACTACATTAGTTCAACAGTTTCCCCTTAATGACACACTGAAGTCTTTTGATAACTTTTCAAATATGTTTGCAATCTATTTGCAATGAATAAGTCAAAATCACCTAAATAAAATAAAAAATATTTGTTGATATCCATTGATACATACAAGTATAAAAAAAGTTCTTTAGTATTTTTTAACATATATAGCCAACTAAAAGTGCAAAAGGTGATAGGGTGAAAGTTTTTCTATGGGACGAAAAATAAGTAAGTACTGTGTCATCCCTAAGAAGAATAGGTGATAAAAGAAGAAATTGTAAAGTTATTTGAGGTTAGTTTAATTTAGAAAATACAACATCTAATTTGGTTAACCAATGTTGTAACGTTGAAAAAGTCTTTGACAAATGGAGAATGTCTACCAATTTCACAAATGTAAATGAAGCATGTTTTAAGTAGTACTTCAAAACACCTGAGTGAATAACATTATCACACTTCGTTTATAAGATAATTAAATAACAAATCATGCAAGACACAATTGTTTTGTCTTTTAGATGAAACAAACACCTTTTCTCTCAATCTATAAGGCACACATAAGAATAGATGAAACGAACATCAAATGATATACATGGCTAAACAAACCTCATACTTAAATTAAATATTCACATTTTTATGTTATGTATAGGTGTAATGTGTATTTGCCAAAAAGATTCATTTGAATTCAGATATTAAAGATTTCTTAAGACACAAGCTAAAGTTGCCTTTTTCATCAATTTCTTAACATAAAGAGATTGCCAACTCTAACTCAGCTATCTATCCTATATAAAAGGCACATCAATCATAAAATTATGCAAAAGACTACACTACCTAGGGAGATAAACATTGTGAATTATCATAAGTTATGAAGAAAAATGATCAAGATTGAGGAAGCATAAATTCAACAATCATAATAAAGCTCAATGCAAAATTGACAACATATAAAAGCTAAAAATTCTCAACTATAAATGATTATCCAACGACTATCTTTTTCAACAAGCCTATAAAAAGAAATTTATCAAGAAGAAAAGGATGATGGAGAGACACACAAAGGAGAGGATATAAAGTTCCAAATTGGTTGTTTACAAGAAGAGCACTCCTATAAGCCTATAAAGTAGAGGTTGCACTATGTAGATATGTTGATTAGATGATAGCATACCTCACAACTTCCTAGAAGGATCCTCAAGCTGAAAGAAGATTAATGTATTAGGATCCTAAGAAACCAAATGGAAAACAATTAGAGTGTTTATCCAACTACCTATGAGAGTGAGGCAAATCTTTGTATAGTTGAAAGGTGTTACCCTCCTTATAGAGCAAGATGATCTACACAAGTATAAAAAATCTAATCATTGTATCCATTATTAGACACAATCCTTCCTAGTCATCAAACCCAATGATCAATAGATCATGAAAACACTAAACCTTCTGATATTGGCTAGAAGTGCCCATTTGGAAAACAATACTTAGAGTTAACTGGAAGTGGTAACTAGTAAAGAATACTCCATGATATGGTCAGCCAAGAGTGGTTGCAACCTAAAAGAATACTCGGTTATCCAGGAGTGACTAGGTGTAAATAATACTCGGGGTTAGCTAGGAGTTGCCAGAGTATAGAATACTCATTTGAGCCAGAAATGGCTGGTGTCAAGTATATTCAAAGGGGTTAGCTAGAAGTGACTACAAGCCCAAAGAATATTTGATATGTATTTTGCAACATTATTATATTTGGTTGAACTTTATTGAGTTAGTCAAGAATTTGATGTAGTTTCTTACGACCGATAAACCAATATAAATTACTGTGTATGGATTTTCTTTTCCTTATCTCTTATTATATTACATGTTATAATAGTTTAAATTAACCCAAGAAGGAAAGTTAATGTGTAAGAATCTATTAAAATATTTTACTGGATTTTCCTTTTGTTAAGACCTTGATGTAAGTATATTTGTTTTAAATGGGTAGAAGCTAAATTATGTTTTAATTACTAGTTAAAGTAAACATGAATGTTTATTAATCAAGTGATTTAGCTAAGTTTTAAAATCTTCGTCTAACTTGATTTAGGGTTTAGAGTTTAGAGTTTAAGGTTTCAAAAGAGCTTTTAACTATGTATGTATGATTTTTTTTCGTTATGAGTGTTTCCTCAATAGAAAGGTTTTAAGCCTTATTAGACAAAACATCTTGAGATATTTGTATAGAAATTTTAGTCTTAAACCTTGCTTTCATAGTGTATCCCTTTAGGTCAAATGTACACTAGGTATTGTAGGTCATACAAAGTAATCACTTGATTTATTCAAGTGTTTCTAATATAATACAACAAATGGAAGAATCTTTGATTTGATTGTGTTATGAACTCTCAAGTATCATAAGCTAAAATACTTGCAAAAAGTCTTGAAGTTTATTTAAATCAGAATTCAACCTTTCCTTCTTGTAATTTTCCTATTTTCTCAATTTCCAAATTTGTTTTACAATTTGAATGTTTGTATTAAAGCATTTCATTTAATTGTTAAACTAATTGTTTGATAAGAACATTTTGGTATTTGATTTAATCTAGAAAATATTTTTTCAATTATGGCTAGTATAATTAATAAAAAACAAATAAACTATATAAGATTTTATAGAATGTGATAAACTATGATAGATTGTCTATTACTAAAAACTTGTTAGATGTCAACCCATCTATTAAGATCTTAAAATTGCATTTGCATGAGACATCAGTTAGTAAGATCATAAACACATTTAAACATATGAATTACTTATAGTATTTGTTATCATCAAAACTTGAACTTTTTTTTTACTACCAGTGTAATGACAGATCCTCTAGTAGGGTACAAACAATTTAGGTCTCAATAATCTAAGGAGCATCTTATCAAAAGTAAAGAAATAATACATAGTATTATGTCATTTAATAGACAAAACACTTGTGTCTTACATGATTTGTTATTGAAATCATTCGTCTTAAAAACGATGTATTATTCATGTTTTATTATTTGTAGTTTTCAGCACTTAATCATAAAGTATTGAATTTTTTCCTTAACGTTCAAAATTGAAGTATTTTGTATCTATATTTTTTTTTTGTCTAATTCCATGTTTCTGAGATATATTGTGAATTATCCCATTTCCCCTTTTTCATTTTAATATAAGTTCCAAGTTGTTTCTTCCAAACCTGTTGGTATGTGTTTAATCGTTGTCTTTCCACCAAGTGCATTTCTTGTGTTGGCACCAACTACTTCTTGAACATTCATCTTTTGCATAAGTGTGTCATTTCTTTGCATGTAATGTCATCTCTTGTGTAATTGTTTTATACATACAATGTTAATTTTTACAGTTCATCATATCAATCAACTTATTCATTAATAAATATCCCATCTAAGTATAGTTTCAAGTTTATTCCTTAATACTCAAATTTTAGGAGAGTGATTTCAAAGATATAGTTTAGCCTCCAAGCATTCGACAATACTCATCATCTTCTTTATCCAACTCGCCTATTTGTTTAGGGTATTAGATGTTCATTTCAATTCTAATACAATGGAAACCCCTCTAGTAAAAATGAGAGGGCCTTAAAAGATTGAACCTTGATAAATCGTTTTTAAAGTATTATAAGAGGATTGAAACAAGGATAATAAACCTTGTTCTCTTACTCTTTTTACCGAGACATATGTGCCTTTTTTATTAGTCTATGTTCAAAGGAATAAAAAAAAAACATGTCTGCGGTTGAAATTATGTTATGTGAAATGCATCATATATGGAATGCTTAGAAGAAAAAACTAATTGTTAAAGTTCAATTGGGCATGAGCTACATTCAACATCAATAAAATTTCTTTAGACTTGTTTTTTGAAACAGTCAAAGGAAGATGTAGTCATGGTTTTACGAATAAGACGTCATAGAAGTAGTAAAGACTCCATCATATCAACTTTTTAATCTTTGTATATAGGCTCGTGCTCATCGCAAGCTCTATATGTCATTTTCATTTCCTAATTTAGTGTTTATTGATTTTTGAATTGTTTCGATACCTTGATGAATGTACATCCCAAGATATCATTAATGAACTTAGACTTAACCTAATGATATATTGTACCATAATCCATCATTTTTCTTTTTCTTATAAAATTCATATTATTCAACATTCTAGAAAACACAAAAGACCTAACAATTCCGAAAAACCCAACAAATCTAAAAAAAAATTGCAATTTTCTACACAACAAATCTAGAAAGTTAAGCAAAACCTGAAAAGCACTAATATAAATGACAAGTATAGTAAATTAAAAAAAATGAAAATTCAAACAAGCAAAATGTCAAATGGGATAATCTAAAATATAAAAAACGAAATATGTTCTGAGTATATGAATTACGACTAACTTCCATATGGTACCTCAAAATTTTATAAAAGATCAATTGAATATAAGAAATAAAAAATTTATAAAAAAGGATGGATGTATTTGAATTTCTAAACATTGAAAGTAGGTCAATAGTAAAAAATTCTTTCCTTTACTCATGGAATGAGGACATATAAAACTAGAGGTTTAACATCAAGTTTAGATGTTGAACCTTTAGATTGAGAAATGATAATAAGAAAATGAAAAAATCAAGAGAAAATAAAAAGAAAAGAAAATAAAGTGAAAATTGTAGTTGATCGAATTAAGAAAAAAATAATAAAAAATAAATTAATGAAAAAAATTGTAAATAATTTGACTAATATAAAAAGTTAAAAAAATTATGGCACGATATATTTTTCAAATCATGTTTTTGTTGTTATAAATTAATTTTAATTAAATATTAAATATTAAATTATTTAAACAATTTATATTAATATTATTAATAATAATATTTTTATTATTTATTATTATTAATATTATTATCATTTTTTATAATTATTTATTTTTGTATTACTTTTATGTTGTATACCATATGATATATCAACATAATATGTCATATATTAATTTAAGATTATCAAGTTTCAAATATAAAGAAAAGTACATTTATCTTTCTTTTTCCTTCTTTAACTTTGTTCAATTAAGACGTGTTTATATTTGAAGATGAATTTGACATAGTAAAAATAAGTGAAAAATATTTGTGGTTCAATTAAAAGAAAGATAATAAGAAATAAAAAAAAAAGATTTATGAAACCTTATGAGAAACGTGATTTGTGTGATTAAATTATTATTGTTAATATTATTATTATTATTATTATTATTATTATTATATTTTTATTATTACAATCTAATTATTATAATTTTTAATTATATTTTTATTATTTTAATATTTTTATTATTGTTTGTAGTTTTTAATATTAAATTATTAATATTTTATTTTTATAATTATCTTATTTTTATCATTATTATATAAATTTATTATTAATATTTTTATCTTTCTATTTTTATTAATATTTTATTATTATTATTATTATTTATAATCATATTAAATTTATTATTATTTTAATAATAATAATTATTATATTATATAAATAATTATATTTATTTTATAATATAAATATAAATATAAATATTAATAAATTTATAATTAAAATTAATTATATAAAAATATAATAACTATATCTGACAATAACTTTTTTCGCAAATCTTGCTATTTATGTGAAAGAAAGAGCGTTTTAAATTATTTTCTTGTCATTTTTTATTTTAGTTAAACTTTTTTTTTTATTGTTGTATTGTTTTCACTTTTCTACTTTGCATCTATCCGGTGTGGAAACCAACGAAGTTTTAGGGGCATCTACAAAAGACAATCTTGTCTTTTCTTTGTCACAAATCAATAATAATAATAGAAACCAACGAGACTTGTATTTTTATTCACTTACACAATACATCAGACAAACAAAATATAAAAGATAATATTGAATAACAAAATTTCCCATAAATTATTATTATTAAAAAATTATAAAAGTTATAATTGCTTTAGGACATACCATCAAACTTGTGATCTTGAATAATAATTATATAAAGCTTCAAGCATAATTTTTTAGTCTCTTTTTCCACTTAAGTATATGATATTTATAAAACACAAACTAATGATTCTAGAAACATATTTATTTGAACAGATATATCTCCAGTAAAATAACTTGAAAACTAAATTTCATACACATTCACCATTAATTCAAAATATAAGTCATTAAATATAACTTTAAGTATCACAATTTGCAAAGAGAAAGAAAAAAAAAACTTGAAAAAAATGAAAATCTAAAATAGAAAAACGGTGTAACTTTCTTTAATAAGAGGGAAGATTTGAATAAAAATGAACACATAATCAATATAACATTATTAATTATGTCATTAATTTTTATTAGTATTTACATTTATTTATTATAATAAAATAAATACATAATATACCATTGTTAAAATAAAAAAATAATTTCTTTTTCAGAATCATATTTACTATAAACTTTTCACCCAAATTGACTTTTTTTTTTTTTAATTTTCACTTTCTATTCTCTTTCTCCGTCCTTTCTTTCCAATTTCACCCTGCTCCAATGAAAAGAAAGCGCAAAACAATATCATATTCAAATAAATGACATTGAGTGCTTACCAATTACCATATTTATAAAACTAATAGAAATATTGAAACAAAAAGACAACAAAGTAAAAAAAGAATAATAATAACACAATAATAACTTGCTAACAGATGAGGGTAATGACTGACACTTTATGGTCTCACATTATGACCCATGAACTCACTATATCCTAATGTATTGACCTATCAGCGCAGACATTTATTATCATTTACGGTACAGTATCACAGGGTACATAATGTGCCACATCTCAGATTAGAATAATACTATGTCCTATGTAAAAATATACCCGAAACTCTACTTTATAAAAAGTATTAAATCAAATTAGTATATTTAAAATCTTGAAAATACAAAATACACATTAATATGAAGAAAGTAAAAAACTAGTAAACTAACGAAGCAGTGAGATCTAAAATTATTCATCAAAGAAGGGAATCGATGTTGAAAGCTTTTGCCGAAAATTTACAAGGAGCTATAAAAAAACTATTTCAAACTATATTTTAAAGTAGGTTACTGCACACGGGTCCAAACATAACTGAAACACGGCCACTACAGTGTTATAAAATCATTAGAAATGAAAGGGGTTGAAGGAGCCAATGGAAGGTATCATTCACCCACATCACTTCAATCAAATAAAAAGATTTTAGATTGGAGTCTAAGTGTTATAATATATATATATATATATATATATATATATATATATATATATATATATATATACACTAAAAAAATCGACATCATACTCTAACAATTAGTCTTTGACGAAAATTTGTACGATGTAACAAAAAGCAAAAAATGTAGATATTATAACTATTTGAAAATAACCTCACCACCGTACCCTGTTACTGGAATTCCCATTCCATATTTGATGGATGTAGTGGTGGATTGGAGAGACATGTAGGCTCATATAATTACACTGCTAACAGCTCTTGAAAAACGGGGCAAATGACACACCCATTTATCTCTGTTTAGTAAGTACCAGTAACACAGCAAACCAAAAATAAAGAGAAAAAAAAAACTAGAAACTTTACTTTTTGCTTATATAACCATTCCCTTGCATAATTTATCTGAAGCAGTGCTCTTTGCTCGTTCTTTACACATTTACGAAGCTTTATTTGCGACTATATATTTCTGAGAAAAGAATGGTATAGTACAACATGTGTACAGTATATGCATGCAACTTCCGGGATCCTCCTGAATGGATTAGAAGATGTATACTTTTGCTAATATGGGGTGAATAGAACAAACACCGGGAGACGAATCACATTCTGAATCTTCTTGAAGAATTACCATTAATTGTTAATTATTGAAGCAGACAACTTATGCATATTCCAGTATAGCACCTGTATGATTGAATCCGCATGAAACTTGCAACGCTTTCACGTCTTCTCCAAAGCAAACTCTTGTAGGGTTTATATAATCCACATCACTTCCATGACCCTGAGCGAAATTATAAATTTTATTAGTTGCGCAACGCAGATAATAGTGCACTTAGCAATATTAAAGACAATAAACTAATCAATTAATATAAGAGATGGATCAGTCTGACTTATCAGATCGCACGTTCCTCTAAGGAAATATGTCTTCAATTAGAAAGCTTGCGTGTGCGTGCGGCAAATTTTATAATACATACGGAAGTCATTATTAATTGTACAATTTCTCGTTAATCTAGATAAATTCTTGGATTCTTAGTTGTCTTTTGTTGTCCTACGTCACAGAATTGGCATTCGGACCATTGTGTATGAGTGTGTAACATTTCCTTTGATACATTTTTACTAATACTAGCATATATAAATTATTTGAGAAGAAGAAGCATACCAATTGTCCACTAGAAGAATGTCCCACTTCAGAGAACGTCCCATTGGAACCTCCCCAGCCCCATGTGAACACTCTTCCTTCTGAAAGTCAACGAAAATTCCAGGATAAATGAAAATTCCAACTACAAGTACAGTGTAAACATCAAGTACAAGTCTTACATACGACAGAGAGGAAGTTAAAATTTTAACGAACTTAAATAAAACTTTATCACAAAAATCTGGAAAAATCCAGTCCCACAACTTGTACAATCCAAAAAGGAGCTATGTATTACATCATCAAATCTCCATAGAGAGCCTACAGCTCTAAAGAAATCTGTAAATGATGTTGCAGTTAACACTAACAAGCAGGGAAACGCGGTTTTTAATCTTGAAAAGAAAAGGTAGATCATCAACAGGTACTGAAAAGAATTAGAAAAATGATCAAGTTTCTCCAGGAGTCAAGAAACTGATCACTAATTTTTAGTCCGCAAATCCTTATTCCTGTAAGGAAATTCAAATAGATAACTGCTTTCATGACAAATGCAATAAAAAGCAGTATAATTTGAAGACAGAACACAACTTCTCAAATAGGTTATGTGGCTGTCAGAGGAATCACTCATCATCACTTGTATATATATGATGGTGCAAAGTAAAATGTTCCGATTGTAAAAGACATGTTTGATACTGTAGGGACATTGGGAATCCGGTATTGTGATTTGATCGGGCAGTCTCCAATTTGACATTCCTCACATATATGCCCTGTGTCTCCTGTGATCTAGTAAATCAAAGGTTTCATTTATAGATAGTTATTTCTTTCTCGGTATTCCACTATTTAATACATCAAAAGTGGGGGCTCCTGGTCTTAGCCTTCCAAATCAGTCCATTATTGTGTAGCGATAATGATGTATTCTTACGTTAATTTGTCTTGAATATTCAACACGTCAAATCTCATTCCGATCGTTGTTTAGTGCTAACCACAATATTTAGCTACAAAATGACAAGCTTATTCTTACTAATTATTTTAGTACTAAACCATATATTAATTCCTTCGTCATTATGATTGTAAATGAACTTCTCTTTTCCATATTGCCAAGGGGTTTAGAGGTTTGGGCAATTTGGTCCATTAATCTGGTCTGGTTTCCGAAGTCAGTTTAAGTGTGTACTTGGGTTAGGTTTTTGGTATTTTAATTTTATTGTTTGTTTTAAAAATCACAGATTTTCCCAAATAATTAAGCAAATCTACACATAACAATAAGTATTATTTCCTATGTCTGGCCTCGTCACTTCATGCGATTTTTACTATTAGAATAACATGCAATTTATATGATAAACGAGTGTGTGCATCATAAATTAAATGCATTTAATTTTCAAAGGAATTAGTATTCAAGAAGCAGCACCCATTTATCTTTGCCTACGAAATAGTCCCCACTTAGTCCATTTAGAATTTATATACACAGATGCTTATTGTAACCTAAATAAAAATCAATCAAGTTTTCCGTACTCTCTCTAAACTCAACATATATGAACTAGAGACAACAAGGTGAGTGACAAGCTTCCTCATCATTAGAGTAAGCATCTATTGTTAACCATGTCCTTAACTTCAAAAAGTGTAACCCCCACATCTAAGGAAATTTCCATGAGAAGTTTATTAGGACCACAATTAGCCATTTGGCACGGGTGGACATAGGTTGGATAACCCACCCAACTCAACTGAAGCTTAAAAAACAGGCTCGAGTCAGGTATCCAGGTTATGTCCATCCTGTTTAGTTCAGGTTGGAACTTGGCTAAAATCTATCTGACCTGATCCACCTCAAATTCCCTTTTATTTATTTTGCTTTCCTTTTTCAGCTTCTAATTTTATTTTTCATTATTTTTAATGGATATGTTGGTTCAATCTAAGATGAGCGTAAAGTTTTGCTTACTAAAACTTGACTTTTGGCTACCTCTAAAATTTGGCCACGACTTGCTGTGAGGCACGAGCAATCTTTAAAAGGGTTTCCCTTACAAATATGTTATGAGATTAGCTAGCTTTGCTTCCTTGATATTTTGTTTGATCTCTTTTACATGATCTTGATGAAATTATTCTTCTTAATAAAAGAAAGCAGCCTTTACATCAATATGACAAGAAAATAAACTATTCAATGGCAATTATTTTCTGTTAAAGGGAAGAATTTACCAGAGATGGCTGCAGTATGCTTCCAACCACAGGAAACCTGGCAAACAGAAGACTTCAAGAATGGCCCTTGAACCTTTTCAGGTAGATGAATGACATCTGAGGAACTGGATAAAAATAATTTGAAGAATTAGAACACTAACATGCATATACAAAAAAGAACATCAATGCCGAAAATGAAAACGACCAACTAAAAAGTCTTAGTATGAAACAATACCCAATGCCAAGGCACCCATTTTCGTTTGAACCCCAAGTATAAAGCTCTCCAGAATCTACAGAAAACAATAGAATGAAACAGTAAAGAAATGATGACAACAAATCAACACAAGGTTGAGTTCTGAAACTGACGAATTACTTGTCAGGACACAGGTGTGGTAGCCACCACAAGCAACTTCTTTTGAGTATGGAAGTTCACTGACCAAGGATGGTCTTGTTGCACCACTCGTATTCTTTAAATGCTGAGGAATTGAAAATAATATTAGTCATTACAACTAGAAGACAATGAGTAGGAAAAAAAAAACACTCATTGCTTACCAAATTTTCAATTCCTCTTTCACCAAATACTAAAACAGAACCATTTTCTGCAAAATTTTCATCAAGATAGGACAGAAAAATTTGCACTGAATAATATGAGAAGGCATGAAAAAAATATAAAAAGATAGAAGATATAACTACATTCAAGTACCATCAGTACAAGCTGAATTTAGCAACCCAGCAGCTACGTATTTTACCTAAACATAGTCAAGAATAGAGGTAAAACATTAAAGATCAAAGCTAAAAGTTAAAAGCCAATATAACCATCTTAGAAGCAAGGCAATCCATTCAACATCACACCTTGATTCCTTCAAGATCCTTTATAAGTCTTGGCGTATACTCACTGCATGATATTAAAAAGCATGTCAACACAGAAATACATAATATGAAAAGCAAGGTAAAGGTTGCAATTTATATAAGTTCATAATCCAAGCAGCTCTGTTTGGATGATTAAACTTTCTCCAGCATCAAATACAGACTTTAAATTGCAACAAGAAAGTCAATGACAAAAAATGAATAAGTACAACCCATTATTAAAAGAGAAAATTGCACCACTTTTAGTTTTAATCACTATAAATTCTGTATTAACTTGGCTCAAGTTCTATATAAGCTAAATTCTTAGTCAGATTTCGTATAATTTACTATTTAAAATTAATGTTTCTCAATTAATCATCAATGTTATACCTTTTTGCTGTATCTGTTTTTCTCTTATTGTTTACGGTCAGCCAATCTATGTCCCTAAGGTTACCCGCCTACATATATTATATATAGAGGAGGTCTTTTTTGACATCCATCCCAAATTGCAGTCACTCAAAGTATCTAAGGTACCCCCTTACATATGCATCTAAGTGGCCAATATTCTCAGCAGCATTTTTATTAAAATGAACATGTAGCTTTCTTTATGCTTCTCAAAGCTTCTTATTTAAGAGCAGGTATGGGTGGAAATTAATTGATATAAGATTTTGCTTAAATGGACCGGTGATTGAACCGGTCAAAGCACTAGTTCAAGGTTCAATAGTTTAATAGTGGTCAAACCAATATTAATAAAATTAATATAATGATTAAATAATAAATAATATTAAAAAAATTTAATATCATAATTCTATTATGCTAAAAGCTAAAATAAAACGTAAATTTATATAGGTTTTGAACATTTAAAATGCATATAAAAATAGAAATAAAATATGTTATCATACTTAAATTAAAAATTGAATAATATTTATTGATAATAATAAGTTTATAAGTAGAATAAAAAGAAAATAACAAATACTTTATGTTACTTTTATTTTTTTTAAAAAGTTTTAAAAAGTGTATTATATTAAACTGGTTTAGACCGGTTTTCTGTTTCTTTGATTGGCTCTTATAAACAGTTTTATGGTTTCTTTAAACCGGTTCTTGGTCCGACCAGCCGGTCTGATGCAGTTTTCAAACCAGAGGGAAAAACTCAGTGTAAAACCAATTATAAACTATGGAAACTAAAGCCACAACTACCAAAGGCATGATGATACAGAAACGGAAATAGCTAGAGGTTAGGGTTTATAGAAGTCTAGCCTCACTTGTTTTAATAATATAAGTCTAACGGTAGGGTTTAATTGACCTTCATAATAACTTATTTGAAAGTTTAAGTTGAATGGTTCTTCTATAGGCAAGTTTTATGATTTCTCAGAACCGGCTACCTGACTGCTTCACTGGTCCAACCCGACGATCCGGTTTCAAACCAGAGTAAAAAAACTCAAAGTAAAACAAATTATAAACTACGGAATTAAGACCACTACTACTCAAGCCATGAGCTAAAAATGGAATTAGGGTTTATAAAAGTGAAGCCTAACTTGTTTATAATGATGTGAGTCTAATTTTAGGGTCTAAACTGACCTTCATGATAATTTATTTAAAAGTCTATTTTGCAATAATGCTTAATTTATCTTTCAACGAGTCATAGGCTAGACTCTTTATGTAGATCAACATGTCTAATATTTATAGAAGTAAATAAATATATGGTTTTAATACGTTATGAAAAGTTTAATATAACAATAATACTAACAAAAAAATATTTACTCAAATAGATTGGTTTGTTAGACAAATAGACTTCTCCAAATATCTAAAACTTGATATTTTTAACCAAATATACTTTTGCAAACATCTTTACCTAGTCATTCCATAAAAGAAGCCTAACTTGACCTGGACCTAATGGAGACAAAGCCACAAGCCTCTCTCATGCGATTTATTCTATTCTCACCCGTAAGTGCAAGGTAATAAAAAGGGTGGGAAAATGACGAATCAATCTGTGACAGAAGAATGAGAATTAGAGATTTCTATAGTAAGTTCTAAATGTACACTCCATTAAAACAAAGGATGGAAAATAGCACATGGCTTGTTATGTTTTAAAAGGGAAATAATAAGGAGGTGAAGTGTTAATTTTACCACAAAGTGGCAAAGTGTTTTTGAGCCAGATCACATGAGATAAAACGCAATTTCCTAAACATAATATAAAAAATAGCAGAGATATGAAGTAATGAGGACTAAAATTGTTAAAGATACGAAGGGGCAGAACCTGGAACTTTTGAAGAATCCTAGGATGCTTGACTCGTGGCCGTGACCAAGTCTGCCAGACTGTCCCATTCCCCAACTAAAGGCCTCCCCACCATCTAGCAAAGATAGAAACAAATTGAGAAGATATTATATAGTGTACAATCTACATTCATGCTTGCTAAGAGGAACTCAATAACAACAATTGAGAATATATTATGCATATTTAGTGTAGAATATTAGGTCAGTTTGCTAGGAGGAACTCAATAGCAACAAATGAGAAAATATATATTTCGTGTACAATTCATATTCATGATTGCTAAGCGGAACTCAATAATAACAATTGAAAAGATATTATGAATATTTAGTGTACAATTTACATTCATGTTTGCTGAGAGGAACTCAATAACAACAATTGAGAAGATATTATCAATATTTAGTAATCTATTGCATACCACTAATTGCGAGAGTGTGCTCTGAACCCAGAGCCGCCATTTTAATGTTGATTCCATCCAAGTATTCTACTTTAGTAGGCAAAGGAACTATGTTTGGAGCCCCTACATTTCAATAAAACAGAGTTACCTGCCATCCTTTTTTCTTTGAACAACTTTAAAAGCTCTAGAGTATCAAGTTTTTAAAGTTAAACATAATAATGAGTAGGTTCAGGAGAAATAAACTCTTTAGGTCCATTAAATTCTAATACAAGGTTTAGTTCTTACTTTTTCCAAGTCCAAGCTGCCCACTAGTATTTTTTCCCCACATGTAAAGTTCTCCATCCACTACAACAGAGACAAGAGAGAAAGGTGGAGGTGGGGGAAACTTAAAAATAGGAAGGTAAAGAATATGCAGAAATTCAGAGGATAAAAGAACTTAAAGCTGTTAAATACTCATTTTGGAGGAAAATAGAAGCCATCCAATATCAAATACAAAACTTGTACGATAAATTAATCATGTACAAAACTTGTACGAAAAAAAAATATCCAATATCAAATACAAGTTTTTGAAGGTGAGCACTAGCATGCATAAGCACCGACCTGTGATCGCACAAGAATGATTATAACCAGCAGAGATCTGCATAATTTTCTTCTCCTCTCCAAAAACTCGAAGTGGCTCCTGAGATACCCCAAACATCGAAAATGCTGTCAAAAAATTTTCCTGGTTCCTACTTATATGTCCGGAGGGAATCATTCATTCATCAACAGTCGAGCAAAAAACAATCTACAGCGACAGTGATAAGTTCACCAGACAAAAAAAAAAAAAAAAAAAATACAGCTAGAAAAGGCAAAATAAATCATACCATCGAATACTGCTTACTCTCTGAGACACCAAGTTGCCCAAAATCATTAAGACCAGTTGCATATACACATCCATCGTCTGCGAGAGTAAGACAATATTGTGAGCCCCTACACGGACATTACGAAGACTCTTCAAGAGTCATCAGACTCATAACCAATTTTAAACACCGTCATATTGTATCATCCAATCCAATAGCACAGTGAAGACTATAATTACTAAACTAAACCGGCAAGTAGGAAGTTAAAGACATTCAAATTCCAATGAACCCAAGAAAAAGCCCATCGCATCAGTACAAAATTCCCACACAAACCCCAAACAGTTGCACTTTAACATTTCCGAAGTCATTATATAACTATAACAATCAAGAAGAAAACAATTCAATATTCCGTTTTTATTAATAAATCTCGATTTAATTGAACGAATAAATAAATAAAAGAAAATGGAAGAATACCCAATTTGAAAAAGAGGAAAAAAAGCGAACCTGTTAAGAAGAGAGTGTGAGCACCGCCGCAAGCAATGGCTTTAAGGGTCTGGTTGCGGAAGGCGGGGCAAACGACAGGTTTCCATTGCGAATCCAAGTTGCCGAGACCCAATCTGCCGTAATCGCCGTTCCCCCACAACGCAGCGAACCTCTTCCCCGCCTCGCGCGAGAAAGATCGGTTGAGAAACCCTAGAGCCGAAGCTCTAATGGCGAATTTGGAGAAGCTTGGACGCCACATTTGTGGTGAGAGGAATAGGTGGTCCGTGAAGAAACACGTTGTTGGAGTGAGGAAGAATCATGAAGCAAATAGATGCAGTTCAACAATTTTAAATCAATAACGCATTAAAGAGAGAGAGCACAGAAAAACATTTCATGGCTCACGCTGCTGCAACGTCTGCTATGTTCTTCTGCTATTGGCGGTTACTTATGGTTAGAACCTTGTAGAGATACAAGTTTAATTTACCATTTTAACCCTCTTACTTCTCAAAATAAAATTTAGTCTCGTAAAAGATCAATTCATTTTTAACTCTTATTTTATTCTTTTAAAATACTTCTATTTTTTATTTACCACTGATAGATCATCAATAAATACAAAGGGTAGGACAAGTTAGCATTCAAAAGAAAACATATAAATATAAATGTTTACTTCAAATAAGAATAAAATTACATTTTGAAATACTTCAATCTCATAAGACATATTATAATTATTAAATATTTATATTATTAAATTTCACATTATTATATAATTTCACTGATTCTTATACATAGATACTTGATTATAATTTGGAAATATCATGTATTGAATCAAATTTGGAGATTTACACTTGTCATACAATTCCAAATTGTGAATCCATATAATAACTGAATCAACGATCTTGTCTGATAAGGTTAGTTTTCCTGAGACTTTTCTCACCAATTGTATTTCAAGTTACAATCATTCAGTTTGAACCTCATTCAAATCTCACCACTTAATAATATTCATCTATATTACTAGTAGAGTCACGATATCTTCTCTCTATTTTAAGTTCACTGGGACAAACACATGACTCAAATCCTTAGATAATGAACATTCTAACAACTTAGACAGGGGTATCTTCTCTCTGGAAGATACTTAGATTACCATTCAACTTCATTCATACATCAATCAATAAAAATCCTATTTTATTTAAATATCAAACTCACTCAAGTTATAAGAATCTCATAAAACTCAATATTCATCATGTTATCAATGATAGATTTAATCATTTCAATTACAACTTTAAAATAGATGTATAGGAATAGAAATAGGAGTAAAACTCCAAAACAGGGGCACACCCGGTCCACACAATGGTGCCCAACGCAGTAAAACCCAAGAGCAACTAGGGCTAGTCGCAAATGCTCAGCGTTGCTAAACCTGAGAGCAACCTCTCCAAAATGCGTCTGGCAGCAGTCACTCATGAGAACACTGTTCTTAAATTGCGTCCAACACATCTGGTATGCACTCGACGCATATGCATAACTTAATTTTACTGATATCAGGTCAAAACTGTTCAATTCTCTTAAACTACACTCAATACCGGATAATAATTCAATCAACCTCATTGTATTCATGCAACTACTCACTACCAAAAAACTACGTCTTATCAAAGAATCAACTATCTTTATACTTATCTCAATCAATTCACAATCAAACAAGTTCAAAGTAACTAACATCTCAAACATTTTCTATTCAATAACTATCCACTATATACTTTGTTCAAACAACATATATCTATCTACAACCACAATCAAACTTCCCATGCATCCAACTAACATGTTAATAGTCATTCAAACTTGTAGAAAAGTTGAAATATGGTGACCACATCACTCCCACATCCAGGTCTTCTAATTTAAGGTTCTATTGAAAAATAAAACTACCAACTAATAAAACATTTAACTAGCTTCCCTTACATGGCTTAAAGTAGAACACTTCCCAAAATAGCTCCAAACTAGAAATCATAGAGGATCTCCTAACGTGTACCATAGAGCTTTGATCAATTATCAGACTACACCACTAAGACCAAAAACTAATAGATATCTCTATTGATGCCTCAAACATCACATGCAAGCAACTTTTCCAGAGTCCCTAAGAACGTTTGGAGATTGACTCAAAGAAAAATAAGCAGAAAATGAACTTATTCTGTTCAAGAATCTGATAGGACATTCTTGCTCTACTCGACTCCAAGAGCCTAGGGGTGACCTTCGATCGTCAATCTAATGAGGAATGAGGCCAGAAATTTAGAGAGAATGCAGAGAAACTAAAAAGAACCTATTTTTAAAGAGATAGTGATTTTATGAAAATGAAACTTGAACATAAGTTTTTTCGTGCTTTTCATTTAATATTAAAATATTCAAGTGTTCTTTTTCACTTTTACCACTTCTACTCTTAAAAACCATTTTCTAACGTGTTATAAGTTTCATTATTTATTTTTAGAAATTTTAATTCGAGTCGTAGTTTTTTTAAAGCATAAAATATTTTCAAATTTCACCTATAAGATGAAAGGGTTTTGCCCTTCATAATAAATCATATAAGATGTAAGTGTTTCATCGAAACACGTAGTCTTTTTCTTATATGACAAGCTTTGTTTGTTCAAATTATATTATATAGTTTTAAGCTAATATTGTACTTCATCGAAAATATCTTGTGTTTATTTTATATTGTAAAAAAAATATTTCTTTAAGAAGAAGAGCAATAAGTTTGAATTCCAAAAAATTTCATAATGTTGTTAAAATATTTTTCTATCCTAAAAGCTTTGTAAAGAACATTGTTGTGTTAATTGGCAAACTATAATAGAGAGTTTAAACATATACACGTTGAAAGATGTTATCCTCTCCTCTCTAGAGAGTGAACCTTGTGATATTTTTTTATCACATCTTACACAAATATTTGTCTTAATTAAGAGTATTTGTTTGTTAAAGCATACTTAGTGGGTTAGTCAATAGTGACTACATTTTAAAAAAATGCTTGATATTTTTTTAGTTAAGAGTGACTATAAGTCAAAACAATACTTGTGTTGTAACTCGCAATGTTAGTTTGCATAGTAGAAATTAATATGTCGATTGAGAACTAAACATAGTTTGTACTATCAAACAAATTAGTATAAAAATCACTAAGTAATTTCTTCTCTCCTTATCATATGGAAAAGTTCTCGAACCTAACTTTTGAAAAGGTTTTAACATATCAACATTAGTGTACAAAATTATTGTCTCACTGTATATCATCAGAAGATAAATTGCAAAAAAGTTATAAAACATTATTCAATTTTCCCTTCTTTGATTTTTACAATCACGAATTACTAAAATTAATTTTATTAAAATGTTAAATAACAATTAGTAATGATTTTTTTTTCATAAACTTTGTCTCAGCGAAAGGTTGAGAAGATATAACTTCCTAGAAATGTGTGAATAATTGTTGTAACTTAAAAATGTATGACTACTCGTAGTAAATTAGAGATATGTAAATACTTATAGTGAACTAGAAATATTAATACTTGTGGTAACACAACGAAGTGAGAATAATCTTAATAAGAACTTTGATATTTTACTCATTAATAGGAATTTAACCTTAAAAAGTTCATTGATTTCATTTTATCATATTCAGTATTAATGAAAAAAAAAATATTCACATCTATGAAATTTAGTATAAATTTTATAGACATATTTAAAATTATTTAAAAAAAATAATGAATCTAATATTTCATGAAACCCAGATTTGTAATTATACAATGGTCATTTTTTCATTAGTCAAACTTGACATTAATTAATAATATACAAACTATTTTAAATAGAAAAATTAATTAATATAATATTTATTGAAATTTAAATTTTTAATTACATCGTGGCCATTGATAATTAAAATTGACATTAATTGATAATTAAATGCTTTATTAAATTTTTAATTAATAAGTTAAATTTGAAACTAATTGATAATTAAATACTTTATACGTAAATTTTAAACATTTACTAATATTATTATACGTTTTATACATGTTGATCAAATTTGCATACATTAATAAAGTCTTTTATACATGTATTTATAACATGTCTTTAGTATGAGAAAATATTTACAACAAGTTCTAATAGTATAATTTATCATTTAATTATTATTGTTTTCAAATTTTACCGTGTATAATTAATATATATTTTTTATTTGTTTCTTATCTTGAAAACAAGATACTTATTAATTGATACACTACATAATAAATTATAATAGTGATGATAACGATAGAAATTATCATGATAATAATTAAGATGTGAGATATAATTTTAAAATAAAATTTAAATTATGAAATTCGTATCAGGACAACATTTAATAATGGATTTTATTAATTAAAAGAAAGCAATAGACAATATTATGATAAAAATGCATAAATATGTATAATAAATTGTGAAATGATAAACTATTACACGTTAATAATTAATGGTTAAGCTACATATTTCATATTTAAAAGTATACTCCCTCCTTTTTATTTCAGAATGGTCAAATAATATATTCCAGAAAAATACCATGTAGACTATTGGAGAACGAGTTTTGTGCTTTTTGAGTAAAATTTATTTACGTAAAAGTAAAAGAGAGATTTGAATGGGATGCAAAGATGTATTGGAGAGTGATTTAAAAATTATTATATAAAACATTGTTAAATGGAAGATAAAGATTAACAGTGTTGTAAAACAAATATTTTTCGATTTAAATTGATGGGTTAAAAATATTTTTGAACAAATATATCATTGAAGAGAGTGTTTCTTCCTCCACCTTCGTAGCCTCTCCCTGCACCTCCATACTAAATTTAAAATACCATTTTATCCTTTATAATTTTTTTTAAATCTATTTTACTTTTCACCTCGTTAATATTGAAATCCTGCACCTTCGGATCTCTCTCCGCACCTCCAACAGTGCACTCGCCCTGCACGTTTGGTTACCACCATAGCACACGACCACGTTTGTTTCTGCCTTCTATCGTTCAGCCATTTAATATTCTTGCACCAATACATGTAATTGAAAGAAAGGTAAGTATTATTATAAGTTTAATTGTATATTATAGTGGTAATTATGGTATATGGGCTACGGAGGACAGCGGTATTGGGTATTATTTTTGATTGAAAATTGAAAATACAGAATGACTTGTGACTTGTAAAAATCGCAAATTATTAGATTTTTCAAACGACTTGCAGTTTCTACAATCCGCAAGTCATTAGAAAAATCCAAAGACTTGCGGTTTCTACAATTTCTAAGTCATTCGATCCTAAAACTATCACAACCACCACCACTCTAACAACAATAATGAGTTCTTCCACTGCTGTCATTGCTGTTTTTGTAACCTTCCACCGCTGCCATCACTGCTTGCGTAACCTTCCACTTTCTTCAAATCTTCAAATTCTCAATAACCTAATTTTGTAATAGCAAGAGCTTTTTCTGTCATTTTGTTAGTCTAAAGATGAAATTTCAAAAATTATGGAAGTGCAGAAAGAAATTATGGAAGTGCAGAAAGACGCTATGGAGGTGCAGGAAAAAGCACTCCATTGAAGACTCTCTCAAACTTTTGGACGTGGTTTGCACATAAAGTCCAGTATCAATGCAGCCCATATCCAAGGAAGACTTAAAGACAAAAACCCAAAAAACAATATGAAAAGGAGAGGAAATAGAAGATTTCTCTTGCACCCGCATAATTTTCTTTCATAAATATTTTGTTCTTCTGTTTTGTGAAAAATAACTTATGCATTGTGTCATTCATAATTTATTTTTTCTATAACAAATCTTTTGAATTATATAATTTAGAAATAAAAAATAAATCCGAATTGTGCAATTTAAAAACGTTTTTGACTTCTACATTGCAAAATCCATAAATTATTTTTTGAATGAATTTATTTTTGGATTATATAATTTGAAAGTTATTTTTTATTTTTAAATTTACAATCTATTTTTTTTCTAATGAATTATATAATCTAAAAATTACTTTTTCATAAAAACTTTTGAATTATACAAATTAGAAGTATTTTTTGAGTTTTGATTGTGTAATCTTAAAACACCTTCTAAATTATACAATTAAAGATAAAATAATGTCACAAATAATTTCTAAATTACACAAGTTAAAACTACTGTTGTCCTTAAATACAATCATAACGCAATACACAGACAAGAGTAACAATAATAACAAGAAAGGTTAACAAATGTATATGAGTAATTTGATCTTTTAACCATATCATGAGATTACATATGAAAATGATAGATACATGAATAAGTGACCGAAAAATAAAAGACTCAAAAAGTCCATTGGAATAATCTTTTATTTAAGTTGTGGATGGTTTGAATTTCGGTAATATTACTTTAAATATGAATTAATAGATAAATACTTGTTTTATATTCGTTCAAAATTGTCAATGACATTAGTAATTGACTTCTACGAAGAATAATTGATATTAATACTATGATAAAAAAAAAACTAATATATAAGTGTAGAGAAAAATGATAACCAAGTTTAATAAATAATTAAATCAAGTACATATTTTGATTAGATAATTACTTAAAAAATTAAACTAATTTAGCTTAATAAAAAAATGTCGTAATTTTCGTTCAATTGAAAAAAGTCCTATTTATTTAAATTGTTTCAATTTAATAAAATAAAATCTTCACCATTCACCATAACTACGTTTTTTCATTGTGATATTTTACATATTTTTATCATTTTAAATAATTTTCTTAGTTATTATCCAATATTACTTGTAATAATTTATTCCTATATGCTTAGATTAAAACAAATTATTTTAAATGAGAGTATGTTTAGGGGATATTCTTCAGCAATAATAACTTTAGGAGTTTTTTTTCTTCTCTTTTCAAAAACAGTGTCTTTATGAATTTTTCTTAATCTTTTATATCTTTCCATATCTTCATATGTATTTCTAAGTTTCAATAACTTTAAAAATATTATCAAATAATCTCATTATATAAATTGTTTATCATAAAATTTAAAACTTTATACACACGTTTAAAACACTTATTTATTAAAAAATTGTTATATGAGAAAAACATTTATTGTATGCACATACATTACTTTTTTCTAAAATCCAAAAATACCCTTATAATATAAAAAAATATTAATTGCAACACTATATCTTTAAAACACAATTTTTGTTTTAAATAATTAAATCAATTGATTAAGTAATCTTATGAAGAGGATAATATTATTTAAATTTCTTGGCATGTTGATTAAAAAATTTAAAGTTTGACTCTCTTTTTTATAAAAGAAAAAACATTACCACTTACATTTTCTTACATTGTAATTGAATAATAGTCTCTAGTATATAATAAGATTAACTATAATAATGATTTAAAAAATGTATAGATACACTTAACAGCATCATGATGGTAAAAGTAAAGAAAAAAAAAAGGAAATATAAAATGAAAAAGAGCATGTGAGGAGAGTAGTGTTGCACAGCTAGACAGAGAAAGCGTTGAAGAGGAGACAGACAGCAGAAAGATCCGTTGCAGCGGTTAGGAGTTGTGAATGTTCCAAAAAGCAAAGTCAGTTGCAGGTTCTGCTTGTTGCACGAGTGCCCTTTATTTATCACCACATCAACATTCGCTGGCTCTCACCACCACTCTCTATTTTTTTTTTTCACTCATTCCTCATCCACCACCACCAAACCAACACTATTTATTGCACACACCTTCTGCATTCTGTCTTCATGCTTGCATTTCTCCACAGAAACCATAACCAAAAATTTTAAATTAGTGTGCACTAAGTTACACCGTGCTCTTCTTTTCAGAGCTCAGGATATCTTACATCTATACAATATTACTTCTTTTCAAATATAGAGATTAGTAGGGTGAGTTTTTTCTTTGTCTATGAATTAGTTATCAACAAATTTCATAAGAGATTAATTTACTTACACCAATTTCGTATTGTGTGTTGTTTATCAATTTAGGAGTAATTTGAAGTTAGTTTATTCATCTCTTAGTTTGACAATGTTAAACTTAACCAACTTCTAACAAGACATAATTAATATCAGAGACTAGTAAGATAAATATTTTAAAATATTATGAATTGTCTTTTAGTTTTTGTATACTTAATGGAATCAGGGTATATTTCAGAAAACTAATTGATAAATTAGTTGATACGATAGTTAATAAATTTTTTGTTTATAAGGTTCAAAATAATAAACTAGTTTATTAGATTATATAAATGTTTAGGAAACTAGTTGATAAATATAAAATGACCTTAAAAGAGACAATTATATAAATGAAATTTGTGCTTCTAAAATGATATTATTATGTAATTATAATTTTATATTTTTTTTAAATAACTATTTTTTTAGTATTTCTATTTATTTCTCTAAAACTTGTATATATATATATATATATATATATATATTTATTTGTTTTAATTATTTTATTTAAATGAGTTGATCTAATAAACATTGACTAAATTTAGTTTTTATTTATTTTATAAAAAAATAATTTAATTTATTTATCAATTTAACTATTTTTACAATGAACTTCTTTAGAAGCCGAAAAAAGATAAAGGTTAACTAAAGTAATTTGTAGTTTAAAGACTAGAAGCTTTTTAAAAAGAATATTTTTAACTTTTATTAAACAGTTATGTTTTAAACTAATTTATAAACTAATCAAATAGATTAGTAGTTAATTTATTCGTTAAAAAAATATAAACTAAACGAGAAAAAGACTGACTTTTCTTAATGTACATCTTGATGATTTACTTTTACAAAGAACCTAAGCTAATTTTAACATAAACCATGATTCATTATTACATTTCTCTTTCTATATTCACTCTACAACCATATAAAATATTATTTCATTATAATATGACATTTTGTTAAAAAAAAAGTTGTAAAGTGAATGCTTTTGTGAACAGTTGTACCACTCTATATTATATTTTTTCTTTTAATATTTTAATATGTATAATTTTTTTTCTTATTTCTTTTTTTATAAATAAGAATGCAATTAATTTCTGAAAGAGTTAATCTATCTATCAATCATTCGTATTACACCTTTACTCTTCAATATTCAAGCGGGAAACAATCATTACCATACCCTAAAACATTGGAACAAAAAAAAGTTACAAAAACCGACCAAGAAATCAGAGGAAAAACAAATGAACTATTCACTTAATTTTCACAGATTCAGCTTAGATAAGTTCTATTAATAATATTTTTTATGTTTATCATATTGCTAGAGGTTTTCTCCTGCAGAAACAGCTCTAACAGAGAGCAAAGAAAGAATTTTGCGTGATGAATAGATGAAAAAGTAACAGTTATGGAAGAATAGGTGAAAGAGGAAAGGAAAAGAATCGGAAGTGATCGGAAGCAGAGAGAGAAATCTCTCTGGGATGTTTCAATTAAGTTTCCCTCTGGAGAATAAAACACAGAGCGGTGGCGTGAATTCCCTAACTAGCTAGCTACCACTACCATACGTGTATGAACACAGAAACAGTGAAAAAGAGAGAAAAAGAAGAAGCCCTCAACAGGAGTGGAAGTGCAAAGCGTGGGGAAGGCGATGGTTGCTCTGGTTATGGTGGTGTGGATGGGAAGTAGACTCCTTTTCGATACGCCACCGGAGATGGAGAAAATCGTCGACGGAGCAGGGGAGCTTGAGGGGGCCATCGGTGTGGTAGCCGTAGACCTCGCGAGCTTTGTCGAGAAGACGCTTGAAGAGAGGGTGGTAAAGGTAGGAGATGGGAATCACAAATCTCTGAGGAGAGGAACCATCGTCGTCTTCTAAACCCACTTGAACAGCCAGGAACCCTTTCTTCACCTTCATCTTCTTGTCTTCCTGCATGCTGGGATATTAGGTTTGTAATATCTTGGTTTGTTTGGTGGAGAGAAAGAGAGAGAGAGAGTGTGTGTGTTAGAGAGTCCAAGTGCTAAAAGAAGAGGGGGAAGAGATAATATATAGCAATGGAGGGGAATGAATTTTACTTTGGGTATAAAGAAATGGTGATGGTGATGATGATAATGGTATTATGTAGGATGTACGATATACGGAAGGAGGGTGGTGGGTGGGGCAGTGGGGAGTGGAGACTTACGTGTGATGGGGTTTGGAGAGTGGGTGAGGAGGTCAATGAGAACAAAAGTAAAGGAATGTATAAACACCTCTTGGGTTCAGATGGGGACACAATTTACTTCAATCACTCATCAAATGGGAAGTGGGGTTTCTGAATGAGTGTGAGTGTGAGACTCGTTTTGTTGCTTTTCCTTTTCCCAGAGGGGACTTCTTTCATTAATCTATATTGTTTGTGGTCAAAGTTTAATAAGATAATATACAATAATTTTGTCCCCTTATTATTATATATTGTTTCATGTATAAACAGACCGTGATTTGTGTATTCAATCCTATCATATACAAATATTTAATTTATATGGAGTCTATTTTTGTACTTCACTAACTTAATGCACCAGGGGATTTAATTGCTTAAACATCATTCAATCTATACTCATTTACTAATATATATATATATATATATATATTATTAACTTTATCAACAAAATGAAGAGAATATATTTTATTAATTTTTATCATATCAAAATAATATTTTAAACTCTTAAATATCAATTTTGAAAAGAGAGCTGTGGGTGAGACATTATTGTTTGAATAAAAAAATTTCAAACATACTTCTTGTGTCGATACACGTGGAATTGGAATACATTATATAGGTTGTCTAATGTGGAATTGGAATACATTATATAGGTTGTCTAATTGAGGAGGTAGAATATTCTCATAAGTCCTATCTTTCTAAAAATCTGATAGGGTCCAACAAATTTAGAAGATAACTTTCTCGATCTAATAGTCCTTCCTACACTCTTGGTAGGCGTCATCCTTAAGAATACATGATCTTTAGCTGCAAACTCCAAAGGCCTTCTCAGGTGACCAACATAGGACTTCGATCTACTCTGAGAAGTCTTCATCCTCTCTTGAATCTATTTCACTTTATCAGTAGTTTGCTGAAGCAACTCTGGTCCAACCAACACTCCTTCTCCATCCTGATACCAACACAAAGGAGTTCTGCATCTCCTACCGTACAAAGTTTTATATGATGTCATTTCAGTACTTGTATGATAATTGTTGTTGTATGTAAATTCCACTACAGACAATATCTCATCCCAAACACCTAGATGATTCAAAACAAAAGTTCTTAACATATTAGATTGGATCGTTCTCTCTGACTGCCCATCAATTTGAGGATGATAAGCAGAACTCATTCTCAACTTAGTTTTGAATGCCTCTTGTAAAGTTTTTTGAAATCCAGAAGTGAATCAAAGATCTTTATTAGATATAATACTTGAAGGTGCTCCATTGAGCCTCACAATCTCTTTAATATACAACTGAGCTAATTTGATCATATATATTCTCAGATTCACAGGTAAAAATAAGCACTCTTAGTCAGCCGATCAATTATCACCCACACTATATCATGACCCCTTATCGACTTTGGCAAATGGGTAACAAAATCCATAACAATGCTATCTCATTTCCACTTAGGAATGCCCAACTGTTGTAACAACCCATCAGGCCTCTGATGCTCTACCTTTGCTTTTTGACAAGTTAGGCATGCACCAACATATTGAGTTATGTCTCTCTTCATATTTGTCCGCCAAAAGGACTCTTTCATATTCTGATACATCTTAGTCATACCTGGGCGTAAACTAAGATGATTCTTATGACATTCTTCAAGAATCATTCTCTTCAGCTCATAATCTGTAGGAATACAAAGTTTGTCCTAGAATCTAAATATTCCATCAGCTCCCAACTCAAAATCTTTTGTCTGTTATGTTCCCAACACCATAGTGTGCCTCAACTTGATCTTCCAACTGATTCTTCTTGATTTTCCCAAAGAAATCATTAGTTATGGTTAACTTGCCACAACTAATATGATCCTTGTGGAACTTCATCTCCAAGTTCAAATATCTAAATTGCTCAATCAATTTCTGCTCTTCAATCATCAATGCTGATATTTGAACTGATTTTCTACTCAAAGCATCTGCCACCACATTAGCCTTCACCGAATGGTAAATCAACTGGAAATCATAATCCTTCAAAAACTCCATCCATCTCCTTTGCCTCATGTTCTACTCCTTCTGATCAAACAAATACGTCAAACTCTTGAGATCATTGAATACTTGGAAACTGAATGTCATACAAGTAGTGCCTCCAGATTTTTAATGCAAATACCACAATTGTCAACTCTAAGTCATGAGTAGGGTAATTTTTCTCATGAATTTTGAGCTTCCTTGAAGCATAGGCCACTACTTTCTTCTTTTGCATCAACTCACCACCTAAGCCTTAATAAGAAGCATCACAATAAGCTTCAAAAGACTTACTTGTATCAGGAATTTCCATAACTAGAGCACTAGTAAACCTTTTCTTCAATTCAACAAAACTCTGCTCACACTTATCAGTCCAAGCGAAAGGATGATCTCTGCGAGTAAGTTGGTTCAAAGGTGCTACTATTCTTAAAGAATCTTCAATGAACCTCCTATAGTAGCCAACTAAACCCACAAAGCTTCTTATCTCAGTAACTTTTGGGCATTTCCATTGAAGAACTGCTTCCACCTTGTCTACAGATATCCTCTGAGTTGATATCACATGCCCCAAGAAGTACACTTCCTTCAACCAAAAGTCACACTTAGAGAATTTGACATACAACTGCTTCTTCCTCAGAATCTCCAACACCAATCTTAGATGTTCTCCATAATCTTTCTTAGCCCTTGAATATATAAGGATGTCATATCAAAGAATACAATAAACTTATCTAGAAAAGGATGAAAGATTCTATTCATGTAATCTATGAACAGAGCTGGAGCATCTGTAACTCCAAATGGCATCACCACATATTTATAGTGTCCATAACAATATCTAAACATCGTTTCAACACATCTTTAATTTTTACTAGAATTTGATGATACCCCGATCTCAGGTCTATCTTGGATAACGTTGTTGCTTCGCTCAACTGATTCATCAAGTCATCAATCCTTGATAAAGGATACTTGTTCTTGATTGTCAACTTGTTCAACTGCATGTAATCCACATACAAGAACTTTCATCTTTCTTCTTAACCAATAGTACTTGGGCTCCTAAAGGAGATACACTAGGTCAGATGAATTGCTTCTCTAATAATTCTTCAACTTGCTTCTTCAGTTCACTCAACTTAGCAGGAGCCATTTTGTAAGGTGCCATTGAGACTGACCCTACTCCAAACATCAGATCAATTGAGAACTCCACTTCTCGTTTAAGAGGTAATCTAGGTATCTCATATGGAAATATTTCTTTAAACTCATTCACCACAGATATATAACTCATCTCCACTCTATACTCCACTTCCATCTGAATTATAATCACAAAGCATGCTAAACCATTTCTCAATTCCTTCAAAATTTGGTGAGCATAAACCAAGATTAACTCCTGATAGAAGGGTAGTAGCATATGCTTCTAAGAAATTAATAACATATGATAGAAAAATTACCCAACTCATGATCCAGAACTAGTTGTCATTATTTTTGCACTCAAAATGAGACATTATATGTATGTTGGTAAGTTCAAGGTTTTTAGTGATCACAAAAGTCTTAAATTCATGTTTGACTAGAAGAAGATAAATAAGAGACAAAGAAGATGGATGAAATTTTTGAAAGATTGTAATTTGAATTACATTATTACCTAGGGAAAACAAATATAGTGACAAACTCTTTAAGCAAAAAATTCCTATATATCTCCTTATTGATGATTTATGAGATGAGTTTGATAGAAAAGTTTAGAGACATGAATTTGTAAATTACATTGAGCCATGATATAATGAAATTAAACTCCAATTCGTATTACCAATGACTTACAAAGACAAATTCGTGATACTTAAGTAAGTGATGAATTCATTCAAAAGAAAAAGGTTGATAGGGCAAAAGAATGGAAAAAAATGTTGGTATAGATAAGATAGGAATTTTAAGATTTAATGGTAGGGTATGTGTGTCTAATGATATAGAGATTAAGAAGATCGTTTTAGAATCGACACATAAGAGCAAATTGAGTATACATTCAGGTGCAACAAAAATGTATCAAGATCTTAAGAAAATGTTTTGGTTGCCCAAGAAGAAAAAGGAAGTAACACAATATGTACCAACTTGTTTAGTTTGTCAAAAGGTTAAGATAGAACACCAAAAATTAGCTAGAATGCTACAATCTTTATATATAACTAAATGAAAATGAGATAATATAATAATGGATTTTGTAGTTGGCTTACTATGAACCGTTTAAAAATTTGATTCCTTATGGATTATTGCGGATAGATGAACAAAATTTTCTCACTTCTTACCCGTTAACATCATGTATTCATTAGAGAAACTGACTGAATTGTACATAAAAAATGTAAGGTTGCATGGAATTCCATCCAATATTGTATTTGATGGGGATCCTAGACTTACTTGTAAATTCTGGAGGAGTTTACATCATGCCTTAGGGACTAAACTTTATCCCTAAACAGGTGGACAATCAGAAAGGACTATCCAATCCCTGGAAGACTTATTGAGAGCTTGTGTGCTAGAGGATTTGAGATTGATATTTGCTGTTAATTAAATCCACTTACAACAACAGTTCCATTCTAGGATATGTATGACACCCTATGTGGTACTATATAGGAGAAAATGTACATCACCTTTATGATGGTTTGAGTTTGGTCAGAATTTAATCTTAGATTCTGACATGGTTCAATAGACCACAAAAAAAATTAAGATGATTAAAAAAAAAATAGAAAATTTATGCTAATAAAAAAATGATCCCTTAAATTTCAAGATGATAATGTATTCTTAAAAGTCATAACTAGTAAAGTAATGAAATCAAATAAACTCACTCTTTAATTTATTGGTCCTTCTCAAGTTATAAAAAAAATAGTTCCGGTAGCTTATAAATTTTCTTTACCTCTTATTCTTTCTAATCTTAACAATGTTTTTCAATTATCTCAATTAAAAAAAAATATATATTTAACTCTAATAATGTATGATACAGTACATTTAAAGGATATAACCTTATATTTGAAACAATTCTTATACAATTTTTAGATAAAAATATTAAACAATTGAGAGAGACAAATCCCACTACTAAAGATAATTTGAAATAAAATCATTAGAGATGTTACATGATAATTAGAAGATAAATCATAGAAAATTATTCTAATATATGTTAACCAATCAAAATTTTGAGGATAAAATTTATGTAAATAAGAAGAAAATGTAAAATCTCAATAATTGTACTACAATATTTTTTAAATACAATGTATTAAATTATATCATTTTTAAATTATTTGAAATTGTGGTTATTTTCTTAAAATAATATGTCATATAAAAAGTAGAAAAAAGTTTAAGAAAAGTTAAGTGCTTATCCCTTTATACGAAGAGAATATTAATATAAATAATAAAACTAATATAATTACCTATTATAAATAGAAGAAAAAGAGAGTGAAGAGAAAGAGAAAAGAACAGAGATGGAAGAAAAATAGATAGAGAAAAGAATAGAAAAGGAAGGAAGGAAAAAGATAGTAATTAAATATCTTTGGTTGTATTTTAATGCATCAATTACAATGGAATTACCAAAATAAGAGGATGAGACAACTATCTTCTTATTTATTTATTTGTTTCATAATTTTTTTATTTGAAATGAGGTGTATCTAACATCATTGTCTTTACTTACATATATTTATGTTATTTGATGTATCTCTAATTACGACTCACTAATTCTTTATATTTAATATTGGTATTATTTAATTTTTTCTAGTTAAACACAATTTTGCTTATTATACATAATAAAAATTACAAACATTTACTTAAATAGATGAAGTTGCCAAATTTTTCAAATCATTTCTATGTCATGACTACAAATTTTTAGTAACTAGCTTGAATAGAGATATTATTATAAATTCCGTGACCTTTAACTTATCAACTTTAATATTTGTTTCGGATATGAAAATATCAGTTATTAAAGATAACACTGATCACTTTTTATATATTTTTTATAATCTATATCAACTCATTAATCAATATATTTTCACCGGTTATATAAAGAGATTAGGTCATCTAAATAAATAAAAAAATGATAAATAAATAAAATTTTTGTTTTTTTCTCTACAAAATAATCAAATATAGAGTATTATAAAAATATAATATAAAAGTTGTAAATTGTATATATAAACTTTAATATCATATCTTACGTACCTTTCAAAATATAGTTAATAATTAGTCTCTATTGAAACAAATAAAGTTTTCAATGAGTAAGAAATAATTTTTATAACAGATTTTGTAGTCAAATAAAAATTACATAAATTGAATATAGTTTTTTTTCAAATTTTCAGTCTATATTTGTTAAAAGAATATCCAACCAAGTGACCGTGGTCCTGGTGACAGAGAGACCCTACGTAAATACTATCATATCATATCATATGATAATATCATATGATAGTATAATAACTTTTCATCTTTTGCACTTTTTAATTATTGTGATCGCCTTATTACTTTCATCACACCCTATGGTGATTTACTCATGGTTATTGGTTATGCTCTTTGTCTCTAACTCTCACTTTCTCTTTTTCAAACAGACCCAGCATGCCAACATTATCTTTTCTTCTCTTCCTTCTTTTATTTAGGTTTTAAAAGTTCTACTTGTGCTACTCTGACGTGTTAAATGAGATTAAGACAAGAGGTTAATGGTCATAACGCACACATATATAAATATAATTATTATAATTTCAAACTTTTTTCTATCATTTTTAGTGTTTTCTTGTATTTTGAAAAAGCACGTCAATACCCAATACCATTTTTTAAAAATTGTATGAATTGGATAAAGCAGGTTTAGCACATGAGAAAAGCCGTCCCACTAACGTTAACCTCCAAAAAGATAAAAAGTTGCAGCACCAACACCATTTCACAACACTCCACAGTTAAGGTCTTAGGAGTCAAACATTGTCTTCATTATTATCTGTACAGTACGGATGTCCGGCCATTTCTCTTTCATATTTTAATCACCAACATTTTCTATTATTATTTATTTATTTTGTTCCTGCAGTTTATTTTATTCAAATAATGACTAGATTAAATCATTTATTTATAGGTTATGGTGCATATATATACCTCTTGTTTAGTATTGATTGAGTTTATTTTGCATTGAGTGTGTTGGAGAGCTAGAAAGTAGCACCAAATTAATATTTCTTGTTTGACTAATGCTACAACACGCAATCGCAAGTCATACATTCTTTGTCGTGTGTGTGTGTTTTTTTTAATGAAATATAACTAACCTCTGCAAAGTTATGTTACATAATTTGTAACCATGAGAACAATGAGATATCTAATTCAAATAGAAAAAGAATATTTGAGTTGGTGTTAAATGTTAATCTTTTACTATTCTTGATTTGAAAGGCAAAAATTTACAAGTCTGGCTTTCCCAGAGCAATGCACGGAAAAAAAAAAAAAACTTGGGTTTGATTACTAAGTATTAGAATAAATGTTTTGATAGGTTATGAGTTTCTATCCAAGCATTGTTGTGATGTTTATTAGTGGTTTTCGGTTTTTCCTGAAGCTTTTACATTCTTTAATGGAACCTGTAACTCTTCATGTGTGAGAGGAAAATTATTGGGTGATATGGTATATTAGGAACCATAAATTTCTTATTAAAGTTGGGTATGAGGATGAATTAAGCATTTTAGTGTTGGAAAATTTCATATTTTCTCTTTCACATATTAAATTATTGTTTATATATCTTGTTGGACATCTTCACTTTCACCAACATTGACCTATTTCGATTTTAAGCATATTCAAATAATGTATTCTATAAAAGTTGTTGGTATAATTTACATTTTAAACAAACCTTAAAGTTTTACAATTTGTATACACATGAAAATAAAACATATGTTCATGTGACATAAACAATTTTAATGATGTGCAACTTAAAAAATAAGTGTAATTTTCCTACAATTAAATTATTATTATTTTTCTTATAAAAAGTTATGCAATGTTTAGATTTTAAACTGTAATATTCATATTTTTATTTAGATTTTATTTTAATAAAACGATAAAAATAAATGTCACTTTCTTAAAATTATGAAAGGGATATATGTTATTTATTGCAAAGTATAAGGTGAGTAAATATTCATCTAAAAGTTAAACAAAGTATATTTGATATTAAAACTTAAAAAAAGTTGTAAGTCTTGTCCAAATGTGATAAATACCTTTCTCCTAATTTAAATCTTGAAGCACTTGCTTAATAAACAAGCAAAATGTGCACATCAAAATTGATTTGAAATAGTACAAAGTAAAGTTCTTTAATGATAAATAGCTAAAATAACAGTTTTTTAATATTAGCCATATTAATTATTAAAACTTTATATTTCAGCCTCTGATCCTCCTCACAAAACATATCATAAATGAAGGAAGTGAAGAGTTTTGAGAATTGAGATTGAGGATTTCTCCCAATTGGAAATTATGGAAATCTCAAGGTTTTGTTAAAAAAAAATAAAAATCCATATTATAATGGTTACTATAAAAATAAAATTAAATAACTGTGATGAGATGTAAAGTATTTAATATTTTAATATTGACTAATATGTTAACCCAGATTATGGAGAAGATTACGTTAGTATCTACTAAAAATTAGATTACGCGAATAATACATATGAAAAGTGTTATGTTTACATTTGTGAGTTCTGTGTGGTTTGAATAACCTCAATATGTAAATTATTTTGTTTTACTGTGTACATTTGTAGTGGTTTAACTTTCCTGCTTCCCACCAATGTATTTGCAGTATTTTATTTTATTTTATTTTTGTAAAATCAACTTAAATAAAACTTTGCTCCTTATATTATAGAGTTATTTTGAATTTTTATTATTATATTTGTTTTGGTCCTCATAATCTCCTTTTGGTTATTAAATATATTATCTCTTTCTATTTTTATCCCCTTCTATTGAAATTTCATTTATTTTAAGGTTTTTTCTGAATAAAATTTTCGCAAACATTTATAAAAGAGAAAAATAAGAAAAATAAATAAAGTGTACTTCTTTATAAATTAAAACAGATTATGTATAAACTAAAAAACAAAAATTCAAATAAATTATATAAAAAATTCTATAAATTAATTAATGCATGGGTTAATTTTAGACTTATAAGCTAATTTAGTTTATGATTTTTTTTCTTTTTCTCTTGTATAAGTATTCCCATAAATAAAACCTGACGAAGACCATTAAGAAAAAATGAATGAAAATGAAAAAAAAAATAAAAAACAAGAAATTATATTTATAATTAGGAACTAAGAAATAGTTTATAACAACTCTTTTTATACTCGTTGAGTGTGTAGATGAAAATTAAACGAATGTACCAAAAAAGTAAAAAGGAAAATGTGAAGTACAAATTGCATCGATAGGTTCTTACTTTTATATGCATGCGTACTACAAATTCAAGGAAGAAAATTAAAATCCAAGCAACCCCAACTTTTAAGGTAAGTTTCACAAGTTTAGCTCTTAAGATTTGACTTAATATATTTTAAGGACGGGTTTTAGTATATATATTTTTTAAAAAAAATAACTTTTATTAAACAATTATGCATTAACAATATTTTTTTTTTGTTATAGTTTAGACTATAAAAAGAATGAAGATTATAAAATATTGGTGAAAGGATACATAACAGAAGAGTTTGGTGGAAAGGTAGGTATAGTGTAAGAATGTTCGAGATCCCAATCTTGTTTGATTTGGTGGAATATTTTGGAGAAATAAAAGTAATATTTGATACGAGTCATTTTCGAGGACATGAAGTTGTTCTTGTGCAATGCAGGTGGACGTGGTGAAGAAGATATGCTTTCTACGATTTTTGCCGTTTCACACTTTGATTCATCATCTTCTTTCCAGTCACCACAATATCTTTGCGCACTTCAACATTATCATATTAAAATAATATACAAGAATCTTACTCGTCAAAAAAATATTAATATAAGTGTTAACATTCCTCTCCTTTTGATTTACCAAAAGTCCTATGATAAAACATTTACATAGCGAACATTTTCAAAATAACAACTCAACGTCATCAACACTATTCATAATAAAGATTAATAACAACTATGAGTAATTAAAACTTTTACCATATAAATATATATCTGTATTTCATAGTAACAGCTGAAATTTGTTAATACATATCTAAATTTTAAGTCGTGAAATACCGAAACATGACCAATTATTATAACGTTTCAAGTATTTGTTTCGACTATTTATATTATACCATTTTATCTATTTCATATATTTTTACTTTATTTACTTCATATGGATGAATTATTATAATTTTTTTTAACTTTTTATTTCAATTATTTATAGGTTCAACTAAATTTTAAGTATTTCATAAATTTGAGTGTTTTTAATTAAATTTTTACTAAAATATTTTGTTATGTTAAATATTAATCTTTTTAAAATTTTTAATTAGATTTTTGCTATTTGATTTTGTCATTAAGTAAATTACATAATTATTATCTCTTTTATATACACGTCTCTGTATGAAAAATAAAAAATAATATTATAAAGTTTTAAGTCATTTCTACGTTTAAATATTTTCAGCTGAGATTTTATTAAAACTTTTTGTTTAATTAAATATTTAAATTTTTTATATTCTTTAAGTTTTTACCATCAATCAATCTGACAAGATAGTTTGATTTTGCATATGATATCACAAACTTAGACAACAAGAAAAATGAACCTCTTAAACCTTAATTATCTTTATCAAAATCACATTATTTCATATTATGGATGATTTGATTTTGTTTTAAGTATTTAATTTACAAAAAATGCAACAATGTCATTCTTTATAGTTTTTTATTATTATCTAATTTCGTAATGTTATATTTGTGACTACAAAATCAAAGAATAACATCATTTCACTTGACGACCAAATGAAATGATTAAACTCAATAAAAAATATAATATTTTTTATTTTCAATAAAACAAATTGTTTAATAGAAATTCAATTACAAATAACTAAATTTTTAAGATACTTAAAATTTAATTATATCATTTTTCTTTTCATACAAAGACACATAAGTAATGATTATACAATGTAACAGTTATATCCACTTAATTAAGTAACGTTAAGATCAGATGACAAGAATTCAATTCTAATTTAAAAATATAAAGATTTTGAGCACTCAATATAATTGATGAAAATTTTTGATAAAAAACTTAATTGAAAATTGAGAAACTTAAAACTTAATTAATCTTTTTTTTATATTATACCATTTTATGTATTTTTTTTTACTTTATTTACTTTAAATACTTATTACTTTCTTTTATTTTCCTATACTTTATTTGTTTCAACCATTTCAAATTTTCAATAATTTACTTAACGTATTTTATATATTTCTTATACTATTTTCTTGTATAATCTTAAATAAATTATTTTTGAGTAATTTATTTACTTTTAAAAATACTTGTAAAAATTTATAAGACTATCATGAAGGAATAAATGTCATAAAACATTATTATGAAGTATTTATAGTATAATTACCTATCATATAGGATATTAATTCCCACATCTTTATCTTTTAACTCCTATAAGTGACCAGTAAGTTTCTCACATTTTTGTTATTTGAAAAAAATAATAAAGTTTATTTATTTTCCACTTTATAGTATAATAAAAATACACTAATATATATATATATATTATACAATATATTAAAATCATTCAAGCATACAAACACGTAAACTATAAAGATGGAGAATGTTGAGCATAAAATGATTAAAATGTAAAGTTTGAAGAGGAGTTCACTTTAAGGTGTGTTTGGATTTAAAGATGGATTTAAGAGAGTGGAAAAGAAAGAAGAATTTGAGATAAAAATAAGTAGAAAATATATATCTTTGGATTGAGAAAAAGATAATGAAAAATAAAGAGAAAGTTTATAAAAAATGTAATTAGTGTGATTGAAATAAAATAATTTTTTATTATTTTATTATTATAATTATTATTTATGATTTTATTATTATTTGTACTTTTTAACTCTATTAATATTATTATTATTTTATTATTATTATTTTATAAATTTATTATTAATATTTTTATGTTTATTAATATTTTATTATTATTATTATCGTATGATTTTATTAAACTTATTATTATTTTAATCTACGAAAAAATTACTGTGGCAAAAGGCAAACTGCAAACTTGTATTATGATATTTTGTTTCAAATGAATTTTGAAGGAAAAGATGAGTGAGTTTAGGACAGGGAGTGAAAAATTGATGGACTGAACAAGCAGAATAGAAATTGAAGTCATTGGAAGAGACAAAAGAAACTCAAATCAGAACATTCTCAAAGGAAGAAGATTTAATAAGTCATTCTCAAAGGAAGAAGATTTAATAAGTTTGTTGTGACCTTGAAATCATAAAAAGAAAACAAATTTTTAGGATTTTTCATCTTGAAGGTGGGGTTGAAAAAAAAAAGAGAGAGATCAAACGAGAAGGAGCAATAGTTTAGACGGAAAGAAGGTGAGCAGGCAAGGGAAAACCACAACCACACTGCTAACCAAGACAAAAACCAATCACCATCCACTTTATCGAAAGACCACACATCAGCGTTACCCAAAAAGACATCCACCTACTAGAGAACTGCAATCCAATCACCAATCACCGTTCCAAAGCACCGTCTGTAAAATCTGTGTGTCACAGAATGAACCACGACACCATAAGATACACACCAAATACAATCCTAATCTTAAATTTATTTTCATCTTCACATTAAACTCTATTTTTTTTCAATACAAAATTATTTTTTTAATCCATTCACCAACTCTAGTTAAAAAACTATTATTATCGTAAACTTACAATCACATGACTTGCACATAAAATTATCAAGTCTCAAACCATTATAATCTTTTATTATATTTAGGATTATGTAAGTCTAAGAGAGAATGTTTCAATTTTTTTTCATTTTCTGTAATTTTTTATTTATTAATTCTCGATTCTCGTGCTGTATGTACTTTTCATTCTTTGATAAGAGAGTAGGATGTAAGGTATAAAGCTCAAGAGAGCTCATGTATCAACTATATATAGAACGAATTATAAACCTTGAGATTCTCAAGGTAAATGAGATCATTTTGAGATATGGAAAGAGGTGATGTCTTAAACTAAAACATTAATAACCGTGGGTGATGCAAACCAAGAAGAAGCAGTTATAAAAATTATATTGATTAAAGGAGAATAACATGACATATGGGTACTACTTATTACATTACAAATAAGAAATAAGAGACATGTATTATAGGATATTTTAAATGTTATAAAAAAATTATTTTAATTATTTATTTTGTTAGATAATATAACAAAAATAAATTTAGCGACAAACTGTTAATAAATTGTTGTTTTTATTTGTTAGCTAGGGATAAAATTTGAATATCGTAATCGAAGCAATTGTGTTGTTTTAGAGATTGCCTAGTAGAGAAACAATAGAGGGTTGAGTTAGGTTACAAAATGATTGTTAGGCGAAACAACATTTGGATGGGGAATTAAGCTTCATTGTTCTGGTGGCGTTATCTAAACCACTGATTTTAGCCCTTCAACAAACACCGTGCAAACAAACTATTCTTCCCAAAGGGGTGTGTGTGTGTGAATCTTTGAAAAGTTGAATACGTGAAACTACACACAATTAATGAAACAAAATTACAAAGACAGGAATGGGATTGTCAATTAACGAATTTTCCCTGTAGGAGTGGATAAAGTGGAGAGGAACCCACTATTAATTGCTTTATATATATATGATATCAAAAATTATGAAAATAGAAAATTTTATTAAAATTATTAAAATGTATTATTTTTTTATATTTCTAAAAATACCTTAAATAACCCTTAAAACTAAAATACGAAAGTAATATTGAGTTAGTTACTTAAGTTTTTTTATGTGCGTTTAAAATTCTTTTGGAAAAATAAAAAAAAATATAATGAATTCTCTTGTTTAGTTATGAAATTTATTATTTTATTTTTTTACATTATAATAAATGTGTGTATATATATATAAGAAATAAATGTTAGGTGATAAAAGAATAATTGAGGTAATAGTGAGAACCACACTTACTGTTGTCATGTTAGTACATTTGAGATGTTATCTATTTTTTAAGTTTTATGAATTCGTTATAACTTTATTTTAAAAAGATGTTCCATTAGACGATAAACAAAAGTATTCTAAATGTTTTCCAAAGTATTTTTTAGAAATAAAGAAAAGTAATAAATTTTCTTAATTTTAATAAAATATTTATAAAATTTTATATTTATTCTTCTTATTTCAAAGTATGAATAAATGAAAGAGTAATAATATTGTCTTCTAACTATTGAAATGCTATAGAAGCAAAATTCTTTCAAAACTTTGACAATTGAAAAGAAAAAGGAAATATATTTAATCTTATATTTTTGAGAGATGTGAAATATTTAATAAAACAGAAACACTTAGAAAAAAATAATAAACATGTGCTCTAACTTGTTTAAGTAAATTTATATTTAAAGTATATATTAAAAAAGGACTAACTTAATTGTAAATTTCTTAAACAAATTATTTAATTTGTTTTACCCTTAGAATTATAATTTCATTAATCTCATTTCTAAACTTCATTGTCTTGTTGACTTGAAGTTGAGGGAATATGAAATTAAGGGAATTTACAATCATTTTATATTTTACTATTTTGTTTTATTGGCTCTAAAGAAAATTTTTACATTTACATATTTATCGATTTCATTCTTGAACCTTCTAATCTTATTGGCTTGATATTAGGAGATTGTTGTTAAGAATGTTCAATAAAATCTTGTTTTTAAGATTCGAAGAATGTTTGATATTGTTAGTGTCTGAATAGACTGTCTACTCTTATATTGTTTGTTAAGAGTTGAACTATCTGATGAAATCGTCTAGTGGTTGCTCTATTCTGAAATGAGAAACATTATTCATGTGTCTTCGTCATTAGTCTTAGGAGCGTTTCATGTGTGATATTTGCTTTATAAATAGGACCTTGTACCTTCAGTAGAAGCTAATTGAGAGATAAAATGTTAGAGTTGTATTCTAAGTGAGAGTTTGCTGAGGGAGAAATGGTAAGTTGTAATCTCTGTGTTATAGTGAATTCTCCCATGGAAATATGTTGAATTTCATTAATACTTCAACTAAACTGCGTTAGGCATTTGTGTATGATTCCCTCTTCTTTCTCTTTTATTATTTACCTTTTTATCGTTTAACATTTGTAGATTTTCTCATATTATCGGTTATGTTTGTGTGGTAGACATTCTAAGGCAATTTGCTAAGATAATTCCCTAACAAACTGGTGTAGTGAGTGTACATATAATCACCATGACTTCCGCAAAACATGAGGTTGAGAAATTCACTATTCTAAACGACTTCGAATTGTGGCAACTAAAGATGCACATTCTTATGGTTCAATAAAGCCTTCTCGAAGCACTAAAAGATGTATTCAAGCTTGATGCATCCATGATTCTGAAGGACAATTGTTAGAGAATACTTATGGTGTATTGTTCTAAGCTTTTCATGATAAGGTGTTGAGGCAAGTCCCGAAGGAGAATACTGAATTAGGCACGAAGGTTGAGAGCTTGTACATGACTAAGTCCTTGGTAAGTAATGAAAAGATGGCAAGTCTCTTTATTTGAAGCAAGCATTGTACTCACAAAAGATGAGTAATGAAAAGGCAATTAGTGAACAATTGGATGAATTCAACAAGTTGATCCTAGACCTGGAGAACATTGATATGCTGATTGATGATTTCTAGCACTGTTGTTGTTGTGTTCATTGTCTAAGATGTATGATCACTTTAAGGAAACCTTTCTGTTTTTAAGAGAGACTATCTCTCTTGAGGTGATTCAGGTTGTTCTAAGCTCTAAGAAGCTAAAGGAGAAATTTGAAGTTAAGGCATTTGGTACTAGAGATGGCCTTGTAACAAAGGGTAGATTGTCTACTAATAATAGAGGAGGTAGAAGGAGGTCAAAGTTGAGGTCAAAGAATGGTGGAAATACATCTTTTATAAGATGTTACTATTGCAAGAAGGAAGGACACATAACAAGATTCTATCCAGAAAGGCAAGAAAAGGCTATCAACCTTGACAGACTGTCTCAATCTAGCAAACGGTCTAGTGGATCATCTGTGTCTGGTTAAGTGTCTCTAGTGAAAGGCAGTTATGAATCACCAGAGGTTCTTACGGTGTCAAGCAATGCACTAAAAGTTGAAACACAACTTGATATCACTTAGTGAGCTTAAGAAGGGATATATGTTTAAAGGTGAGAGCGGAGTGTTAAAGGTGTTTATGAGGTCCATGGTAGTGATGAAGAGTGTGAGAAAGAATGACTTGTATGCCTTAGAGTGTGTTGTATATTTTGACTCAACGTCTACTATAACAAATCGTCTTATCCAACTGAAATATGACATAGAATGTTAGGTCATGTATGTGAAAAAGGCTTAGCGGAGTTGAAGAAGCAAGACTTGTTTGGCAATGATAAAATTAAGCAATTGATATTTTGTGAACATTGTGTTCAAGAAAAAAAAAACCTTTGTTTTAACGCAAGACAATAAAGGACGAAAAGAACCTTTGATTACGTCCATGTTAGCCTATGGGGACCATCTACAACTTTATGATACTTTAGTGCTAAATACTTCCTCACTATAATAGATGACTACTCAAGGAAGTTATGGATTTATCTCAGAAGACCATGGATGAGGCCTTTAAGAATTGCAAGAGTTGGAGGAGTCCAATAGAGAACAAAACCAATAGGACAATCAAGCAGTTCAAAGCTAATAATGGTTTTGAATTCTGTTTAGAATAACACCTTTTGCATGGAAAATGGTATTACAAGGCATCGAATAGTAGCAGGAACTTCTCAATAGAATTGTGTAGCTGAGAGATTCAATTGGACAATTCTGGAAAGAGTGAGATGCACGTTGCTAAGTGTTAGAGTTCCAAAGGAGTTTTAGGTTGAAGTTGTTTGCTACTGTTGCCTACTTCATCAATACATGTCCCTCAACAACACTGGAGAAGAAGACTTTTGAGAAGTTTGGTCAGGGCATTCCACCAACCTTGATCACTTGAGAACCTTTCATTTTATTGCCTATGCTCACATAAGGCCAGGAAAATTAGATGCACATGTTGTCAAGTGCATGTTTCTAGGTTATCTTAGAAGGTGTTAGAGGATACCTTCTATGGTGTATTGAGTCAGGATTGAAAAAATGTATCATCAGTAAGGACATCATATTCAATGAAACCAAAATGATTTATGAGCCAAGATTTTGAGACTGTAAGTTTGGGAGTAGTCATGATGGTAAGAAGGCTCATATTGAGGTGGATTTTGAAAAACAAAGCATTTAATTTTCCATAAGATGATATGTTAAATGATCTAGTAGATGAAAAATAAGATGCTTCTAATGAAGATAGACAGTCTGATGATTACATGCTTGTCATATATAGAACGAGGAGAATGATAAGAGCTCTAGAAAGGTATGGATATGTAGAGCTCGTTACATGGTAATGAGGTGTCAGATGATGAGTTGTCCAGTGTATCATATGCATTAGCAAGTATGGAGAGGACTAAATGGTTAAACACCATGAATGAGCAGATGAAGTAACTCCATCTAAATAATGCATGGACTCTTGTTCGTAAACATGTGGGTTCAAATGTAAAGATGATAGTCTAGAAACTGGTTAACAAAAATTCACTACAAGATTGATGACTAGAGGATTTACAAAGAGAGAATGAGTTTACCATAATGATGAGCTTTCTACTGTAGTAAGGCACATATCCATAGTAATGTTGCTAGCCATGGTTGTTGAGCTTAACCTTGAGCAAAAACATATGAATTAAGATTACATTCATATATGGAGACTTAGATGAGACCATTTATATGAAGCAACAAAAAGGATTTGAGATAGGAGGCAAGGAGGATTATGTTTGTAAATTAAATAGATCTTTGTATGGTTTAAAAAAATCCCTAAGGTAGTGTAATAGATGGTTTGATGAGTATTTTACAATCATGGGTTTTGAACATAGTAACTAAGACACTTGTGTCTACTTCAAGTTTCTAACAGAAGGTAAATTTGTTGCATTATTGTTGTGTGTAGATGACATTTTGATAGCAAACAATAGTAGACCTAGGGTGTAGAAGTTAAAATTGAAATGAAAACAAGTTTGAGACGAAGGACCTTGGAGCTGCTAGGAAGATATTAGGGATTGAAATCACTAGACAACATCATTCGAAGCATATGAACTTATCTCTTGAGACCTATCTCAGAAAAATTCTTGATAAGTTTGGGATGACAAGCTTAAAACTTGTATCCACACCTCTTGCATTTTACTACAAGCTGAGTGATGAATAATCTCCTAAGATGATGGAGGAATAACGCTATATGGACGATCACCCATATGCTAACATTATTAGTTCTGTTATGTATCATGGTCTACATGTGTTCTAATATAACCTATGTTGTGAGCATTGTTAGTAGGTTTATGTTAATCCTGAGAGAGCACATCAACAAGCTCTTAAGTGGATTCTTCATTATTTAAAGGGATCACTTGGAAGAGTCTTGGTTTATGATGGAGCCAAACAGTCTGCCAGAGATGCTCCTATAGAAGGTTTTTTTGACTCGGACTATGTTGGGTGTTTAAACACTATAAAGTCTCTCATAAGCTATATTTTCACTACTTATGGTATTGCTATCAGTTGGAAGGCCAGTCTACAAAAGGTAATGACTTTGTCAACCATTGAAGTTGAGTACATTGTCAATCTGTGGAGGAAGCTTTATGGATGAAGGCTTTAGCTAAGGAGATGAGGGTGTAAGACTAGATTGTTGTCCATTGTAATAGGATCAATGCAATACAACTATCTAAGAATTAGTCTACCATGAAAGAACTAAGCATAGTGATGTGAAGCTGCATTTTGTAAAAGAGGAGATTGTAAGGATTTGTTAAGGTAATGAAGGTCTCAACAAAAACATAATCCCTCTAAGTGATTACAAAATTTTTTCCTAGCAAAAAGTTTTTTCATTGCTTAGAGTTAATCCAACTCCTTAGAGGTGATAGATAAAAACTCTTTCTCAAAAGATTGGATCTAAACCATGGTGGAGATTTGTGAAGAGTTGTCCAGTGTAATCTTGTCTTTAAGGTTTCTAGATCTTCTAATATTACTATACTATTTTAGTAGATCGTCTTGTCTTATAATGTCTATTGAGACCTAAATTGTCTGATGAAACCGTCTAGTGGCTACTCTGCTATGAAATGAGAAGGATTATTCACATATCTTCATCATTAGTCTAAGACGTGTTTCACGTGTGTTAGTAAAACTTTGTATTTTAGTCGAAACTAATTAAGAGTTAAAATGTTAGAATTGTATTGTGAATAAGAATTTGTTAAGAGAGAAATTGTGAAGTTGTAATATCTATGTTATATTATTTCAATATTAATACTTAAATTAATCTTAATGTAATTCTCTCGTTTTTCTCTTTTATTAGTTACCTCTATTGTCTAGAATTTATTCATGATTGATAATTTACTAATAATATATATATATATATATATATATATATATAT
>Ga0209489_101242_pt1 | contig 52088 bp, 27 predicted proteins | sample SiratrowhiteBW_FD_187527 | JGI IMG/M metagenome (GOLD analysis project Ga0209489, IMG submission 187527) | Root nodule microbial communities of legume samples collected from California, USA - Siratro white BW (SPAdes) (version 2) | ecosystem: Host-associated > Plants > Roots > Nodule | place...
AAAAAAAAAAAAAAAAAAAAAAAAAAAAAAAAAAAAAAAAAAAAAAAAAAAAAAAAAAAAAAAAAAAAAAAAAAAAAAAAAAGAAAAGCTCGAGAGTTTGATAAATAAATTAAAGATAAAAAATTTTCAAAAACTTAAAATTTTGATAATTTTAAATAAAAAATATTCATACATTACATATCTCTCTAGATTTAGATAGCCTTAAGTGAAGATCGAAAGCAATTTAAAATCAAAATAAATTTCAAACCAAAATAACAATTATATCCATTATGACCTTGGCTCTGAAACTAAGTAATGGGTGGAGCATTTATGATTAGACCATATTTATAAATGATAGTCAAGTTGCAACATTTTTTACTTAATAGTGTAACCATCAAAAAGCTCTACAATTCAATTATCACTTGTCTCATCCTACACCACCTACATTAAAATTAACGCCTCTTATAATTACAACATAAACAACATACAACCTAACACATAGGAATACATAATCTAATGTCATTGAGGGTGGCTCAAGGCCCAAGCAGGTAAAGTAACCGCTTTAGACCTCAAAGCTTTAAAGGCCTCAAAAAATTTTATGCTTTAGGCCTCAAGGTCACAAAGGCCTCAAAAAAATTTAATACTCACATATTATTATAAAATAAAAAATATTTAATTTTAAAATTATACTAACAAAATTTTAATTAAAAATTTAAATATTTTAACTGACTTTAAGTTTACACTATAAATATTATTTAATGACTTTAAATTTATATTGGTACTATAAATATTATTAAATGAATAATATTCTTAAAACTTTCTTCTAATAAAATAATATTTAAAAAACAAATTCAACAATCAAGGAATCTTTTGTATCCAAACTTTTTAATTTATCTCTCCAATTGATATCATCTCTTTATATGTCTTATCATTGTCTGACTCTTCAACTTTTCTCCTTCTTTCTTCACTTATCTCCTCCTATCTTCCTCTGTCTTTGTTCCTTCCATGGTATTATTTCAACTTGTTTTTAATTTTAAATTTTTTTTATTTTATATTTCATCATTCTATATTGTTTTACTTGGAGACTTTGAACAGTAGATTGATTGAGGAAGAGTTTGTGTTCACAGGCTCCTTTTGAGTGCATCAATGTTAGGTAAAAATAATATGAGATTGATCAATTGATCCTAATTTTTTTTATTTTTCGTTATTGTTTGATTAATCTTAAAATAATTTGTGCAGATTCAAGGAAGAGAATTTAGAGAAGTTACAAATTATATTTAAAGACATAAGACAGGATCGAGAAATAATATCATAATAGGAGACTTGAGACTCTACGATCAAATTTATTGTCTTGAAAATTAGGTTTTATCTTTTTAACTTAGACTTATTTTATATACTTATAAGTTATATTCAGTGTGATATATATTATAATTTTTAATTTTATATAAAAATATACAAATATGGCAACTAGAAAATTTGAATCAGGTTATTCAAAACTTCAAAAGAAAATTGAATTTTTTGTTGAATCACAAAAAAGAGCTATGGATAAATTTATAAAAATAAAAAAAATGAATTAGAAAATACAGGTGAGTCTTTTTGAATGAAGAACATAACAATATAAATTTAGGTGAAGATAACAATATAAATATAGGTGAAGACAATAATAAAGTAGTTAACCAAGATAATAATTTTGATTTTCAAACTCACGATAATAATTTTGATTCTCAAACTCATGATAGTAATTCTAATTCACAAACTCAGGATAACGATAATGAAATTGCAAGACAAAATTGTTATAATATTAAAAATATATACGATCCAAGTCAATGGGAGGATATTGATACAAAATTAAGAAACTTATTAGTAGAAAAAAGGTCTTATTAGGATAACTGATATAGATTTTCCAAAAGATAAATACTCAAGATACTTTTCTGTATCATATTATATCCAAAAATTGTCTAATGGAGAGAAACATGAAAGAAGATGACTCATTTAATCTAAAGATTTAGATAGAGTATTTTGGTTTTGTTGTAGATTGTTTAATGTTATTAGTTGTACTAGTAAACTAGGTAGTAGTTGTTTCAGCTGAAAGAAGTTTTTCAAAACTTAAACTAATAAAATCTTATTTAAGATCAATAATGTCTTAACAAAGATTAAACGGATTAACTTTATTGTCTATTAAAAAGGATTTTTTAAATAAAATTAATTATAATAATTTAATAGATAATTATGCATCACAAAAAGCTAAAAAAATAAATTTTAGATAAAATTATTATAATTTTAATTATTTTATTAATTTAAAAAAGGCCTCATTCTTTTATTCGCTTTAGGCCTCCTAAAGCCTTGAGCGGTCACTAATTGAGATACTCACATCAAAATATTTATGTAAATTAAGCTTTTAGCTCTTTAATATTTACTTCAATATGAAGTCATGAACGAATATGAAGTCATGAACGGTTAAACTCCTTGTTTAATTTAGATATTAATGAAGCTAATTCATGTAATTTATATTCTCATTTCCAATATTATTTGGTTATTTGGTTAATTGTTTTTATTTTTATTCTTAATGTTTGTTTCATCTAATCAACCAAATCAGGATTTTAATTATGGTTGAAAAACTCTTTTATAAATTAGAATCTAGGTAAAAGTTATGCCACAACCTATAACTGTGATAGGGATTAGAATTACCAAATTAGTTGTAAACAAAATCAGGATTTTAATTATGGTTGAAAAACTCTTCTATAAATTAGAATCTCGGTAAAAGTTATGCCCACAACCTATAAGTGTGAAAGAGGACAAGAACTACCAAATTAGTTAAGTCAATGTTGGTTGTTTAACCAACCTCACGAAGGAATCCAATTGATCTTCCTTTGGTAACACACGTACTTTCTCATCAGAAAATTCAGTTGAAATCAATTCCATAAATCATTGAGTTAACTACATAACTAATCGAGGGAGTTAGGTTGAAAAGACTAATGAGATTAATCTCTAATCACTTTTTTGTTATTCTCACTTGATTATCTTTATTGTTATTTTTAAATTTGAGTCGTTTGATTAATATTTTGTCTTTTATTTAAAAAAATTAAATTTTTATTTGGCTCTCTTTGTTCTTTTCTTATTGTGCCTTTATTTTTTTCTTATTCAGAGATCAGTATAATTAATTTTCTGCTGATCAAATAATTATACAGCAACAAACATCTGTAATATAGTTATTTAATATTTTATAGTGTACATACTTTTAATAATTTTTTCTGCAGGGTTTGGTATTTTTTTAAAAAATTTGCACATTTTTTAAATTATTTAATTATTTAACTTTTTAATTTGACAAAAACTGAATTAATTAATTTATTTATTAACTTTTATCTGATCTAAATTCATCTTTTCTTCTTAATTATAATTTTAATTACTCCAAAATAGTTTTATCCATAAAACAAATTTAAAATTTATATAAAAACATCGTATGGACATTTTTATTTGTCATTTGACATTTATATTACTTCAATAGATAATTTGGCGAAGCTTTTATAATTTATTATGCCATCTTAATGATCTTTAGTTATAAGCTAATTTTTTTAGCTTCCAATTAACAATCAACAATTTAGTCACCAACAAACTGTTAAAGTACTTTTACCACACATCAACAATTTAGTTAGATCATTCAGAAAAAATAGCCGTACAATTAATTAACTAATCATTTTGCAGCGTTAGCACAATATCAATCACGTATTAAAATATATAAACAAAATGGTAAGAAGAAAAAAATTGAGAATAATTTGTGTTTTGACCCTTACCTGGCAGAATGAAATTCATAACTTTATTGTATAAAGCTAGTGAAGTTGTACCTTAATTTGGGTGAGACCCAAAAGGACTTGAACTGAAAATCTTGATTTGTAAGACGCCTAAAAGGAAAGATATTGTTATCTAATAGAATATACAGTCATTACACTAAAGTCGGAAAATTTTGAACCTTTTTAAAGGATGCAGTGATGCATAGGTAGCTAGTGTACTCCATTCCTTCTGCAAAAGTTTGGTTACTTTGGTGCCTTATGGAATAATTCCCTCAATAATCCTTGCACAACACAACAGGTGTATGGCACTTCTAGGTAACCACGCATCTTTCCCTGTCCTCTTGAGAATGAAAAGAACAGATTCGGATATATACGTAGAGAAATCATTTACTATACTCGATCAATTATATACTCAGGTTAAGCACCAAGGCTTTCTGTTCTGTGAACATTTTTTCATTTCAGACTCAGCTCTCCTTACATTCTCAATAACGAGTTGAATTTTTGAGGACAATTCCTCTGTCTCCTCCTCAATATTGTTTATGAAGCTGAGCAGTTTTTCTCGATAGGCAGCACATAGTTGATCTTGGCGTTCCAACTCCATTGTAAGTTCTGAAATTTTCTTATCTTTATCACCCTACAAGCACAGGAAAAGTATATATATTTTGAAATAGTGGTGATCCAAATATCTAGTAGCACTGGAATAGGACAAAGAAGATAAAATAAAATAAAAACAAACCTAACAAAACAAAACTAAGAAAGCCACAAAATGTTGTGTTCATATGTTCTGCACCCAAATACAGGAGATGTTTCAGAATTATATGTACTTAGCATCTAATGTATTGCAATAAAACACCAAATGTCACCTATAACTCCATAACTACATCCATTACTTCGCAATAGAATTATTCAATCCTCGGCATTTTAAAATGGAGAGAGCAACAGTTTAGCTTTGTGAACTTATTTGACCATTTACCTTCCATTATTATTCTGTTCACTAGATAGATGAGCAATCTCTGCCTCCTTGCACATGTAACTCCAAGAATAAATATGAACATTAACAACACATGCAAAGAACACGGTCTTTCAACTAAATAAAACAACAGGAACAAGGCCTCTCTAAATTATCTTATAGCTCACATGGTACTGGCAGCCTAGCTTCAACTGAGAACAGTTGGTTGTCCCTAGCCATTTGTTAGAACCAACTCAGATTAGGGTAAGAACTCAAGAAAGGATTGAAGACAAATCTTTTATTGCTAAACGTAGCCAATGTGAAGAAAAAATTACACTTCGGAGGTATACTCAGAGTACCTCAATATCCAAAGTACATGTCCAATAAATCCCAACTCCCTCTCTCCTCATTCATACTACTTATTCTATTAGGTAGCCAGCCACTCCTGTACAAACAGTTATTCATTTATTAGTCACATCAGCATCATTTTCCCCTTTTACCATTTTCGTATACGTCCCGAAATACAACCTTTTAATAATTGATCTGCTATTATCATCTTGCTCAAGTCTGATACTTTTTATTTTCCCAAATAAACAACAAAAAAATAACCTAAAAATCAAACACCAAAATGTAAAGAGGAAGCATACAGATGTAGACATAAACTTTTCATTATCTGTCGTCCAAGATATCTACAAGAAAAATCCAATAAATATGATAGATAACAGACAGCTGTTACAAGTTGTCGTGTTTTATATATAGCATAGGTAGGTAGTATTAGTGTTCAGTCCAGACAATTAAAGCCGCGCAAGATCATAATTTACCCATCACCAAGTAATGGAATACTAATTCCAGTAAAACTTCATGGCGAATGAAGTTACACTCAGCAAACTGAATTTTTAGAGAGGAGAGGAAACAATACTCAAAAGTATGATCTGGAGAACGGAAAGAAAACAATACTATAGAAGAGTGGGAAGGTAAGATAGCACTGTAGTTCGGGAACATCAACCTCATTGCTCATGAACATTTCCAAGGAATCAATTGGTAACAATCAAGAACCAATGCAACATAGATTAAATGTCCAATAACTGGGGCAAGGAGGCTCTGACCATATCAAGAACCAATCCAACTTTAAATTGTTGGGTGGAAGTACATAATTGGCATGATTTCCATTACAGATCAATAACAAGCCTAGGAACTGAACATGAGTCTATGCACGTATCGGACACTGACACACATACGACAAATATCGGTGAAGTTTCCAATTCAAAAGACAAATTTTCTAAAAGCTTATTAGCTTATTATGAAGATAAGAAACAAATCCTATATATAATAAAAAATATTTAGATTATGTATGTTTCTTTTCACTTTTAGATTTTAGATAAATAAATTAGATTACTTTTTTGTTATATTTGGCTAACCTTGTTATGAAATGATTTTTTTAATACATAAATCTTGATTGTCAATTTACATAATTCATATTGATGTAATATATAGATTTGTGTCCCCGTGTCTTATATTTTGGAGATTTCATGTGTCTGTGTCGTATCCATCTCTGTAAAAAACTTGGTATGAAACAACAATTGTTATTGAAACATAATCTCCTTTTCAAGTGCACAAACTATATTAGATTTGGAAGAAAGGCTACTGTCATGATATAATTTGATTACAACCAACAAGCCTTCTCCCCTTAGGTGGGGTCAGCCATATGATTATTAGATGAAATAATGCATAATGCTCAGCCAATCGTGTTTGTAGACAAATCAGTAACCCTTAATGGTTTCACCTATAGTTTCTGACAGTCTCCCTTCTACCTCTAGTGATAAAGACTACCTCTCTATCTAGCATCTGCTCTACTTTCCTTATCAGTGCTTCTACATGTCTTCTTCACACATGCCCAAACCACTTAAGACAACATTCTACTATTTCTTCTATAATAGATGCTACCTGCTCTTTCTCTACCATCTTCATTCCTAATCCTATTAAAAAGAAAAAAATTGACTAAATATTCCCTAAATCTGACTATCAATAAAATTTCATAAATATTCCCCACCAACATAATATAAAATCAGAGGTAGTTATGAAAAAAAGGCACCAGGAAAAGTAGTCCTGATAAATGTCATCATTTTTCATCTCATTTATAGAATTTAGCAATCCTGCAAAACACTTGTGACTCCATTTATGCAAAATCCAAATAAACAGTCTTACAAACTAGTGAATACCGATGTCGCAGATTATGACAGATACAAACAAAATATAGATATGACTATATTCAGCAATTAATGTTATCAGCAGTTGTCTTACTTGCACAATTCACAGACTCACCAGTAAACCATATCCCAAAAGGTAAAATAAAAAAGAAAAGAATATTACCACTTACCTGTATGAAATAAGTTGTTACCTAATGCACAATGAATAATACAGCATATAAACAAGCAGAAAGCTTACCACTGTGCCAAACCCATTAGCCGTAGCAATTAGAGGATGGTTGTGATCCTTTATAAATCTGGTGACAACCCATTTCCCAGATTTTTCTAACTTTACCAAGATAGTTGCCTTGCAACCTTCACGGGCACTAGGTCTTGGCTTTTTCTCTGGTCCCAATGCTCCCTTGGTATTTGGTGAGAACCCTTGTTTGTTACATCCAAGTCGGCGAGCAAGAGTCCTCCCATCAATTCCAGAACGTCTCCTTTGCATCATGCGTACAACAAATCCTACCCGTCTGGCATAATCAATATAAAATTTCCGAGCAGCTACTTCGGAATCAAATTCCATGCCCACATATGGTTCTTGAATTTCAACTCCTTCATATATACTAGTACTCTCTTCTAGACAGCTACACTCAGCTTCATTTGCCTTGTCCGAATCCACCACCACAAAATCCATAAAAGTCTGCCCATTGTGTCGTTAAGATAAACAATTTCAAATATTCATAGTACAAAATATATAAAATTCAGTGCTTTTGAGTTAGCAGATGCATTATCAATTCCCCCAAAAGCGTGTCCAACAAGTTCATAGAAAATAAAAATAGAGAATAAGCCTCAGCATGGACATATTTCCTGTTTATTTAGTTTAGAAAAAGATATAACTGAAGAATCTCCAGGCTTTTGAGAAAACTACTTTAGGCTTGACCAGAGTGACAGTTGCTTTAAAGGATCAAGGCAAATGAGAAAGGGAAGGGAGAAAGTGAGGAACAGTAAAATGAATTACATTTTAAGGAAATTGAGTCAATTTCATATATAATGTAATTTTATAAAATTAAACTATTTATTATGTAATTATTTCTAATATATCATAATTGGTGATATTTTCATAGCTATGAACTCGTTTGGAAAAAATTCATTGAGGTGGGATAATCAACTTCACAGGTCTTAGCCTGCAGATGCCTATTACCTTAACCCCTACTTGCACTCTGAACATAATTTTAGATATAATGATCCTGCAGTGAAAGAGCAGTTGTATTGTATATATACATGAGAAGATTGTTTAAGGATGCTGTAGGAAGGAAACAAATTAATTTGCAACTTATTGGCTTTCATTATGCTAGAGGAATGGAAAATGCAAAGGATTATAGGAAAGATATGTTTCCTGGAGAATGGTATAAGATGTTTGAAGATGGAACTCTAAAGTTGAAGAAGTTTGTCATTCAAGTCTTAGCTTTGTAGCTCTTCCGGGTATAAGCTTAACTGGAGCTCATGCGAAATGGTAATTCAAATTTATCAAATTATTTGTGGCTTTTAATTTTCTCTAGTTGGTACATATAGTTATTAGAATTTTATATTTAATTATAGGCTTATACAAAAAGAAGGCACTGTTTGCAATAGAAAAATATGAATGACTTGGTTTATGTGATGAATAACTCGAAGCTAAAAAATAAACAGATTAGAAAAAAATGTTATTTTGAGTCTTGAATGAATAAATAAAGAGGGAGATAATGTTGGGGTTGAGCAACTTCAAGGAAAGCTTATAGTGGAAATGCTGACTTAACTAGACCAAGTGCAATGGATCCAACTATAGAAGCGATTTATCTTATAAATATAGGTTTTTGATACCAATGTTGATGACGCACACTTTTCAACAGAGAAAGAGACTAACATGATGAAAATGATAATGATATAAAAAATGACATCATTACATCATTAGAGGAGTGGAGACAAAAGCTTGAAGACATTTCTCCATTTTCAGTTATTTAACTGTTATTACCTTAAGAACTTATGTTTCGTAATTGTATGATATTTTGTGTAGTTTGAACTTATATAGTAGCCATGCATTACTAAACTTGATTATTTTAGAATTATAAGAGTATTTTCTACTATTTTGATTAATTATGGATTGAAATGATGAATTGGTACAATACTATATCTACTTTTTTGCATGACAGAGTCTCACCAGTCTGTGTAAGGTCCACAACTCGAGTCTACAAACTCACCACATGTCTCCACAGACTTCAAGTCTGATAACAGTGTTTGAAACAATTAAATCCATAATTGATTTTGGATACATATGTCCAGAAAAATAGCAAAACATTCTCCAAGTCTTTAGTCAATATGACAAAAAATGTTACTACTTTAGATTCATACTAGCCAAACTATGGGAGATCAAACTTGGAGATCTAATTAGGAACAGTTTTAATACTTTATATGCGTGTGGATTTATCCGATTCAAAATCCTTGATTCAGTATCTTGCTCTTTCTTAAAAGTGACTAAATGAAAAGGAACGAGATCACTCTTTGTCTGCAACTTCATGGAGTTGACATTGAAATGATACAGGTAGCGATAAGGTGGATGAATTAGAATTGTTCAGAGTATATTTGTGTCAAGTTTCTTTTGGAAAACATATGACAGTTATCCTGGGAAACATCATTTTGCAGATCATCACTTAAATGAAGAAAGTTCAGAAAACAGTATCCACATCTGCATTTATGCAGGTCATGGCAGAAAGTTTGACCTGACCCAAAATTTGTAATGCATTTATGTATTTAAATCTGTACTGGACAGAAAAAAAGGAGAGCTCGTTGCAGTCCTGTACTTAGTGATAAGTCCCATAAGAATAGCAATGGAATAAAAAAAAAAAAAATTGATGTAGAGGAGAGATTTTAATGTATATTTTTTAGCGAAGAATAAATTTCATTCAAACAAAGAAAACACAAAAGGGAATTAGAAGATAAAGGATCTTCCAATCCCTCTCGATATCTATTGTAAAATTCAACTAGAAAAGGAGATTACCAAAACCCTAAACATCAACCTCATACAATAACCAAGCCCAACTTAACCATTAAATTGCTTAGTTTAGCTCTGCTAAAAACTAAACTATTCAATTTTATTTCACTTCCTAGACTTATTGACACCAATTACCAAATTCACAAACCCTATAGTCATTTTGTTCAAGTATGGAACTTAGCATCTAAAGCCCGCTACACTCACACGCCATAATCTTCCACACTAACACTCTGCCTCTATTAGAAGACTATCACAATCTCATGTTCTTTAACCCAATTCTAAAATCTCAAGAGACCATGAGAAAAATCAATTTGACCAAGAAAACTTATAAAACTCTCTGTCACTCTCTCACACAAGCATAAACATACATACATATATAAAGGTTTGCCCATAGAGAGACAGTAGTTTCCGAAGTGTAGAAGGTGCACAAAAAATCTGAACAAGTACTTGTTTGGGTGAGAAAAACTTCTCTGGGAAGAAAACAAAAACAAAAAAGCAAGCATGGTTTAACTTACAGTGAAACAGCTGAGGGGTGATCTTTTCACCGTGTCACGTTTTGTCGATTATATGGGAGTTCAGTAAGAAATTGAAGAAATCGGAGTAATACGAAGGATCTTATGTGCTGTATTGTGTGTTTGTGTGCAAGGTGGATGAATGAGACGAGGTTTTGGGTACTCTCTTTTACTGTTTTCACGAGTAACCCTCGTCATGCCGGGTTGGTAAAGGTGGTCCACTCTGAGTTTCGCACCACCCTTTCCACCCAAATTTGGCTTTTAACAGTTATATTTAAATAAAAATAAATAAAATTATTAAAAATTAGCAGAGCTGGTTTAATTGTTTTTACTTTTAAAAATTAATTTATACTTTTTATATTTTGAATTTGGTTTAGTTCAGTTTTTTCCTTGTTTTAAATCGACTTGCTAATAATTTAAAGTTAATATTCAATATTATATTTAAAACATTTTCAATAAGAGTTATCTATGAATAAAAATATTATTTTAATACGAGAATATATAGACTGTATAAAATTGGAAAGCAAAAGTAATTAAGAAATATAGAGATGTTTTTACGAAGTTACAAGTCCAATTTAGAGGTTATGGAAGCAATTGATCCCACAAGTCCAACTTAGAGGTTATGGGAGCAATTGATCCCACAAGATTTTTTTGATAGACATATTTAGTTGTGTGAACTATTATTACTTACTATTACTTGTGTAATTTACTTTTAACATCACATATTCCTCAATTATTAGTCTTTATATGACTTCAAGGTTTGTAACCTATAACATGAATACTTGTAACTCTTGAACTTTGGTAACTATAAACAAGATTTTTCTTTTAGTGAAAATACACAAATTTTATTCTAAGAAAAGAAATTACATAAGAAAAAAAAATCATTTTACATTGTTCCTAAATTCCTTTTATTTTATTAGTTTCATATATAATGTTATTATTAACTAAATACTCTAATTTGTTGTGATACATATGAAAAAAAAAAGTCAAATATTGTAAAATTTGAACTTGTAGCACTTGATAACGTGGAAAATAATTTATATTTGGGATAGTAGAGGCTGAAATATATTTAGATGTAATGGATTTTAGTTGGAAAATGAAATAAAACATCTAATTGAGATAAGATTAAAACTATCATTTTCTTTCTTCATGGCTATCATCTTTATGAAAACTTAAAAGTAGAATATTTTATACTAAAAGATTCTATTGTCGTATGAAACAATTAAAAGAAAGATATGAACATAAAAAAAATTATAATTCTTTCAAAAGCTCAGTATCCAAGATTTTAAATTAGTGAGTGAATATAATTCTACAATGTTTTAAATTGGTTTAGAATTGATAATGTCTAAAGAAAAAATTATTGATAATGATATGTTAGAGAAAATATTCTCCATTTTTCATGGGACTCATTCGGAAAAGAGAAAATTAAATCTAGATAAGGAATTTGAATAAAGTTAAAAATTATTGAGTTAGAAAATCTTCTCAAATCGTCCAAGTAGATGTTTAAAGGGATTGTCTAATAGTTTTATAAAAAAGTATGAAAATAAGGAATAACACAAAAAAAATGGTTGAGATGTGTTTTTGAACAATTTCGCACTTTTTCAATGATATTGCTTGGGTGAGTCCCATTAGATGATATGGGTATAAATATACAAAAAATAGTTTGAAGATTTTTGAAAGATTGACTTTGAATATTTTTTTTTTCTTCCTACCTTAGTTAGTTAGACTATACAAAATGCAATTGTTAAAGATCAAGGAAAGAAAATATATTCAGTATTCTTAAACTAGATAGTCTAATCATACAAATTATGTTTAATTCTTGAACAGTCAATCAAGGTCTAGTAAGCAATCTACTGTTGTCGGGTATAAATAAGTACTATTTAATCAAGTCACTTTTGAATGACACAAACTATTAGCCACTTTTGGTCAATACTAAGTAATGATATTCCTAACTTCCATTGCATAGTAACTTCTTCCATAGATTGATGTAGACTTGAACATTGTATGATTGGAGGCAACGGAAGAATGTTGGTATTTGATGTGCTTGGACATGTAAAAATGGAAGATGAAGTGAATTGAGTGTATTATTTGAATCTGTCTCTCAATTCTGATGATGAATTCTCATATTAATTTAGCTTGTGTATGTGTAATATTGGATTTTTTTAAATTGAATTGGGGGGTGAGGATGAGTATGTATATATTTTTCCCAATCCCATATATGCCCCAATTTTAAATTAGTAATACTTCCTTAGTTCATTAGATTACTTAAAAAAATTACTTTCACTGTTCTCTTATGCCCTTTGTTTCATTTCATTTAAAGAACTTTCAAAAAAATTCATTATCCCTCTCAATTATTTAACTCATTCAATATCTACCAAGTTCACCAAGATTCCAAGGATATTTTTCTTCTCATCATAACTTCAATTACACTTTTTTTTTCCTTTGTTCAATTTTATTCAAATGATTTATTGCATTTCAGGAAAAGCAAACCTCAATTTTATCAAATTAAATCATTTTTAAGACACACATTTGATTATTTATGCTTATTTTTATTTGCTATTTATTTTTTGTCATGTGAAGATATCTCATTATTAACTTGAAGTGTTTAGTCATGTGAACCTTTATTTTATTAGGTAACTTAAAAAAAACTTATCTCCTGTTTTCTCTTTGATTGTTGGTTTCATTTCATTTGAAAAACTTTCATTACATAATTTTTCATTCTCTCTTTCAATAAATCAACTCATTCCATATTCACCAAGTTCACTTAAATCATTAAGGTATTTTCCCTCTCAACATTTACAACATAATAAATGTTATAAAAAATCAATACATGTGATTGTTTACTCTTTTATATAACGTTGACATTTGTGTAGTTGTTATTTGATACTCTATTTAAATATTTATGTAATTATAAATTTTTCTTGAAATTTGACACTGAAGAAAATAAAATGTATGCTTTTTACATTGAATATTTGATAGTATGATGTTTTTGTCAGTATTGTTGTTGACTTTGTATTTGATGAAGCCAACCCAAGCTATGAATGAAGGAGACTTGAAGATATCTTAGCCTTAGTGTGTGAGATGTGATCTAAGCCATGTGCATACATCCTATATCATAGAGCTATAAAAACCCTTAATGATATGATTTCAAAATATAAAACTGGAAGTGAATTAAACTTTGTTTGATAAAACTGTTTCATTAAAGTTTTCAACAAATTATTTTCCAAATACAATCAGCTAAAAGTCATGTTAGCATAAATCAATCAATTTTAATCTTCTTTAGTCGATTATTTTTATAATAGAGTGACTGATTTTAAATTATTTTGGAAACTTATACAACTGCTTTCAAAAATTGTATTTTAAGATAGAAGAGAACAAAGAAAAACAATAATACAAAGAGATAACATTTTGAAACAACAAGAATAGTGAACAATAGTTGATTCTGAAAGGTTTTTTTATTCAAGAAGAACAAGGAAAATGTTTCTTGAAACTCATCCTTGATTGAAGATAGTATTGTACTAGTTTAACATCATAGGGAAGTCACTGCAATCAAATTTCTTTTCCTAATTTTCATTTTGTAATTGCAGTGCTTGGTTTGTTTTCAATTTTACATTGTATAAAGGAGTTTTGTAACTACAAGTGTATAGGGTTTATTCTTGTAGAGGTGTAGTAGAGTTCTGCACTGTGTTTGTGTATTCTTGTAGGGTGCAAGATTATGTTCTTGGTGTATTGATTGAACAATTGTGATGCAAAGAGACTAGATGTAGCTCTCGAGAAAGAGTTGACCAGTATAAATAAATCTTGGTGTTCTTGCTCTCTCTTTACCTATGTCTTAATTCGTATTTTGTATCTGCATAATTTTTCTACTAATAGTCATTTTTTTTGGCAAATAACAATCGGATGACATGTTCATCCGATTGTCATTTTTTTCCAAATGTGACCCGGATAGGGGTGCCATACGGTTGTCAATTCTAAAATAAAATGAGAACCGAATGAAACCTTTCTGGTTGTCAAACTCCCCAATCGGCCACTATTCGTCATCGACAACCACCCAATCAACAAATTAACTACTCTAATCAATAATATCACTCACAAATTGCTAATAAACATCAATAATTGCTTACTTAGGACTTGTTTGAAGCTTTAATTTAAGATTTGGACGGCGCCAACAATAGTGGTGAATGACGGATGAAAGTTATGGAAATGAAGGAGATAGAGGGCTATACTCACTTTTCCGATTTTAAAGTAAGGGTATATGCATAATTTCATATTCACTATGAAGGTGAAGGAAGAGGGTATGGAGGTGGAGGAAGAATTTGTCCGCTAACATCTATGTACAAGCCTCTCTTAGATAATCCTACATTAAGACCAAATACCTTAATTTATTCTTAATTTATTGCTTAAATACAAACCCAAATAACTCAAATTACTTAGCCTAATTACAAAGCTTCTTATTCTTAATCTATATATTTTATGTTGCATTATAGATGATCATCCATTATGATACTAACTTGGATAAAGTCATCAAATAAATATAGAGTCTTCTTGTATTTTTCTCTATCATAACTCTATTTATTGGTCTCTTAGATGTCCATCATACATACATAATTCTAAATGAAATAAAAATTTAATTTTTATAATCACTTGTAAAAAGTAATTAAATTATTATTATATTTTATTTTAACAAGTCAAAATATTTATCATAATTTTACGGATAAAATTCTAAAAGGATCATTTTAAAAATAAAATTATAAAGTACAATTTAAGAGTAAAATTGTTAAAAAATATGTAAGAAGCATATATGATTAATGGTTATAAATCTAAACGATCGTATAATTAATTTTTATGTTACTTTTTAAATTAGACCATTTTATATTTTAATAAATAAAAAACCTTTTATTGAATAAAATAAGTAATTAAATACTTTTTCTGTCCTATAAAATAACTACATAATTATTTTACTTGAAAGTAATTTATATATATTCTTTTAATTTTATAATATTATTTTTATAAAGTTACATATTTTGAAGACTGTATTATTTTAAAATAATAGAAATCGGGGGACACATGCGTTTCTCTCGCACGTCTTTTAGGTACTTATGGGTAAATATGATAAATTGAAAACTAGTTAATTTGATGTGTTTGCTTTAAACGCGGTCTCGTGTCTTTTTCAACATTCCTTGCACAATATACTTTCCTTCTCAAAGCACCCCAAAAGCAAAGCAAAAAGAAGCTAAGAAGCGAACCAGCCACTGAAAACCAAAGCATCTCCCTCTCCGATAAGCAAACAATTGCCGTTAACCCTAAAACCAAGCCACCCGCATTGATTCCCAATGGACGAGTATATCTCTTTTCTCTCTCTCCACACCCATTTTACTCATTATTTTCAAATCGCTTCGATTTGTAATGTAAAAATGTAATCTTTTTTGTTTGTTTTTGTTTCCTTGGATTTGATTGACGCAGATCAGAGCAGTACCCGAAGGAGTATTACCCGAACGATGGAATGACCAGAAGGGTGTCTTCCTCTTCCTCCTCCTCCACCACCAGCGTCCACGTCACGGCCTTGGACGGCTTGGTCAACGTGAACTCCCTCTTCACGATCGCCGTCTTTGTGGGGCTCTCCCTCACCACGCCGGGGCAGCGCAGCCTCGAGAGCCGCTCGGCGTGCGACGCCGGCACCGACATAGCCAAGAAGCTCCTGGTCTTCGAAGTGGTGTCGTTTAGCTTCTTCCTTTGCTCCTCGCTGGTGGCGCAGGGGCTCAAGCTGGCGCTCAACTTGCTCAACAGCAAGGACACCGACGAGGCCTTTCGGGCCCACATCAACCTGAAGGCCCTGAGGCTGGGCATGCTGGGCTCCGCCATTGGGTCCGTCATGGGCTGCCTCTTCTTGGTGTTGTCCATGGTCAACGTCATCCAGATCCGCCTCGGTGTGCTCTCCTGCGGAAGCAAGTCCGCCGTGCACGCCGTCACCGCCATGGTCGTCTTGGTCTCTTCCGCTCTCGTGCTTTATATCTCCACTGCTATCTATGCCTTCACCCACTGAAACCGTAAAAAGGATAAATTTGTCATTTTGTGTTTCATATGAAATGGTTCCTTCTGTGGTTGCTTGAATCGGCGATGAGGTGAGCAAGTCGGGACTGGAGAGAAATATTTTAGTATGTTTTCTCTCTTTACTAGTTTTTAAAACAAAAGGAAGAAAGAAATATTTGTTGACAATTTATTTTGACTGCCTTTTGTTTAGTTATTGGTGTTGTTAGGAATTTATTTCAATGGGGACTCAAACGAGAAGCGGTTGGATTATAGTTTGGTTGGCTAATGTATGATTTGGTTAGGTTGCATTTTATAGGTTTAGGATAAAGTTGGCAAACTTAATTTTGGAATAGTTTTCATTTTGCAAACCTGAGGATGTTGAAGGATCTTGGTTTTGCATTTATGGGAACTTGCTTTAATGTAAAATATAAGTGTGTGTATTTTTAGTTTTGAAAATAACTAAATAGGTTATGAAACTTTACTTTTCCACTGAGTATGTGCATTTCAAATAGAACATGTTTGAAATCTATTCTAATGTGGTCTGGTTTGGTTTAGACCATGGGCTTGTTCAAATTAGTGAAGGTGGAAAGAGAAAGTTTTCAAGTCAATGGCGTAATTGGTGGGGGTATGATTTTCTTGTGGATGATGCAAGAGGAAAATTTGATGATCTTGTTTACGGATGGAACTTATTTTGACTTAATTGAACTTCTGGTGTAATCTGTGGTTACAGGATTTTGTAAAAGCTTTGCACTGGTTAGAAGATTGCTGTTGTTGGTTATGTCACCTATTGAATCATGTTTCTTTCTGTGATTAGAGATCTGGTTCTGTTTTTCTGTTAATTAACATGATAAATGGCTTAATGGCAGAGAATCAAAGGGTGTGGATTAATTTTATAAAATGAACAATATTTTCCCTCGGTGCTCTGAGTAGTGTTCTGCTTGCGTGTAGTCAACCTTAATGTTGTTGTATTATGATTGAAATGGATTAGATTAATGCTCAAATGCTGAGGTGATGATCTCTAAATTAAGTTAATTCACACATTCGTGTAAGAGCATTCAACTATGTCTTAGTTTTTACGTCTTGGTGAAAGGGTTGACTACATGGGAAGTTTAAATTTTGTACCGCGGTTGGTGAAAGGGTTTTCTTGAGGAAGCCACAAGATAGAAAGTTGATAATAATCCTTAATGGGGCTTTGACTGAATTGAGGATCTGGTCCGAACTGCAGCTGTGGACTTATGTTACACTTCAGAACATTACTTTTGCGTGCGATCAAAGCTTTAGTTCAGGTTTTTCAATTCATTTACTTTTAATAGACGGTGACCGAGAAACTAGACTTCGATTGACGTGAATTCTTCATTATTAGAAAATTGGTGGGTAGAAAGAATTAGCAAACTTGGTTGCTGCTACTTTCTGGCATCTTTTTCATCGTATCATTGCTTGGCTGATATGAAGGGCATGTGATTGTATGTTGGTTCGATATTAAAGAAATTTAGTTTGGTTGCATTTCCGTCCACGTCATTCTAAAGAGTACTACATTTTTTTTTTGGAAAATATCGGTTTGACAACCACACGTGGTTGCCAACCTTTTGCCAACTGTGTATGTGACAAATTTTCTTAAGTGGCTGAGGGGCATTATAGGTATTTGGTCAGGAGGGGCATGAATGGTATTTCGAAGTATTTTTCCGATTGAAAATGAGGCTTTGTTTGGCGGGTTCATTTGTGATATGCAGAGTATTTGGAGAAAACGTTTGAACTGCGTGACAGATGATGAGAGGGGTGGACAACTACTTCAACGACAAATATCTTTCGTTCGGTGTTTGTGGGTTTAGGGCAAAACGGTGAAGAGAGAGAGAACTTTCAACGGTGACGGGTTGACGAAATGTGCAGAGTGTTTGGCAAAAACATATGAACTGCTTAAGATGAACGGTGAGAGAGGTGGACGGCGACTTCGACGATAAATAGCTTTTGTTGGGTGTTTGTGGATTTAAGGCAAAATAGTAAAGAGAGGGAGAACTTCCAATGGTGACGGGTTGACAAAAAATAGAGAAGAGCTAAACTCACCAGGAGGAGGTAAGAACCGTTACATTATATTTCCATGTGATTGGTTTGTTTTTGTGTTGAATTTTGGTTTTCATTTATGGGTTTTGAAGTATGTGTTGTTTAGGTTTAGTGTTGTTGGATAGCTTTGAGTCTTCGTTTTCATTGTTGATTTCAGAATACAAATCTGACATTGTAATTTTATTTTCCAGTGAATAAATGTCAAGTGACGAAAGTTCTTCATATGGAGGGTAGTTATGTGTGCGACACTTTTGTTACCCTTGACCTCCACACGTGAAATATTTACATTTTTCCATTATGGGAGTGAACACAACTGTGACATTGCTTGATCCTAAAATCTCCCACCACTGCCATAACTAAGGAATGGACAGTCCTGAAAAGCCATTACTAACACTAGACATTCTAAGTGTTTAACTGTATGAAGTTAAGTGTTTAACTTGGAATTACTTTTTGACCACACATTGAAGCCACCAATTAAGTGGACCCCTGACCTCCACATATGAAATATTTACATCTTTCCATTGTGGGAATGAACACAATTGTGACATTGCTTGATCCTAAAACTCCTTACTACTGTCATAACTAAGCAATGGACAATACTGAAAAGTCATTACCAGCATTGGAGATTCTAAGTGTTTAATTGTATGCAGTTAAGTGTTTAACTTGGAATTACTTTCTGACCACTCATCGAAGCCACCAATTAAGTGGACCCCTAACCTCCACACGTGAAGTATTTACATTTTTCCATTGTGGGAGTGAGTACAACTTTGACATTGCTTTATTCTAAAATCCCCTACCACTGCCATAACTAAGGAATGGACAGTCCTGAAAAGTCATTGCCAGCATTGGACATTCTAAGTGTTTAACCGTATGTAATTAATTGTTTAACTTGGAATTACTTTCTGACCACACATCAAAGCCACCAATTAAGTGGACCCCTAACCTCCACATGTGAAATATTTACATCTTTCCATTGTGGGAGTGAACACAACTGTGACATTGCTTGATCCTAAAACCCCTTACCACTGTCATAACTAAGCAATGGACAGTACTGAAATGTCGTTGCCAACACTGGAGATTCTAAGTGTTTAACCGTATATAGTTAAGTGTTTAAGTGGGAATACTTTCTGAACACATCTCGAACCCACCAATTTAGTGCACCCATGACCTTCAAACCTTAAATCTTTATGTGTTTTCCATTGTGAGACTGAATAGAGGTGTGTCGTTGGTTTATCCTAAAACCCCACAACCACTGTCATAATTAACAGAATGGACAATCCTGAAAAGTCATTGCCACCACTACACATTCTAAGTGTTTAACCGTATGAAATTAAGTGTTTAACTTGACATTACTTTCTAACCACACATCGAAGCCACCAATTAAGTGGACCCATGACCTCCACACCGCAAATCTCTACATGTTTCCATTGTGGGAGTGAACACAGCTGTGACATTGCTTGATCCTAAAACCCCCTACCACTGCCATAATTAAGTAATGGACAGTCTTGAAAAATCATTGCCAACACTAGACATTCTAAGTGTTTAACCGTATGCAGTTAAGTGTTTAACTTGGAATTGCTTTCTGACCTCGAAGTCACCAATTGAGTGGACCCCTGATCTCCACACGTGAAATATTTACATTTTTTCATTGTCGGAGTGAACACAGGTGTGACATTGGAAGATACTAAAACCCCCTACCACTGGCATAATTAAGCATTGTGCAGTCCTAAAATGCCATTACCAGCATTGGACATTCTAAGTGTTTAAACCTATGTAATTAAGTGTTTAACTTGGCCATACTTTATGACCAAACATCGCAGCATATCATGTAATGCACATGTCCATGACTGTCACCAATGATGTAAGAGAACAGTTTACCAACAATTTGTGGAAACATTTAAAATTTCATTGAAAATATGAATTGAGTAATTACAAACAATAATTGTACACAACGTTAAAGATTGAATACTCTAAACAACTTCTATTTATATTTACAAAGTTAACTTCATAAATGTCTATACAATGTACAAACATCTTCATAAATCCACTACAGTCAGCAAGTCCAGAGTCATATAAGCTTAAAATCCTCCAACACTTTTTGTCGACGAATATTGTTATCGTGAAGAATCCATTTACAAACAAAATCTTGTTGATATGTTTGAAGTTCTTTCTGCAAAAAAAATACAAAACCAAATATACATTAAATAAAATAATTAAAAATCAAACTCCAAACAAACAACACATGTAAACTTCAAAAATTACGATGTAAGAGTTATATGCGACGGAGATGTAGACAGAGACGGCAAGGGCGAGTGCCACCAACGAGGAAGAGAAAGATGAAGGAGTGAGATCGTACAGGTGATTGCGGCGCTCACCTGACCAAATCATAACTTCCCACATTTCACACCATGGGATTGAAAATAAGTGTCTTTGGGTGTCCATGGACCATGTAGGAATGACAACAACCAAGGCAGACCAATCCTAACTCATGATCCACCCTTGCACAAATAAGTGTCTAATCGTGTGTTTCTAAGTGCCTAACTCAGGTGAACTTTCTGAACACTCAATGCAATGACCAAATTAGTGGCTCCCTCACCTTCATAAGTCATAACCTACCACATTTCGCACCATGGGATTGAAAATAAGTGTGTCTGGGTCACCATAGACCATGTAGGAATGACAACAATCAAGGTAGACCAATCGTGACCCATGATCTACCCCTGCACAAATAAGTGTCTAACCATGTGTTTCTAAGTGTGTAACTCAGTTCAACTTTCTGAACACTCAATGCAATGACTAAATCAATGGCTCTCTCACATCCATAACTCATAACCTAGCATAATTCCTACCATGGGATTCAAAAACGATGTCTCTAGGTCACTATCGACCACATAAGTGTTTACCCCTGTTTATTTAAGCGTTAAAATGGCCACAACTTATTGTACACCCTAAAATGTCAACAAATATATGCCTCCCTCAACTTCGTTACTAATATGGAAACATTCTTGAAACAACATACCATCTCACATGTTACATATTTATAAACCAATATTGTACAACAAGTAAACAACTTCAAATTACAAAATTTGAATTCAATATTTACATAGGTGTCATCCCTAAAGTTAACTAATGTCTGTCAATTATACAAATTAGGTCATGAGTCCACTACAGTGATCAAAGCTCATATTACATATGTTGTAGTTTTGCCAATACATAATCGCGCCGAATATTTTCGTCATAGAGGACCCATTTACACACAAGTTCTTCACAAAATATTTGAAGTTCCTGCAACAAAGGAGAACAAATGTCGATTGGTTCTTGCAACTGAAGAAGCAACTTAAAGAGAGTTCTCTCCAACTTCTCCCTTTGGAAATCAGACATCATTTGATTAATCTTAATGATATGATCGGTTTTAACTTGATGATGAACTCTAATCTGCAACAACATGTCAGAAAATAATTATTACATAACCTACTTTATAATTTATGAAGAAAAATAATATTACATAACAAATAAATTACCTTTGGTTTGTTGGAGTTAACATCAGATCGTCGTTCATCAGACCTTCTTCCAACCATAACTACCTACAAACCAACATCCTCATTACATCAATTTGGCAAAAAACATTTCTTTATTACATAAATTATGTACACTAAAACCCAAACCAATAAGACAGTTCCAAAACAAATACATGTTACTAATGGATAACGAATTACACACTTCCAAAACAGATACATGTTAAACTTCCAAAAGTAAAGTTACAAATGACGTGGACCAGATATGAATGACAGGAACCAAGCCAGACCAATCCTAACCCATGACTACCCCTGCACACACAAGTGTCTAACCATGTGTTTATAAGTGTCTAACTCAGGTAAACTTTCTGAACACTCAATGAAATCACAAAATCAGTGCATCTCTCATAGCCATAACTCATAACCTACCATAATTCCCACCATGGGATTCAAAAACGGTGTCTTTGGGTCTCCATGGACCACATACGAATGACAACAACCAAGATAGACCCATGATGACCCCTGCACACACAAGTGTCTAACCATGTGTATGTAAGTGTCAAACTAAGGTCAACTTTTTGAACACTCAATGAAATCACCAAATCAGTGCATCCCTCACAACATAACCCATAACCTACCATAATTTCCACCATGGGATTGAAATACAATGTCTCTGGGTCACCATGGACCACATAGGAATGACAGGAACCAAGGCAAACCAATCCTCACCCATGACCACCCTGCACAAACAAGTGTCTGACCATGTATTTCTAATTGTCTAACTCAGGTCAACTTTCTGAACACTCAATTCAATCACCAAATCACTACCTCCCTAACCTTCATAACTCATAACCTTACATATGTAAGCACCATGGGATTCAAAAAGACTCTGCCTGGATCATGGGGGACCCCTTACGATTGACATCGACCAAGGCAAATCAATAATTGAAAAATATAGTTACAAATTAACTCAAAAATTAACCACTAAAACCCGAACCTTAAACACAGTTCCAAAACCACATACATGTTACCGACCCAAAAATACAGTTACAAATAGACACAAAAATTAACCCCTAAAACCCAAACCTTAAACAGAGTTCCAAAACATCCGGAGAGAAGTCACATTTGAAGAATGAAGACACTAGTTTCTCTTGGGAATGAACTTGTTGTGGCGGCTGTGAAAGGTTCAACAACTTACAACAGAGTGTCGTCGCGTTGCTATGTCCAACTGTAGTATGGATCTTCTTCCTGTGCGAGTTGAAGAACGAAGACACTGGTTTGTCTTGGCTGCGGCGACTGTGAAGGGTTCAACAACTTACAACGGAGTGTCATCATGATTGCTATGTCCAGCTGTGGTATAGATCTTCTTCCTGTGCGAGTTGAAGAACGAAGGCATTGGTTTGTCTTGGCTGTGGTGACTGTGAAGGATTCCGCAACAAACAATCCCTCTAAGCCACGCTGGAACATTTGCAGCGTCATTGCCATGTTGTGCCTTTTATCCACGTCAGCGCCACATCACAGTTGTAAGGAGGTTGTAGTCCATGTGTGGTTGTGAACATATCACTACTCTTTTTTTTTCTTAAGGAAAATGTTTCTTTGCCAATCCCATGTGTACTACAACCAAGTTACAACCCTGACGTGGCACCATGGGACAGAAATGGTAAATGATAAAGTAGGGGCATAATGGTCCCATTGTTAAAATTTTGCAAAACAAAGGAAGGTCATTCGCGTCTGTCATTTGAACGAAAATTGTTTGAGTGTGGTTCAACAAATATTGAGCAAGGAAGAAGCGAAGAAGAAATTGAAGAATTTTAGGGTTAAATGGCTTTAGTGATTGCGCGTATTAGGTGAAATTTTTGCGTTTATGGTTTGAGTGAAAGATTGGAGAAGGCGGTCTCACATGAATGGCGGTTTGGGTAAAGAATAATAGAGGGAGAGCGTGGAGCACACACAACCACATAACCACTGTGCGACCGAATCCCAAAACTCTGCCACACAAACGGAGTTCAGGCATGGTTCCACTGTCAGAAATGGAGTTGGGCAGCGCTTGCTATGCCAGACATGGACCTGTGGCGCACTTGTTTGGTAAGAAATGGATCCAAGAGGCACACTTGTTCAGTAAAAAAAAATAGACCCAAAGCGTATTTGTTGTTTTGTGCGTAGAAGAACGAAGACGAAGTTCTTGATGGAAGAAGAAAGTAAAACTGATTTCTCTTGTGTACGAAGAAGCTGTAGAGCCTGTGATGTAATGAGGAGCTTCTAATCCTAATTTTTATTTCAATTCCTCACTGTCATATATCAGTGTCATGTCATCACTTTTATCCACGTCATTGACATGTAAGGTTGTAAGATGGTTGTGTTGACGTGTAGGATTGTCAACGTATCATTACTTTTTTTTTAAATAGCTTTCGGTGGTTGCTAAATAAGCAACCAAGGGGATAAGGGTGTAGAATTGTCAATGTATCATTACTTTTTTTTTTTAAATAGCTTTCAGTGGTTGCTAAATAAGCAACCAAGGGGATAAGGGGATTTGTACTTCTCCTTGTCAAGAGTTGTCTCCTAAATTAATAGGAACACGGCATTGGACCATAGGATAATACTAATAACAATTGGTGGTTATGTATATCGATCAAAATTCCTGAATTGAAATCAGCACAGTCATCAGAAGCTAGAACAGAAGAATGTGCTGAAAAAAAAAAGTTGGCTCTAATTTGTTTGGAGCCCGCCAAGGGATAACTTTATGGTGAACTAAGCTAGTTGTAAGTTGAAATTGTAATCGAAGTTATGAATACCACGAAGGATTTATCAGGGTTGCCACTGAGCTCAACTTGGTATACTTGAAGGATCAAGCCTATAATACTAAACATTTCAACAATTATTACTGCTGGTTAAGTAGCTCTCTTTATGCTAGGATGAATTTTAGTGTTTGTTTCACAAAATCATGTTATATATTTTCGAATCACCTTTCTCGGAATGCTATTTCTATTTATAGTTACATTAAATTTGAATTGTTTTTATTTTAAATAAATTAATTTGTCAAATATTTTATTTGGATGTACAAATTCAAATTTATTAAATTTTTGTTTTCTTATATAAATAAATTATTTCAAATACAAATTAATATTTCAACCCAACAAATATAGACAAAAACCACTTAAAAAATAGTTCTAACCTATGTTGATAAATAACTAATTCTGCCAATATTAATAAAAAAAATTCATTTCAGCATTGACTAAAAAAATATATTTTATATTAGTACAAAAATAGTTTTATTGGTGACGATAAAAAAATATTACTTACATTGATTCGAAAATTACCTTGACAATGTTCGTAAAGAATACTTACTAATGTATCTTAGTTGGAAAATAACTATTATTATGTTTTGATTAGTGTTGGTAAAAAACAACCACCATCAAGTAAAAGTAATATTTTCTGAAATAAAAAAAAAATCGTATTTGACTTCAATTGAAAAACATTATTAACGTTAATAAAAAACATTAACAGAAAAATAATATTAGCAAAATAATCCTTAATTATGATAAACAAAGAAATAATTATGTTCAACTTTAATATAAAGGAAAATTTTATTAATAACGGTAAAGAAAATAATAATATTTTAATTTTAGCAGAGTCAAAAATATAGTGACTAAAGTTGAGTTGACCATATTCCAACCGAATTTATGAGAATATAAAAATAAAAGACAAAAGTTTGAGAGGAGAAAACATATAAAATAATCTCAAATCCTCACCTTTGTTTTCAAATGAAACTTTAAATTTTAAAATAGTCAAATTTACTCTCACAAATACCTAAAATTTTAATTTTAAAAAAAATTATCGAAAATCATAATTTTTTTTTAATCAATAGTAATTTAAAAAAGCCCACGACATAAAACTTCTATTTATTTTTATTTTGTTTTACTTCAAGTTTAATGCTATTTTTTGTTTGATTACCGTGGTAAATGGTTAATTTGCGATGTTAATTCTCGTGTTCAGGAGATAAGACAAGAACTTTGATGATGAATTTTGGATACTCTTTAAATAAATTGCATATTCTGCATAACAACTCCTATTAATGTCGATAAAAACAGTAAATGAAAATGAAGACCTAAATTAACGACCAAAGGTTATAAATAAAGCGACAAAAGTTTAAAGGTAGAAAATATAAAGGAAACAGACATAAGTTGGGTTGACGTGTTCCTCAATTTTCTAGTTTCTATGTACAAAAATGCTGGTTAGTTATGAAAAAAGTTGTTTATTTGTAATTTACATGGCATTCGACAAGTGAGAATTTCAAAGGCCAAATAAGCTACTTGGTGATAATTGAAACTCAACAATGAAGTCATAAATATCATGAGAGATGCCACTCAACTCAACTTGATATTTCATGTGTTTTCAATGAAAATTTGACGCATATTTACAAATCAAAATAAATAAATTTTACAATTTTTTTATTTAAATAGTTATGATTTTCAATTTAAATATATAAGTTTTAATATCTTGACTAAAATTACATGACAAAATATATTGCATAAATACATTATGCGCCCAACGCATGTTACGCATGTGGTATGTGCATAATTTTTATCTATACAAGAATCTCCTCAAATTTCAAATCTAACAATTGTTATCATGCTATTAACTTCAAAGAATCCACACAATATTAAACATATTATAATTTTAAACTATTATAGTTACAAAATCAATCACTAAAACTATCAATTAATCAATTCAATTATAATCTCTACCTAATAAAATTTCAAGTTCAAGTGTCATTTTTCTTATACAACGTCTCCTTTGTATAAATATTTTATAGGATCTTACACCGAATAACTTATTTGTATTTGATTTTCTAGATGGATAATAACATAGACTTTATCTATTACTTTTATAATAACTAAAAAATATTTTGATACTCGAATTGCAGTTTTGAATTGTTGGAAATTAATTCAAATTTACAAGAGTAGAGAATTAGTCAAATAAGTTGTTAAGATATTTTTCGTTGGTTACAAACAACTAAGTTAGTGGAGTGTGATATTTTATTTTTATTTTTAAATTAATTCCTTTTGTAAGCCTATTAGTATAGACATTTATTTATTTCAAATTGATAAGAAAAAGCCTCATGCCATTCCTAAATATTATATACGTTATTCTCCTTTCAACAAATTGGTATCAAGAGCCATTAATCCTTTGGGCAATATGACATCATTACCTACAATTTTTTCTCCTCAACCTCTCCTACCCATTTTTACTAGTGACAAGTATGATTGGTGGAGCATCAAGGTGAAGACACTGCTCAAATCACAAGGGTTGTGAGATTTGGTGGAGAATGGGTTTGAAGAAATAAAAGAACCCAACGAAGTAGAAGAGGAGAGACTAAAAGAAACTAGGAAGAAAGATGCTAAAGCATTATTTATCATCCAACAAACAATGCATGAGACTCTTTTCTCACGTATTGAAGCAGCAAATACATCAAAGGAAGCATAGTTAATCTTAAAAAAGGAGTTTTTGGGAGATTCAAAGGTCATGACAGTGAAATTGCAATCATTGAGACATGACTTTGAAACCTTGATGATGAAGAATGATGAATTAATTGCTGATTTTTTGTCAAGAACAATGGCAGTAGTCAGTCAAATGCGCTCCTATGGTGAGCGGATTTCAGATCAAACAGTTGTGGCTAAAGTTCTGAGAAGCTTAACTCCAAAGTTTGATCATGTAGTGGCAGCCATAGAAGAAGCAAAGGATTTATCAGTTCTTTCTGTTGATGAACTGATGGGGTCACTTCAATCTCATGAGGCAAGACTCAATAGATCGGTGGAAAAAGTTGAAGAGAAGGCATTCCAAGTGAAGGAGTCTACCACCAAACAAGGAGAAAGCGACCGGTTAGCAAGTAGAGGTCGAGGAAGAGGAGGATTTCGTGGTCAAGGTCGTGGCCGTGGCAGAGGTCGAGGAAGGAATGGTGGACAAAGGCAATATAATGAGCAAAGTTACACAAATAATGACGTTCAATGTCATCATTGCAAGAAATACGTGCATATCAAATTGTTGGTACAAAGATCAAAAAATGAATTTTGCAACAGAAACTGAAGATAGTGGTTGTTCGAATCACATGACATGCACAAAATCTTTGTTCAAGGAACTTGATGAGACACAAAAGATAAAGGTGCAACTTGGCAACAGAAAGGAGATTCAAGTTGAAGGCAAAGACACTGTGGGAGTTCACACTAGCCATGGCAAAGAAAAAATGTTGGACAACGTTCACTTTGTTCCTGATTTAGGATACAACTTATTGAGTGTTGGACAACTAATGGCCAGTGGATATTCTATTCTATTTGATGAAGATACATGTGTTATCACAAACAAGAAATCGGGTAAACAAGTTCATGTTATCATGACTCCAAATAAGATGTTCCCTTTAGATGTTTCCAACATGGACAATTTTGCTCTCACTACAAGTGCAAAGGATTACTCAAAGTTATGACATTTGAGGTATGGACATCTTAATATCAAAGGCTTGCAATTGCTAAGTGATAAAGGTATGGTTTTTGGATTACCAAAAATTGGTTCTCTTGATTTATGTGAAGGATGTGTTTATGGAAAACAAATTAGAAAGTCATTTCCTGTTGGGAAGGCATTGAGAGCTTCTGAATGTCTTGAACTAATTCATGCTGATTTATGTGGGCCTATGCAAACTAAGTCCTTGGGTGGAAGTCGTTATTTCTTGTTATTTACAGATGATTATAGTCGCATGAGTTGGGTGTATTTTCTGGAAAACAAGTCAGAAGCTTGTAGGCAGTTTCAGAAGTTCAAGGCTATGGTGGAGAATCAAAGTGGTTGCCATATCAAGACACTTCGTACCGATAGAGGAGGAGAGTTCGTGTCCAAAGAATTCAATCTGTTTTGTGAAGAAAATGACATCCGTAGGGAGCTAACAACTCCTTATACCCCTAAGCAGAACGGTGTTGCTGAACGGAAAAATAGAACTGTTATGGAGATGGCAAGAAGCATGTTACAAGCAAGGGGACTAACAAAGCAGTTTTGGGCAGAAGCTATAGCAACTTCTGTTTATTTGTTGAATCTTTCACCAATGAATAAAACTCCATATGAAGCATGGTATAAAAGAAAACCCAATATAAGTTATTTACGAGTCTTTGGTTGTATTGCTTATGCTTTGGTAACTTCTCAAGCTCGTCAAAAGCTTGATGAAAAATCTGAAAAATGCATTTTTATTGGTTATTGTACTAAATCCAAAGCATATAGATTGTATAACCCTCTCAATGGCAAGATCTTAATTAGAAGGGATGTAGTATTTGATGAAAATGCAAGCTGGAGATTTGATGAACAGGTTTAACAAGAGTTTTTTGTGCCTATTGAAGATTTTCAAGATGAAAGACATGAGTCACCTCCAAGTTCAACCGCTAGCCCATCAATGGCACCAACAACATCTATTACTCATGAAGATTTTTCAGATGAGCCAATTTCAGAAAGAAGATCAACCAGAGTCAAGAAGCCAAATGTAAAATATCCTGCTGACACATATATCTTGAGTCAATTTGCTCTTACTGTGTCAGATCCACTGTATTATGAAGAAGCAGCAGCTGAAAAGGAAGAGTGGCAGAAAGCAATGGTAGAAGAGATGGAATCCATTGAAAAGAATGGAACGTGGAAGATGGTGGATTTACCGGAAGGTAAAAAAGCAATTGGCTTGAAGTGGGTGTTCAAGACAAAGTTTGATGCAAATGGAAGCTTACAAAAACACAAAGCTTGTCTTGTAGCAAAAGGTTATGCACAACAACATGGCATTGATTTTGAAGAAACATTTTCTCCGGTAGCACGTTTTGAAACGGTGAGACTTGTCTTAGCCTTGGCAGCACAATTACAATGGCTTGTTTATCAGTTTGATGTCAAATCAGCATTTCTTAAGGTGAGTTACAAGAGGAGGTGTATGTAACCCAACCAGAAGGTTTTGTAAAGGAAGGCAATGAAACAAAGGTGTACAAACTAAAGAAAGCATTGTATGGGTTGAAGCAAGCACCAAGAGCTTGGTATAGCAAGATTGATGGGTACCTTCAACAAAAGGGGTACATGAGAAGTGAAAATGAGCCCACCTTGTATGTGAAAAAGGAAGGTAAAAATGATTTCATCATTATTTGTCTTTATGTTGATGATATCATTTATACTAGTTCTTCTATCTTTCTTGTGGATGAGTTTAAGTCTCAAATGATGAATGAGTTTGAGATGTCAGATATGGGTTTATTGCATTATTTTCTTGGTCTTGAAGTTTATCAAACTGAAGATGGAATATTTATTTCACAAAGAAAATATGCAAGTGATCTTCTTAATAAATTTGGCATGTCTAATTGTAAGTCTGCAGCTACACCTATCAATCTTAATGAAAAATTACAGCAGGAAGATGGAGGAGAAAAGGCAAATGCTAAGAGGTTCAGAAGTTTGGTTGGAGGTTTAATTTATTTAACCCACACTAGACCCGATATTGCATTTTCTGTTGGTGTTATTTCCAGGTTTATGCAGCAACCTTCAAAGGTGCATTATAGAGCAGCAAAAAGGGTCATGCGGTATATTGCAGGAACCTTGGAGTATGGCATTTGGTGCTCAAAAACTTCTAATTTCAAATTGTTTGGGTTCACAGACAGCGATTGGGCAAGTTCTATAGATGACAGAAGAAGTGTTTCAGTAAATGTTTTCACTCTAGGATCAGGAGCGATCACTTGGAGTTCAAAAAAGCAAGCTACACCAGCATTGTCAACTTCAGAAGCAAAATATGTTCCAGCAACTTTAGCAGCTTGTCAAGCCATTTGGTTAAGGAGAGTTTTAACAGATCTTCAACAAGAGCAAAAGGTGGCAACAGAGATATTTTGTGATAACAAGGCAACTATTTTTACGACAAAGAATCCAACGTTTCACAGTAGAACAAAGCATATTGACATCCGTTACCACTTTATTCGTGATTTAGTAGCAAAGGAAGAAATATCAATGGAATATTGCAGCACAATTAGCTGATGTTTTGACACAGGCTTTAACGAAGGAAAAATTCCACTACTTTAGAGAGTTGCTTGGTGTAAGCAATTTTGAATTAAAGAGGAGTGTTGGAAATTAATTCAAATTTACAAGAGTAGAGAATTAGTCAAATAAGTTGTTAAGATATTTTTCGTTGGTTACAAACAACTAAGTTAGTGGAATGTGATATTTTATTTTTATTTTTAAATTAATTCCTTTTGTAAGCCTATTAATATAGACATTTATTTATTTCAAATTGATAAGAAAAAGCCTCGTGCCATTCCTAAATATTATATACGTTTCCTTTCAACATGAATTACACTCGATTTTAAATAAAAGTTTTCAAAATGATATTTCAAATAAGAGATTGAAAAGAAAAAAATGACGAAATAAACAATAAACAAAGGTAAGAAAATTTGTAAAATAAGTAAATCATAAAATTTTAGAAAATGTTACAGCTAAATGAACAAATAAAAACAAATGCAATGAGAAAACAAGCATTAATTAAAGATGCAGATAAAATAAAAGACTAAGACATTAAAGTGCCAAAGAGATAAACGGCAAGAGAGATAAAGAGCATGAAAATTAAAGGACATGAAATTATTGTTAAAGGTAATGGAAAAATTGGAAACTGATTCGTCGGTTTCTTTAACTTTTATTTTAGTTAGCAAATGCCTCGAGAATGTGATTTTCAACTTTCAGGAGAAAATTTCATTCACTTCAACATATCACTTTTCTTAACCAGCCCATCAACTTTTCTTTCTGGAGTCACTTTATTTATTTATTTATTTTGAATGCGTTTATTGCATAATCATGTTTGTATGATTTTTTCAATCTACTTGACTATCCACCAAATCAGCTTTTGATCTCCCCAAAACCCCTCAATAAATAAAAATGACTCTTTGCTTTTAATTTAAATCATAGCCCTGAAAACTAACCCGTTAAAACCTCAACTTGACAACGAATTTACCACTAAATTTGCAATGTAATATTTTTAAATTCCTTATCAATTTATAAATCTTTCTTTTCTCTCTTTTCATTTTACCTTCATCAAACCCTTGTCTCTTTCTTTACTCTATTTCATTTTCTCGTTGCTCTTTCTAAAGTTTTCATCTATTGTAATGTTGACTCCCTCTTCATCCACCAACCAAACCAACTTCTTCATCAACGAAGAACACAATTTCATCCTTGCAAACATTTAGGATTTTAGTGGAACCAAGTTTGTCCCATTTTAGGTTTGAAAGAGGAGTCAAAGAAAATATGGAAAGCTTAGGTATTTATCCATTATTCTTCTTTAGACGCTCAATATACTTTATTATGTATTATAAGGTTTGATTTTTCTTTTGGAATTTTTCAATGATTCATTCCCTTTTATTAAAGAAAACATAATTTAATTTATAGTTGAAATCATGATTAGATTTCTAGATATATCCTAGAAAGTATATATAAGTAGTTTAACAAACAGAAAGATCAACTTCTAAAGGATAAGGTAGCAAAAGCTTATGTTACTTATTAAAAAAAAAGTTGACAATTTGTTTTGAAAAAATTGAGGGTAAGCTAAGTCAAGAGGAGGGAGGGGGTTGCTGAAAAGATTAACCCTTGTTAAAATCTTTTCAAAATAAGTCTATTTAAAGAATTGAATGTAATTAATTTTGAAATCAAGATTGAGTAATATAACACAAAAAATAATAAAACAATTACGCTGTATAAATACAAAAGATAGAAAAAGGATGAGAAACATTACACAAAATTTATATTAGTTCAAATGACAATTGATTTTACATTTTGTCTTAGCTATTTATATGTTTGTTACAAACACTCTTGACACAGTCTTGGACACAATCTTGAATTAACCCATCTACACAATGATGAAAAGAAATTATGAAATGGATAACATAAACAATCACAATATGAATTCAATTTCAATACATAACCTTTGGAGCACTTTGAAAATACAAGAGAGAATTAAAGGATTTTTTGAAAATTGTTGGATACACTTTTAAATGAAAATAGCTCAGTTTGATCTCCTAAAACGTTTTGAATCTCACTTTGTAAATCGATATGTTTTACTTCAGAATGAATCAAGGATTCAATTTATAAGAAGTTTTAAAAAAATGTTTAAAACCTAATTTGGATACATTTAATCGATTATTCTTAAAGAAAGATGAATTTTTCATAAATATACTATTTGTTTTCAATTAATCGAATTTTTCTCTTCATTTTTGAAAAGTTTCAAAATTATTTTAATTGATTATTTAAATATGTTAACTGATTCTTCTCAGATACCAGTTAAATACACAATTGTTTGTTTTTTATTTAATCTATTATCAAAATTAATGTTTTGGAAACATATCAAGAATGAATTAATCGATTAAACAAAACCTTAATCAATTAAAACAAAACGTAAAACCTTTTCAACATATTTTAACCTTTCAAAAACAACTTTAGTGATCGAGGTTAAGATTAGTTTGTTAGTATTAATCTGAAATTCTTGTAATTATTTTTTGTGCAAGACTTATAAACACATATAATAAAAATTATAAGAAGCAATACATTTTTAACATCATCTTCTTCAAACAATCTTCGTCAAAACAAGTTGTCTAAGACTTGAATGTAATCTTCAAGCCTAACATTTATCTTATTCTTCAAACATCTTCATCAAAACAAGTTGTCTAAGACTTGAGTGTAATCTTCAAGCCTAACATTTATCTTATTCAATTGTCTCGTTTAGATATATCTCCCTTCAATATGTTGATTTTTTTGGTAACTGCTTATATATATGGAATTAAGATTTGCATGCTCTGGAATTACCTTGTGGTTCACTAGCTCCCACTTTATCAGATATAATAACAATTATTGGTTTGAAACTCGTTAATGGTTGATATCTAATTAGCAAGTATGACTCTGATAATGACCTTAAGGCCAAATTAAATTAATAATTATTTTGTGGACATACATAAATTGATAATTTGTTCAGATTAACTTATTAGAGTCTTTACAACTGTCTATAGTCAGGTTATAAGAAGACAGTTGTCTTATATACGCTTCTGGCTATATGGGAGCAGTTTTATGGGAACAGTTTGTATACTCTTCTATCTTATTATTTGCAGAGATCATTGATCATTTGTAGAGACCATTGATCAAGAAAGGACAAAACCAAAAGGTCATGAATTACCACGGGTTAGGAAATGACAAAACCAAAAGATGATGAATTAAAGTTTTTCTTTTATTTCAGATTCTAATTCTTCTTATATCCATATAATTTGATGTACTCATATGTTATAATTAGATTAAATTGAAAACCCTAATTAGATTATTTCTTTCAATTGGTTTCAGAGTAAGTATTGTTTAGTTTATCCTGATTAAGTTTATATTGTTTGAATTGATAAATAAAAACCCTACAGTCGTACTGTTTATTTCCCTTCCTCTCTCTATTATCTATCTACTCGTTGTCTTGTTTCGTTGATCGGCTTCCGTTTACTGATTTTACTGCATTCGTTCACGGAACCGGATTCGGTGTGTTTAAACGATCGCGCTGTTTTGAACTAGCGCTGTTTGATGAAGATCGGACGGTCAAATCTCGGATTAATGTTTAAAGTATGATTTGCCCGATCTTTCATCAACTTTGGATGTGTTATGTTCGTTTCCTCTTGATCTGCGTGCTAGTATTAAAAAAAAAAAATCAATTGGTATCGAGCTTTGTTGCTCGAATGTGAAACACAAAAGTAAAGACGGAAATGAAAGCAGTGAAGTAAATTTGTGTAATTGAGAACTGGATCATTTATATGTTATGTTTATAGGGATATGTAATAGTTTCTAGCACTGTGTTTGTTGTGACCGTTCTATTGCTCACTGGCTTATGACAAAGCATATTTATAATTTTAGTAAAGGTAATTGTGGATAGTAAGGGATATAGAGGAATTTTTCCATTATTTTAGTAGCCTTGAGGATGGTTAAGTCTTTTTTTTTTAAATTGCAGTTGTGGTTTTATCACAATAATGGACTATATGAATTAAAAATGATTTACTGAATCTTGAAATCAGTTTGATTTCATTCTTCAAGAATAACCAGTTTGGTTTAATTTTTATGCTGTACGATCCGTGAACAGGCTTATCAGAATTTGGTTTGACTCAACGTTTGTTACTTCATTAAAGTTTGATTTTTTGGAAACTCACACTCTTTAGTTTGCAGTAAAGTGGCTTAGCTATTGTTGTCCTTTATAAGATGTTTCCTACTGTGCAGAAATATTTGTAGTTCTTGAAGATAGTCTTGCATGTGTTTGTTAATCTATGCTGTGATTTACTGATTTAATTTTTAAAAATAATAAATATTTAGTTAAAATGAAAATATTTATTATATTGAAAGCATGTAAGAGTGCCTGTATTAAATGTTATTTATTATATTTATTATTTTGTGAATATTATTGGATATTTTTTATTGAGAATTCGCCTTCGCGGGATAGATTGTGATAAAATATCAATTTTGTGAATATTGTTGGATATCTTACATAATTTTAATCTTACCTTCGTGAGACCAATTACGGTTTGTTTATTTTTGACGTAATTCTTGTTGAATGATTTATTATATTCTTAAGGTTTTCAGTATCCTCTCGATATATTAGCTTTAAGAATATGATATTGAAAGCTCAACAAACTATGTGGGTTAATTTGCTATTGTTGTTATGTTCTATTCCAGCTTTGCCTATGTAAATAGTTTTTTTTTTATCAAGTTGAATGGAACTAGTTATGAGGATGTGGTGAGAAGTTTTCTAAATCCTATTTGTGAAATCGCACAAATTTCTTATGCTTCCGATGTTGACACTCTTATGTATGTTCAAGTTTGCACACGTCTTGATATTGCTTTTGTTGTTAATATGCTTGGATGATATACTTGAGCATATTCCTACAGATTTATAATTGCAGATCCCTTAACTAAGACATGTACTGTTAAAGTCTTTGTTGAGCACGTAACCCAGGTATAATGAGGTCTTTTGATGTATTGGTTTAGTGGGACTTTTCTTTATTGGATATGTACTTCTCTTTTGGACCTTATTTATTGATTTGTCATATTATTGAAATGATTGGCAATAATCATTTATTGTTGTGACGACAAGTATTTTGTATTGCCATATTTTATTTATTCTGATTTGTGAAATTAATGATATGACATAATTTTGAGACATTTGGACCCAGTCTCATATTGTTATTGTGGTGAGATTGTTTTAATCTCATATAGCATCTTGGGCGGATGATTGAGACATATAATTGTCTATTTTGTATTGTCATATTTTGTTTATTCTGATTTGCGCAATTAATGTTATGGCATAATTTTGAGACATTTTGGACCCAGTCTCAAATTGTTATTGTGGTGAGATTGTTTTAATCTTATATAGTATCTTGGGCGGATGATTGAGACATATAATTGTCTATTTTGTATTGCCATATTTTGTGTATTGCCATATTTTTTTTATTTTCTAACGGGAACCAAGGCCCAATCGAGACCTAAAGGAAGCTAAGTTATACCTCTATCGTACAAAGAATATAAAAGAAACTACACTTATAGAATTTGTACAAAACTAAGAAGAAAACATCAAACAAAAGTGGAATAATTATTTTTATTAAAATAAAACCAAGAAAATGTTTTCTGAAAGAATATCTAAAGAAATAATGCCTTATATTATTTTTACAAAAGTTATTATATCTTTTTTTATCTATTGCTTTATGTTATGCAAAAACAAAACAAATTGATTTTTTTTATAGAATTTTGAGAATAAGAGTTAGAATCACGATTTAAGTGAAAATAAGAGTGGAAAGCATTACAACCCTCTTTTAAGGATTCTTTCTTAACCATGTTAGTAGGGATGTTATAAGAGACTCTTCCTCTTTTCTGGATTTTTCTAATATTTCTTCTTCTTGTTTTTCCTATTTTTTTCACTTTTCTTTCTCCTCACTTTCTATTATTTTTTTATCCCTTTTTTTTTAATAAGAGCTTGCACTTTTTCTCTAAACTCTTTATCTCTTTTTATAGACACTTTTTCTCCTACTATAAATTTTCTTCTTTTTTTCTACAAGTACTTTCATTTGTTCTCTAAGCTTTTTATTTTTCTCATAAGAAGGTGGGCAATTTTTCTTCTTATGCAATCCTTTAACTATGCCATTTTAATATCTTTAATTTTCTTTCAATTGTAACCTGGAATTTCTTTTCTTTCCACCAAAGATATGACATATCCTTTAAAGCTTAAGGTAGCCATGGATAATTTTCTTTTTTCATCAACTTGGTGGCATTAAAAAAGTTGCTCTACTTTCATCTACCAATCTAAATATTCTTCAATATCATCCCTCAGTCTAAATATTCTTTAATATTATCTTCTACACTAAATTTTGCAAACAATTCACAACTTAGGCTCAAATTCTACTCCAAATCAACTAGTATATCTCATGTTTAAGCAAAATATTTAACTCAAAAATTGAAAGAAATATGCTAAGAAGGTCTCAGCGTACTTATAGACATTAATGAAGAAAAGTATTCAGAACTTAAAACTAAGTGATGTCCAAAAATTGTCATATTTAACAAAATTTTCATGATTTTATTAAGGATTATATGAACCTATTATTCTTTAGCAATGTGATCATTTAATGAACTTGAACGCTATCAACTAGAAAGTCTCACAGTAAGAAATGAAGATTATTTTTACAATCCATTAGTGAAAGCTATCAATTGTAAAACCTCATTGTTAAATATAAACACCATTTTTACAATCCCTTAGTCAAAACTATCAATTGTATGGTCTTACTATCAAACATAAATATCATTTTTATGATCCTTCAGTGAAACTTATCAAATGTAAGGCTTGATTGTAAAAAATAAAGATTAATTTTATCATCCATCAATGAAATTTATCAACTGTAAGACTCACTATAAAACATAAAGATCATGTTTACGATCCATCAGTGAACGCTATTAACCTAAATATCTCACTCTCAAACATAAAGAACATTTTTACGATCTACTCGTGAACGCTTGATAACATTTATTTTTATGATATTCTTTTGGTTTATTTTTCATAATGAAATCAATTCTTTCTAAGCTTGGAACCCGATAAATCCCATACTTTTATCTCCTTTTATAAATAATTTGTTTCTTGTTATAAATAATTAGTTACTTGAGTTTTTAACCAAATTTTACTCTAAATATCACTAATTTTTTCAAATAATCGAAAGGAGACAATTGGTTCAAGAACAACAGGATTGGAGTCCATATAGAGGGAAATAAAAGATAAATATTGACGCAGATGAATTGCGCCCGATGCCCCTGGAGCTGGGTCGGGTGCCAATCAAACCCAAGTGCAAAATGCACCCGGTGCCATACATGTTGCGTCGGGCGCCAGTTGGGCCAAGAATTGTAACAAAATCTAGTTGCACCCGACGTTGTAAATCAAAATCTATTTAAAGGATTCTTTACATTAGGGTTGGGCACTTCCAATACTCTTTACTCCACTTGAGAGTCAGAAAAAAATGTGGCCTTAGGATGACGACTAGGGTTTGGAGGGTTCCCTTTTTCCCTCTTTGTATATCCATCTTCTTTTGCTGTTTATTCTTCTCATCTTATTGGGATTAGATGTAACTGTTTGAATTCTCATGTAATCATTATGGTTTTTAATTTATGTTTTTGCTTTCAATATATCAATATTTTAGTTTTGTGGTTATTGCCTATCATGTTGATTTATGCCTTAATCTTTGATTCTTGGAGTATTGGAAAATATCTTTTGTAATCAAGAATTGAATTAAAATACCAAATGAAAGTTTGTGTCTAGGAATAGAGCATGATTCATTTGTTGTCTTAAGAATCCTATGGTGTTTGGAAATTTTATTTATATAAGATCAAGGAAATGAAGGTTAATAGATAAACTTAGGCTCATTCACCTAAAGAATTAGGGTTTGGGTATTATTGTGGGTTGACTTTTATTATTGTTTGGAAATAAAAAAATGTTTTTATGTATCAGAGTAAGGTTTGATGAAATTTAATCTTAGCAATTGCTTTCCATATCCTCTCTATTCCTTTTCTGCATTTCAAGTGCTCATAAAATACCAAATATAATTTAATTTTTCTAATTTTAATTTCCATGTAAAAATCCAAACTTTAGACTTATTTGTAGTATAATTTTATTGTAATTGTATTTATTGTAGTGTATTGCAAAAGCCTTTAGGGAGATAGCAATATATTTATTACTTGCTACATTTGCGACGGGTGCACTTGCCATCACATAAAAAATATGTTAACAAGTTTTTGGTGCCGTTGTCGGAGACTTGTGTTCCAATCCATGGTGATATGCATTTATAACTCTTTTAGACTTCATTTTGTTATTTTTTTTCCTTTCTTAACTCTTTTTTGTAATTTATTCTTTATATGTGAAATTATTGAGTTTTGTGCTATAATGCTTTACAGTAGAGAAATATCTGTAATGATCCTAACCCTATTCTTTTATGGTTGAGTTTTATTGCTAAGTCTTGTATTGTAAACCATTGTTGCTAATGTATGACCTTAGGAGTTGAATCATAGTGGGAGATACATTCAGCTTTTGGAACTAAACTTAATCAATCGGAGCACAATTACTGGTAACAAAGTGTAATCTTTGGTAGAAAAGAACATATTGCATATGTGAATAGAGAGTGTAGATTTGTTAAAGTTTTGAGCTTTCAAATATATTTTTTGTTATCTTTACTTTTTAAATTTTATATATAAAAAAAATATTTGGACTAATTTGTTGTTCTAATCTATGTGTTTGTGTGGTACCATATGTCAAGATTAAGTCATTTAGTAAGCTCAGACATCAAACAAGCGCTTCTTGGAAGGCAACCTAGAGATTTAGTTGAAATAAAGAAGTACTTCACCATCTAAATGACACCCGACGCATGGTGATTAGAGCCCAAGGGATGGTCGTGCCCAGTGCAACATTTGTCATATCCTATAAATTTTAGTTTTTGTTTAGTTTTTATTTTGTTATTTAAATTTAAATATTTATTTTATTTTTCATTTTTTTATTTTTGTTCTTTAAATTTCAGTTTTTAAATTCTAGTTTTATTTTAATTTTTAGTTTTTATTTAATTCTTTAAATTTTAGTTTTTATTTTACTTTTAAATTTTTACTTTATTTTTTAGTTTCTATTTATTTGTTTTTGTGTAATAATAAATTGTGTAACTTGGTCGATGTGACATATATGAGACATTTGGTTGTATGACTTGGAGTGAGTTTTGCATAACATTAATGATAATTTCTTATGAGAATGTGTTGTTCTCCATTAACAATTGTGAATTAACTATTGGGTTTAAATTTGTGGTTGACTCGTGTTTTTGTGATTGAAAGTGCATTCATATTATTTTGTTTATAATTAGTAATTGTGGCATATTATATTACAACTTTTGGTACCAATAGTATTCATGTGGTGAGATTTTGTGCTTCATCATTATGTGTTGTCACTTTTGACTCAAAATTGACATAGCTTGAGTTTCTATGTTAATTACTTTATTTGCATCCTTACATGTGATCAAGACCATTTTTATTTTTATTTCATTATAGTTTGAGCCAAATAACCAACCTTGTTTACATGAATAAAACATTTGTGCACCCATTTGAGCTTTGAAAGAAAATTTTCTTCATCCTTGAACCTTTAATCGTTAAAATTTATAAACTTGATTGCCTTACTATGAGTTGAGAGAGCAAGGGGGTCATGATCCTTAGTGTGATTCAAGTTTGGAGAAAATTAAAAGTATTACATAGGGAGTATAAATAGCATTTCAGAAAAGGTTGTGGGTCTAGCTATAAACATATGAAAAAGAAAAGAAGAAAAAGAAAAAAGAAAAAAAATATTTCTATTTGTAAAAATAAAATAACGTGGGGACGGGGGAAGGGGGGGGGGGAAAGATGATTGTAGTTCAAGTTTGGATTACATGTACAAGAGGGTAAAATGTGCTCAATCAATGAGTTGATCTAATTGCTCTCCTTGCTTGTAGTGTTTTTGTTATCTAGAAAAATCAATTTTCTTAGCATAGTCACATTGCAACCCAATAAAAGTCCTTGTGATGCTACACATTTTTGAATTTTTTTGGCTCTTGAAATGAAAAGCAAAGTTAAATTGTGTGGAATTAGTGGTAGAAGAGAGAAAATCACATCTTGAGATAATAATGTGCTTGAGTTAAACATTTTTGTTCTGGTGAGGAATGGTACTTTTAATTGTTAATGGAAACATTCTACCATGATTGTTAGTGTGTATTGAAAAGTTGCATGTATTTTCTTTGTTACATTTGTAATGACAACACCATATATGAATCTTGACTAGGAAACAATTATTTTTTTAAGCTTTATTGGAGAGAGCATACATGATCAACATATGAAGTGATTGTGTGAACTTGCCTCCAGGTTGTTATATCATTGCTAAGTATTTGTCTATTTGTGTCAAGTTACCTTTGCTTGAGGATAAGCAAAGTTCTAAGTTTGGAGAATTTTATAAAAATTATTTTTATGATATTTTTGGGCTTATTTTCACATTCTTTCTAAGCTTGGAACTTGATAAATTCCATGTTTTATCTCTTTTTATAAATAATTTTTCTTGTTATAAATAATTGGTTACTTGAGTTTTTAATCAAATTTTACTCTAAATCTCATTAATATTGTCAAATAATTGAATAGGAGGCAATTGGATTAAGAAGAGTAGGATTAGATTCATAAAAAGGGAGATAAAAGATCAAAATTTGCACAGACCAACTATGTTTGACACCACTATAGATGGGCCAAGCACCAATAAAACCTCAGAATAAAGGATTGGAAATGCGCCCTGCACCACACATGTTGCGCCTAGCGCCAGTTTGGCCAAGAATTGCAAGAGAATTTAGTTGCATCCGACGCCACTAAAGTTGGGTTGGGCATAGACGTTGCAAATTAGAATCTATTTAAATGATTCTCTATAATAGGGCTAGACACTTCCAATTCTCTCTACTTTGCCTAGGAGTTAGAAAAATGTAGCCGTAGGATGATGACAAGGTTTTGAAGGGTTCTCATTTCCCCATTTTGTATATCTATCTTCTTTCATTGTTCATTATTCTCATCTTATTGCGATATATTTAATCGTTTGAATTCTCATATAATCATTATGATTTTGATATTTATGTCTTTCCTTTCAATATATCAGTATTTTAATGTAGTTATTGTCTGTCGTGTTGATTCGTGGCTTGACCTTTGATTCTTAGAGTATTGGAAAATATCTTTCGTAATCAAGAACTGAATTAAAATACCAAATCAAAACTTGTGTCTAGGAATAAAACATAGTTCATTTGTTGTCTTAAGACCCTTGTGGTGATTGCAAGTTTTATTTATATAATTAATTAATGAATTGATGATTAATAGATAAATTTAGACTTATGCACCTAAGGAATTAGGGTTTGAGTAATATTTTGAGTTGACATTGATTATTGTTTGGAAAGAAAGTAAACAATTTTATGCATGAGTGTAAGGTTTGATGAAATTTAATCCTAGCAATTGTATTCTATGTCCTCTCCATTCCTTTTCCACATTGCAAGTGCTTATTAAAATACAAAAAATAATTTAATTATCTTAATTTTAATTTCCACATAAAAATCCAAACGTAGGAATTATTTGTAGTCTAACTTTCTTTGTAATTATATTTATTGTCGTGTATTGTACAAGTCCTTAGGAAGAGAACGATATATTTATTACTTGTTATATTTTCGACTGGTGCACTTGCCATCATAACGAAAATATACTAACAATGCTACCAATTGTAAGGCTTCATTGAAGAAAAATGTCATCTTGACAATTCATCAACAAATATCAACAAAGTTTTGATTGAAGAGTAATGTCTTTATTGTTTACATATTATCAAATGAGAATATTGTTCAGTTAGTATGGTATGGAATTTTTGCTCCACTTAAGAAAAATAAGGTCATTGTCATTAAGAAATACCAACAATAGAAGATTTGATCTAAAAGCTAGGTTTTTATCGTTTGCTATTTACATATTAAATAAGCGGATTAATCACTTAATATGATAGGAAGGTTTTTGCTTCATTAAAGAAAACTAAGGTCATCTTGATTATCAAATAGCAACTGTAGGATATTTGATTGAGCAAGAGTTTTTCAGAAAAAGATATGTATTTTCGTAGGAGATTTTATTGAGCAAGAGTTTTTTAGAAAAAAGATAAGTATTTAGTATTTTATATACTATTATATATGAGTAGGGATGATACTTAAAGCATAAGATATTGGCGATAAATTCTTTTAATAAATAATAATAACAATAAAGTATTTATTTCATATCAATGAAGTTTTATACATATGGATTTGGTTAGTTATTAGAAGCTTCATGTTATTATTCAAATTTTCAATAGAAAAAAATATTTCACAAAAGTCCTTTTATATAAATAAGAACACTAAGTTGTGTGAAGTGAAATATTAAGTTTTTTAGGCTTTCTAGATTCGAAAGTGGAGGTTTGTTTATTGGTAATTACCAAAAGGAATGTGATTGATCATATGTCGGGGCTTATATATTAGTAATTATCTCGATCTCCTATTAAAAGAAAGTGTAACTGATCTTGGCAATTTATTTAAATCTCTACGTCTCTAGGCTTGACATAGAGGTGTTATGTACCAATAGTTAGTCCGATCTCCTATTAGAAGGGAATTTAAGTCATCTAATGAGTCAATTAATAATAAAACTACTCAGAATCTTAAGAGAAAGTTACAAAAATCACTATAAGAAAAACAGTATTTAGAGATCAATTTTTAGCTACCAAATAAAATGATTGCTAATTATGACTAAAATAATCACCAAATTATATTTTGGTTGCTAAATAACTACAAAATAAAAGTAATGATTTAATTTAGTGACCAATTAAGTCAAGATAATTGGTATTTAACATTAGCTACCAAGGTTTTAGTGACCTGTACCATTAGATTCTAAATTAGTCTCGAATTAAGTTAGATACCAATTTAGAATCTAATTGTAGAAGTCACTAAAACCTTGGTAGCTAATGTTAGATACTAATTATCTTGATTTAATTGGTCACTAAATTCAATCATTACTTTTATTTTGTAGTTTTAGCAATCAAAATCTAATTTGGTGACTATTTTAATCATAATTAATAACCATTTTATTTGGTAACTACAAATTGATCTCTAAATAGTTTTTTTTATTATAAAAATCTACTCATGATATTTGAAATCAGTTGAGAAAAAAATACAAACTTTAAGACATAGATAATATTGGTTAAAATCCAGGAAATAACACTACTAACTAGAGCTTATAAAAATATACACAACAATTTTGAACAATATGGACAACAATTTTGAACGCTCTGACTTGAAACTCTAAAAATTATACTAATATACTTTTAGCTATAACAAAAATAAGTGCAATAACAAAACAAATAATAACAAGAGTTGAAGATGCAGATAAAATTAAAGATTGAGAAACAAAAGAAGAAGAGTAGGAAAAAGTAATTGACTAGAAATGAAAAAGTTGTAAGGTGAAACATAAATTTTGGTGCCCAAGCATCGTATTAAAAATTTTATGTTTGCCATTTCCACTTCTAGGCATTGGACGTGTCTCACTAAAGTATATCTTTTATGATCCTATTTTTACCTACGAAAACCTACATATAGACAATCTATTCAAGCGTTGTCAACCTTTAAAAGATTTTTGTTTTAGACCTACACTCTGCATAGTTATTGGTCCACTTGTCATTTCTATATAGAATGAGACATACAACTTATAACTTTTAGTTTTCTACGTCTTTACGGAACAACTCTGTCGATCCACATTTGAATAACTTTCTTTTTTTATTGACAAACTTCTTAATGGATATTTTCCCTTTCTCTTTTCCCTTTTGATACAGAGCAAGTATTACCTCAAGTCTTCTCTGTTATAAAAGGCTCCTTTTATGTAAAAACTCTTTTGTCAATACCAAAGCCATTATCTTATGAGTCATTATCTATACTCTCCTTACTTCTTTTCTGCTCCCACAATTTTTTTTTTCGAAAGTTTTTGCCATTTTTTAAAACTTTCTTCTAGTTAACTTCCTTGACCACCTCTTTGTTCATTTACACGTCCTTTTATAATTTTTTCCTGTTAATAACACCAAGCATTTTGAAATATTTCAACAACTAAGTATGATCGTGAAGTGACTCCACTTTGATGTTGTGAACTTATTCAATTAAGTATGTAACGGATTTTTATTTACAACAGATGAATAACAAGGCTCAAGAGTGGTAGACATCTACTAATGTGTAAGTTAATGAAAAAAAAGTAAATAGTAAATTTTACTTATAAAATAATTGTACATGACCTTTATATTGTCTTATTAAGTGGGAAGAAAATTTCGATAAAATAATAGTTAATTATATTACATATGGTTAACGTGTCAACCTTTATTCACCTAAATTGACATTTGTGTTAATAATAGTGTTAGGTTATGTCTTAGAGGATGTGCTGGTATCATTTGTAGGTTTTTCTAAATGTGTTTTGATAAAAAGTCTTCAAAAGAGAAAAAAAAAAGAAAAAGAAAAAGAGGATAGACTTATTGAATTGAAGCAAAAGAGAAATAATGAAGAGTCATTAATAGTAACTCTCAAGAAAATTGTCGAAAGAATTTATTGCTTGAGAGAGATATGTCAAAAGCAAGACAATTGAGACACATTGTTGAAAATATTGACTAAAAAATCGAAACAAGACACGTTTGAAAGATGTCATTTGTGTTCAAAAGACTTTTTATTCAGACAGTTAGCAGTTTTTATCAAAAAGATTTAGATTGAGACATATATGTTAACATCACAGGTACTATTTTAGATATAGTTACAAGTGTGTCAAAATCCAATGATAAACTAAACTGTTGGCTTTCCATTCAGTTGAAAACTCTCGGAGATATTTGTAAATACCACGCTCGCCATACATTATTAGCTACCAATTCTATGTATTCAAAAATTAACTTTCTTCAGTCATCCTTATCCTCAAAACTCTTTTGAACATCTAATTTTACCTTTTTTTCCTTTATTTCACTCAATTCATTTTCTCCTTTTACTCTAACATATTCTTTTTTGGATAATGATAAAACAAATAAAATTGACTTGTCGTCATTAATTAAATAAATCAGTTTTAATATTTTTTTGTTTTTATTTTCTCTCTATTCATCTTTTTTTTTATCACATTTTATGGAGTTATAAGAAAATTTAAATATAAATATGTTGGAATATCATTTCCAAACACAAATTTATTAACAAAACAAATTGCAAATTGGAGGTTGAATTTATAATTTACTTTCTGCAATTTCTATTAATTCGAATTTTGTTCAGTTAAATTTATTTATATTTAATTCTCATAATATTATTTTAGTCATTAAGTATAAAATGTTGAGAAATTAAACCCGATTTTAAACCTCAAATCTTAAACTTTAAATTTTACTGATCTATTATTTAAATTAAATAAACTTATTTAAATATAGGACTAAAATCATAATTATTCCAGATTTGAGTAACTAAAAAACATAATTAAATCCAAAATTAATAATGAATGGTATAGATATTTGACAAAGATAAGAAGAAACTTCTACGAAGATTATGAGAAATGAAAAGGAATTAAAGGATTGCAAAAATATTTTTTCTTAAACTACTTGTTTCATCATTTATAATTAGAAAGTAGGAAAAATTTGTAGCTTTCTATGTGAGATTGTTTTTAGAATCTCACAACAACCTTGAGTTTTGAGATTAAAAATGCCCAATGAGAAGGCAAAGTTGTTGTAGTTTTTGCTATGAGGTGGAGATAGGATTAATCAGTTAAATAGTATTTCTTCCTATGGATAAAAGCATGTCTATACTATTGCAAAAATTTATTAACACTATCTGTAAGTTGTGTTTCATTTTAACAGTGTTTTTTCTTGGGGCCTTGACAGATATAATGCAGAGTTTTTCTTTAATTAAGTATAAATAATCATCAAAGTAGAGATGTGGCAAATGCTTCTATATAACTCTCCATGATAGAAAGTTAAATCCTAGTCAAAATTTTCAAAATTTAAAAAATTAACTAACTTTATTTAAATTTAGGAACCAAAATCATAATTATTCCAAATTTCACTAATTAAAAACATAATTATGAAAAAAAGTAACAATGAACAAGTGGATATAGATATTTGACAAAATAAAAAAGTTTGTGTCAAAATTATGAAAAAAGGGAAGGAATTAAAGATTGCATAAACACTTTTAATTATTTTAATATATAATAGATAAGTGAGTGATATTACTTTAGCTTATCAGTTTGTAGAAATAATAGCAAAATTATATTGATCTACACAAATCAGAAGTTCAAGAAATTAAATTAATACAGAAATGACAAATGCTTTCATAAATAACTCAAAAGTGGCACCAAAAATTAGACAATAATATTTAATGATAATTCTCATTCTCTCCGTATTAATAAGATAATTCTCATTCTTTTCATGCATCAAACTTCCAGTCCTCTTTCATGCCAATTGGGGGACAACCCTTCTCGTTACAAAAAAACAAAAATAAAATACAGTAACATAATGTCAGTCAAAAATCAACTTAAAATAACGAAAATTGATGCTTATGCGTTAAAATAGCATATATTTTTTAGCAGACATTAATTCGATGAAATCTAATTATGTTTAGCATCGACTATTTAACTGAGTGTAAATTGTGACAATCAAACCAATGTTAATGTAACGCAAAATATAATAATATATAATTTTTATCAACCAAAAGTTGAAGTAGAAACAAATAAGATTGTGATGGTTAGGCCGACTCAAACATGCTTACACTGTTGTTTGTGTCAGTCAGGACAACACTATATTATGTCGACTTTTGTGATAGCCTTACTAATGCAAGTTTTCTTTTAAAAAAATGTTTGAGTCGGCCTAGTTGTCACAAAAGCTTATACAATACTATCATCAAATGAAAAAAAGAATGATTAAAACACAAAACTACCCACATGAAAAGTAGAAGATTACAACCGAACATTGTATATAAATAAAAGCTTATAAATAAAGTTATAGATAAAATTTGATGTTCTAATTGTACCAAATTACAATGTTCGAATTAAAATAAATATTTACATTACAAAGTTTTAATTAAAATAAAATAAAATACATAAAAAAGTTAAAAAGTCTTAAACAGTTGATACAATCAAAGTATTTATGAAAACAATGGAAATGGTGTCAACAAATTATTATCCGAAATTATCATTTTTAAAAAATGTCATCTTTAATTTTTTAAATTTCGAAAAATTAAAAGCTTTTATATATAAGGTTGTACCAGAATCATTTTGTTTATTTTATTCAGATCTCATTTTGCTAATTTTTATTTTAGAACTATATGGTCTTTAGTTGCACAATCTATCTTCGAGAACGTTTTGACTAGGGAAATGTAATTGCTACAAATAATGTCACAACCTAGTCAGGAACGTATTATCTTTAACATAATTAACAAACATATTGATTTAACTAATAACTCATCAATCTGGAACTTTACCGAGTTAATAATTTTTCAAAACATTGCTTCCAACCAATTTGATAGAAAATGTTCATTTTAAAAGTAAGAATCCATTAAACCCATAAGTCCCATCATCACAATTCAATTTAAACCATCAACATTAAACCTGTACGCCACATTCATCAACCACAATACTTAAAATAACATCAAAATAAACCATTGTTCGAGCTCAAATTTCATCACCATTAAAACATCAATCAAAATAAACCAAATGCAACCATAATTTAAATAGAAACAACCCAATTTCTGACAAGTTAAGTTATCTCTGATACAGAGAGAACTCAAATAGCGAACACAACTAAAGATATAGAAAAGGAGTCCTTGCATTCATGGCCAACCACCGCCGCCGACCACCACCGACAACAACCACAGCTCAAACAGAACCCATTATTTTCATTCACGACTTCAAAAACTCAAAAAATTCCCAAAACCACAGCCAATAGCAATGTATGAACAGACTGAAGAAGAGCTTACCTCTGTCAAAGCTTGGGAAGACCTGTTAGCGGCCACAACGTCCTCCAACAACAACAACTTCACGCACAACCCACAGAGAAAAACCAATCAGTCCAAAATACTCAATGGAGGCCAACTAACCTACCCTCAACACGATTTAAAAGCAAAATCAGTGATTGAAAACCTATGGAAGGTCAAGATGTCAGAAATGGTGGAGAGGAAGTCGCAAGAGCCACATGAAGAAACGTGTGAAATGATTTTGAAGAAAGTTGAACCCTAAAATTAAAAGAAGACTGCGTTGGTTATAATCAACTCAAAACTCAGTCTCCACTTGCATCGGTCGTAACCAACACTATACATTTGCATAGTAGTGTCGACCAAGCCGACGCTACACACTTTATATTTTTTTCGCTTCTTTAATATTTTGTTATTCTTAATTAAATTTTAATTTAATTTTTTTATCTATTAAATTTGTATTTACATTTTCTTATAATTAATAAAATTATAATTAAATTGAGTTATAATTAATGAAAATTTCATCATTAAATAAAGTTTCATGATTAAGTACAAATTTTTATTTCATATAAACATCATTTACTTCTATTTCTTATATTCTGTTTTACTCTGTTAATAAAAAATCTATGTATTATAATCAATTCAAACAATGACATTGTACTAATAAATACAAATTATTATCATTAATTTATGTTTGTGTTATATTCTTATTATATCATATTATTAATATTTAAACATAATCTTTATGTATACTTTATAAATATGAATATAAATGAAGTTATAAATACAAATTAAAATAAAATATTATAATATGTTGATCAGTAATTCTTAAATTAACTTAACTATGCTATGGAAACGTTATAAAAAATTACTTTAAATTGCTTTTATTTGTAATTAAGTTACCTATGTCGGGTAGTATGACTTATTTCATAAATCATATCTTCAACATCAAATATTAATTAACTAAAATCATACATGTTAACTATGTTTTGTAATAACCAAAATTTACAGTAATCAAACATATTAATGTAATCATACGTAGTACACATACCAATGAAGTACGATGATCATTTATCATTATTTTATTTTCTTTTTCACTGTCCTCTCAATACTAATTCAACTACTTTGAATTTTTTATTAATCCATTCATAGTCCAACCAAATTTCATGCATTTTTAAACAAATATTTTACACATAATTTTCTATCTACAAATTTAATTCACTTTAAAATAAAAATTATGTCAACATTTATGATTATCGTGCCTATGGCTAGTATGACATTTATTCCATCATATATATGTATCACTCACTATAACATGTATTTAGAATAATATAATATATTCATATCATAACTAATTAATACACATACTATATTACATTTGAACCAATTAAGTATCATTTAATATGTTATATTTTATATTCATTCATATTTTATACTTCAATTATCATAAAAATTTCTTTATTTATTTTTCTTCTATTGAAAATATTGGAAACATTTTTATATTCACACATTCATTTTAATTTATTTTCAAATTAGTCCTGTTATATATTTTCTTCTTTTTGATTATTTCTTTTTAATTTTCTTTTTGATTTGTATTTTTGAAAGTTTATGTTTGAAAATAAGGTAATTGAATGGTGTCAGTGCTAGGTTTAAAGCCTGGGCTTTTGAGATACAATGTCAGGTTTAAAGCTTGGGTTTTGAGGAACAGTGCCAGGTTTAAAGCCTGGGCTTTGAGAAACAGTGCCAGGTTTAAAGCCTGGGCTTTGAGAAACGGTGCCAAGTTTAAAGCCTGGGCTTTGAGGAACAGTGCCAGGTTTAAAGCCTGGGCTTTGAGGAGTGCCAGGTTTAAAGCCTGGGCTTTAAGGATTGGAGTATATATCAAATTTGGTGTTGGAAAATAACATGCGACAGTTATATGCAACATAGAATTTTTAATGAAATCATGCATGCAAAAATGGAACATGACTCAATGAAACTCAACTTGGATTAAGGGCACTTTAGTAATTGTGGAGAGTGTGGGTGCGGAACTTAATTAATGGGGGTGTAGGAAGTAACCCCACCAATAAGAAACTCAATCTTGGGTTAAGGGCATTTTGGTAATTGTTGAGAGTGTGGGTGCGGAACTTAATTAATGGGGGTACAGGAAGTAACGCCACTAATAAGAAACTCAACTTGGACTAAGGGCATTTTGGTAATTGTGGAGAGTGTGAGTGCGGAACTTAATTCATGGGGGTACAGGAAGTAACGCCACTAATAAGAAACCCAATCCGAGCTAAGGGCAGTTTGGTAATTGTGGAGAGCTGGAGTGTAAATTTTAATCAATGGGGGTGCAGGCAGTAACGCCACTAATAAGAAACTCAACTTGGGCTAAGGGCATTTTGGTAATTGTGGAGAGTATGGGTACGGAACTTAATTAATGGGGGTGCAGGAAGTAACGCCACTAATAGGAAACCCAATCCGAGCTAAGGGCAGTTTGGTAATTGTGAAGAGCTGGAGTGCGGAACTTAATTAATGGGGGTGCCGGAAGTAACTCCACTAACTGCAACTCAGCCTAAAGCCAGGGGTATTCTGGTAATTGGGGGAATAAAGGGTGCAGGCACAGGGGGTGTGTGTAGCACCCCCACTAACTAGAAACCCATCTAGGGTTTGGAAGGCACATGCTATGGAGACAATGGAGGCAGCGGCAGCCATGGTTGGTGAGGGTCGAGGTAGCTTGTGTTGGCGGTAGCCGCCACGGGAGCAGCGACGACGGTGGAGGCCACCGATGGCGACGGTGGCGGCAGATGCCACCGACGGCGGCGGCAGCGGCGTTCAGAGTAGAAAAGTGGCGTTTTCATGGCCGTTTTGCGGCTGCCCGTGGCGGGGCTCACGACATTGCTGTCCATGGTGGTTTTGGGTGCTTTGGTGGTGGCTTTTGAAGCGTGGGTTGGTTGCTTGGTGCAATTTGTGATAGTATGTGTTGTATAGGAAACATAATGCAAAGATGG
>Ga0209489_101243_pt1 | contig 52086 bp, 19 predicted proteins | sample SiratrowhiteBW_FD_187527 | JGI IMG/M metagenome (GOLD analysis project Ga0209489, IMG submission 187527) | Root nodule microbial communities of legume samples collected from California, USA - Siratro white BW (SPAdes) (version 2) | ecosystem: Host-associated > Plants > Roots > Nodule | place...
CCCTTTTAATTAATTATATTGCAAAAAAAAAAAAAAAACTGACAAAACATTGATAATTTCATAAAAATAACAACTCATACCAAGTTCTACTAATTCAATTATGCTCAAATATAACTCATAAGAAATATGCTCAAATATAACTCATAAGAAAACTAAGAGAATATGTTACAATTCTTACAAAGACTTCAAGTTTTAAAAGTAACATTTACTTATCTTAAAAGTTCATAAGTTGCAAAGGGATGTCATCTTCAACCCAAAATCTTAAGACATTAAGTTTGTGGATCTTGTTTTTTATATATTGCTCAACTTTTTCATTCTTATCCAATGTGAGACTTAGACTCACATTTAAATACCTAACAAATTATACAATTTCATTTAATGAATGACGAATTGTTTAGATGAAATTTGTTTTTGAACAATATTTCCAACCGAAATAAGCAAATTTATATAGATTTTTCTATTTTACAGAATTTTAAGAAACTAATTCCAAATTTTGAGTATACAAAACGAAATGTTGAATTCAAAATAAATCCATGTGTAGAATGAATTCAAAATTTTTGTTATCCTATTCTGTAAATTTCTAACTTTCACAACCAAATTTAAATGATCAAATTTTAAATATTTTATGCACCAACTAAATAAGTAAATGTTTTACATATATTTCACCATATAAAACTTATGTCGATTAATGAATGGAAAGCATTTCTCCAATATTTATAAGTGCAAAATATTATTTACAACTACTTAGAGTATTAATTTTATATACTCTTTTGATTAAAATTTATCATAACAATTCAAATACAATCTAACATAAACACCATTATATAGATTGCTCAATGAACTAAGTTATGATTAATGATTCTAAAATTTCTCATATTAACTTAATATCTCGTGTATGCATTAATCGTTTCCTAACCAACTTCATAATGCTAAAATACTTATAAAAGTGACTCTATTTATCATACTAAATTAAAAATATTTTTGTAACACTAAATCAGTATAGATTATTTTTGTTCGTTACAACAAATATGCAAACTCATATTTCATATATGCAAATCACTCACATACAAATAAATAAGGAAAAGTGGAGAAAAAAAGTTTAATTTAAACAAAAATCATCAATTTCTATTATTTTGTAAGATAAAATTTTAAATAATTAACTTTTTTATTTGGAAAACTTTTAATTTAAATAAAAAAATAAAATTTATCTTATATTAACTACTTATCTTAAAAGAAATAATTTTAGAAAATAATATATCTATTATCTTGCTTAATTCGATAAAAAAAATAAATTACAATGATTATCATACCTCATGTCAACGTTTGAACAAGAAAAAGAGTAGATTCACATTTATTAATTTAATAAAAAAAAAGTCAATGAATAATTTCGTGAATGGTCTGAGGTTTTACAGCTCTGTTCCTGCGATTTGAAGAAGTCTATGAATGTACAGTTGATGACGTGGAGAGATTGTGGTGCTTTTGGTGGTTGGTGGCACGTGCTCATTCCCACACGTGGTGCCATGCAATGTCTTTACTCTAATGATCACCTTTTAAATTACTCAATTGCCCTTTCACATATAACTTCAATGCACCATCTTTTCCATACAAGATCGTGTTTAGCTCAGAATATATTTGTCTCCTATTTATTTATTTTTTTCACTTAATTTTTAAATATTTTTCACTGTGTCTCTTGGCCTATGTTTTGATTAAAGGTTAAAAAGAGAGCGAAAAGAAAACGAGTAAAAAATAAAATTGAAAAAAAATTTATAAATAGTTTGATTGATATAATATTTTTAAATTAGTATATTTGAAATTATAAAGTGTCCTTATAATGAACATAAAAATATAATTCGATGTTAAAAATATTTAATTATTTACTACTTTAGACTAAATAATTTGTTGAATTCACTTATAAAATTATCTCCTGTACCTGTCATTTTTGTTAGATAATTTAATTAAAAAAATAAAAATTAAAGTTAAAATAAATTTTAAATTGAAATAAAAAATTGTTATAAAATTTTAATAGGAAAAATATTTCTGATTAATAAATTAAAATCAGCTGTTCCACAAATTACCAAACTTTAAATTAATTACTTTTTGTTTTATTATTATTTTAATATTTGAACTTTATTATTTATTTTTTTATAATAAAAAAATAAAAAAATATTTATATACAATAATTATGTTATTAAGTAATTAATTGTGTCAATATATAATAATTATACCTTAATAATATTTGAACATAATATTATAAACAATCTGTAAAAGATTTTTATTTTATACAAAAGTTTTAAAATTACGTAAAAATAATTTTCTCTTTTGGTTTTTCATGTATTTTAACTCTTGCTTATTTTGATTTTTCTTTCATTTCTTCGCTGTTAATTTTTCACACCTTGCAGCAAGCAAGTGTTAATATGTGCTTGTTAAATTAAATTAATTATTTTTCTATTTTACAACAATTGATCGGTGTGTTATCCGATTTAGATGGTATTGTCTGATACCATATGTATCTGAATCAAAAGGAAATACCAACAAACAGTATGTGTGCAATATTGTTCATATATGTTCTTTGAATAAAACCAGTTTCTATAACAACTAAGGAATAACGGAAAGTATTATAGTAATCAGTATTTGATCCTTCTTCTGAATCTCTAATATCACCTGGAAATGAGAATCACAATAAGTAATGATGTTGGAAGAAATTAGAATAACAGATGAGAGAATGAAGAACTCAATAACAGAGGAGAGGAGAACTCACATTTCACACACTGTCTCTTCTCCTGCCCTTCAGTAGGCATAATTCTCTAGCCACTTAGGTCGTGGGCCCATTCTAGTGGTCCTCTTCACTTTTTCCATGGTTTGTGAATTTTTATTTTCGGGCCTCATTATATTATTATTTGTATCAATACCTCCTCCATTGAAATTGACCTTGTCCTTAAGGTCAAAGTGAGGATAAAGTCGTTGAATTTCATGCTTCCCTTCCCATGTAGCTTCTTCCTCAGGCAATTCTTTCCACTGAATGAGTACCTTGACAACCAAATACCATTTCTTTTAATCTTGCATCTGTCCAATATAATTGATGGTTGAAGTATTGGTCCTTTGTCATCATTGAGTAAAGTAACAGGGATAAAAGGTTTGACAAAATTAGGAAGTGCCAACATAGGTGTGTGAGTAAGTGTTGTCTTGAGTGAATCAAATGCCTGTTGAGATTTTGTAGACCAATGAAAAGCATCTTTCTTTAACAAATCAGTGAGAGGGGCAGCCAACATGGCAAAGTTCCAAATAAACTTGCGATAGTAACTTACTAATCCCAAAAAAGCTCGCAATTGCTTCATTGAAGTTGGTACAACCCATTGTTTAATTGCTTCTATCTTGGTTTCATCAACTTTGACTCCATCCCATGATACAACATGTCCCACATAATCAATTTGGGTTTGGCCAAAAGAGCATTTGGAGAGTTTGGCAAATAAGGAATGTCTTTGCATGGTGTTTAAGACCAAAGAAAGGTGTTGAATATGTGTATTCCATGTTGTAATGTAGATTAAAATGTCATCAAAGAAAACAAGGACAAATTTGCGTAAAAATTCTGCAAAAACTGAATTCATTAGGGCTTGAAAAGTGGCAGGTGCATTACTCAAGCCAAATGGCATTACTATCCATTCATACAACCCTTGGTAAGTGCCAAAAGCTGTCTTGTAGTGATCCTCTGGAGAAACAAGAATCTGATGATACCCTGAATGTAAATCCAGCTTTGAGAAATGTTGTGCTCCAAACAATTCATCAAGTAATTCATCCACTGTGGGCATAGGAAAAGAATCCTTAATAGTGACTGCATTGAGGATCCTATAATCGATGCAAAAACGCCATGTTCCATCTTTTTTTTTGACAAGTAGTATGAGTGAGGAGAATGGACTTGAACTAGGTTGTATGATACCCTCCGATAACATTTCAACATTAATATGTTCAATCTCAGTTTTCTGACTATGAGGATAAGGTCGAACTTTCACAGGGGCACTACCAAACATCAATGGGATGGTATGGTCATGAGACCGTATTGGTGGTAACCCATGAGGCTTCTCAAAGACATTTTTATATTGACGTATACTCATAGCCAATTCAGGATCCATGGATGTTGGAAATTCCAACAAATGGTGGGTTGACACTTCAGGTGTTTGAATTTGAATGACATATAATTCCGCTATAGAGTTTGTGGCTTGTAAGCGGGTGAGTTGATGAAACTGAGCTAGGATAGGCAGATGTGAGGTTTCTCCATGTAAAGTGATAAGTTCTCCATTGTTGTAAAAAGTGAGGAAGCATTCCTTAAAATTCACTAAATGAGTATCAAAAGTTGCCAACCATTGACTTCCAAGAACCAATTCAGCTGCAACGATAGGTAGAACATAGGCTGAAATATACAAAGGATGACCCTGGATTTGGACTAAGATATTCTGGACTTCACCTTCACATTCCAATTGCTCTCCATTGCCCACCAACACTTGTAATCGTGGGGTATGATAGATGGGTAGGTGTAGAAATTTAACCACTTTAGGTTGGATGAAATTATCAGAACTCCCTCCATCAATAAGGGTTTGAATCTTATGGCCCTGGATAAATCCTGTGAATCTAATTATGCCTCTCATTGTGGTACTTTTCATGACATTGTATGATAAATGAGGTGTCTGATCAAATTCCTCATACTGATTTTGGACAATCTGCTGGCTCTGTATATTTGGGTCTGGCTCCGGAGGTATTTCATCCTCATATGGGAGTAAGAAATAGTGTTTATTAACACACCCATGATTAGGGGAATACTTCTCATCACAAGTAAAACAAATCCCTTTTTCTCGATGGAATTGAATGTTAGTTAGGGTTAAACGCTTTAAGTTGTTGGGTTTTGATGGTGTAGAAAGTAATGGTGGTGGATTTGTTTTTATAGGTGGGTTTGTGTTTGTTGTTAATGAAAGTTTAGAAATATTTTGTGTAAGTGATTTGGTTGGGAAGTAAGCAATTCTGTGTTTAGGAGCTAGGGATGATGGTTGAAATTTTTCCTCAAAGAGTTTAACAAATGACATAGCCTGGAGTATTGAGTGAGGGGCTGGGGATATCACTTCACGCTTTAATTCAGGTATTAATCCACTAATAAAACAATCAAGCAATACATAATCATCTAACCCATATGACTGATTAGCTAACTCGGTGAAGGAAGCATAATAGTCTGCCACTATAGAGGATTGCTTTAGCTTGAACAGATCTGAACGAGGATTATCAAATTGAGATGGGCCAAACTGGATTTGAATGGCAGTGGACAACGATGGCCAATCAGCTACCACTTTCTGCTCATCGGGAGTGTCAGTGAACCATGGAAAATCCAAGTTCATAGAGCGAGGATGAGAAACAATTGAATTGGAAGGCTGTGCTGAAGAGTCCTTCTGAGATTTCAGGAATAGCTGATTCAACTCTTGCAATTGCTGATCAATCTTGTCAAATTGTTGATCCATTTGCATAAATCGATCATGATGTAAACCCAGAGTTTCCGAAATGCGTTTCAACTCTCCTTGTATCTCTTTCATTCTTGTGTTGTCAACCATAAGTAACTCGATGAAAGCACCAATGATACGATATGTATCTGAATCAAAAGGAAATACCAACAAACAGTATGTGTGCAATATTGTTTATATATGTTCTTTGAATAAAACCAGTTTCTATAACAACAACTAAGGAATAACGGAAAGTATTATAACAATCAGTATTTGATCCTTTTTCTGAATCTCTGATATCACCTGGAAATGAGAATCACAATAAGCAATGATGTTGGAAGAAATTAGAATAACAGATGAGAGAATGAAGAACTCAATAACAAAGGAGAGGAGAACTCACATTTCACATACTGTCTCTTCTCCTGCCCTTCAGCAGGTATAATTCTCTAGCCACTTGGGCCGTTGGCCCATTCTAGTGTTCCTCTTCACTTTTTCCATGGTTTGTGAATTTTTATTTTCAGGCTTCATTATATTATTATTTGTATCATTGTCTCATCAAATTAGTACTATAAATTAGTAAAAAATAATTTAATTTAGTAGGGGTACTCTTAAAAAATAAAGTAAATTTTGTCTTGAAAAAATGTAAATACGAGAGAAAATTATATCTCAATTTTAAATTTATCACTCCTCTTATTATATTTATAATATCTAATTATCTAATTCCCTGATATTAAAAAAAAATTATCATGTAGTTGATAACAATAACTTTATCTCACAATTATATTTAGCCTTAAATTTAACTTTGGTTACTCTAGTTTTGTTTAATCCTAGTTTTTTCTATTTTAAAAAGAGACATTTGATCTTCTCATTTTAGAGAATTCATAATTTTACGTCAACAATTGACTTTTCAGTATTTATTTTGTTTCTTATATTTAATTAATTAAATTTTTCTTATGACATTCTTTTAAATAAATCTTTGAAGAGTTCAATTGAACTAAAAAAATAAAAAATAAAACAAGTATAAAATAGAATATTAGATCAAAATTCTGATTTTTGTAAGAATGTGGGGTGAATGTATCTACTTTTAAAATAAGAGAGGACCGAAATAACGAATTAAGCCAATTGGAAAAACTAAATTATATTCAAGTCTTATATTTTTTTAAACCGACCTTCATAGTTAATTATCCTCTCTTTTTCTTCTAAACGATTATTTAAAACTGATATTAAATATGTATATTTGAATATAAAATAATCAATGTACAAAACATTATAAATTAAATGTTATAAAAAAACCAAACATTATTTTAATTAGGATGTGGAGTTTCCCTATCTCCAATGGTCTAATTCCACCACGTTCACGCGCTAATTTTAATATTTGTTATCGAGTTAAATTTCAATTTTTAATACATAGTGCCTCTTTCAATTTTCTCACCAAACCCCTAAGCAAACTACTCCTTCTTTCTTTAATTTTTCTTCACCTTCAATTCTTGTGGATTGCTTATTCAACGCATCGTTCCCACCAAACACACCCTTTGCCTTGGAGATACGTACAATGTTTCAAGTCTCATAATGTTCTGTGCCACAATCCATTGATGTTCAATCTGTGACACTTTTTTTTGTTCCTTTTATGGCTACCTTAAATTCAGCACCACCCCTCCTACGTTTTTCCTCTAGAAAGTCTTCATCTTTGACACCCCATTTGAGTTTTGCCAATTCTGGGAAATCCCAGTTGAGATTTGCGTCCAGAATCTCAGCAACAAAGTTGCAATGGAAAGGCAGAGAAGGGGAGTGGCAGAGGAAGAAAAAGTCAAAATGGGGTGTGAAGTGCACAGCAGAGGGCATAGATGGGGGCATGTTTGTGAGAGGGAGAGAAGAAGGTGTAGGTCTTAGTATCCCAGAGAGGTTGAAGGTGGTGACTTTGGTTGCATTTGTGATGTGTCTGTGTAATGCAGATCGTGTGGTTATGTCCGTGGCTATTGTTCCTCTGGCTGACAAACATGGCTGGTCTAATTCTTTTCTTGGCATCGTTCAGGTACTCCATAAAAAGTATCAAAACATGTGTTCATGAATAGTATATTGACAAAATTAACCTCTTTTTCTCTCTCTCTCTCCAACATTCACTCACAAAAGACACAAGTCATCAATGACTTTTTGAAGAAATATTATTTTTTCTAAGAGAATACTATTTTTATATCAGTTTCAGTCATATTGTTTCGACTTAAAAAAGAAAAAATGGTGCAATTTTCATGAAAAATTATTAAAATAGACAGATTCTAAAAGTTTTACACATAATGGCTAAGTTTTGCTAGTTCTTTCCTTAAAAAAATTGATATTTTTCTGTCTCTTGTTTCCTTTATATATTTTGTGTATACTATGGTCTCAAAAATACTTTCCAGAATTAGTTAAACAGAACAACTTTGTTGGTCCTATTTTGATGTTCACTGAAAAATTTTATGTATAAGAAAAAAATAGTAACTTCGTTAAGACTAATGAAAATGTTTAGTAATGAAACAAATTTAAATTTTATCTTGAAAATACCTACAGAATGAAATTACTTTATATATAGTCTTTGAAAATGACTGTGTCTTGTTAATAGAGTTTAATTTGTAGTAAACTAAAGGAATAAGAAAATTAATAATTTTATTGCATTGAAAATAGGTCCAACTTTCTTATAATTAGAAAAGAAAATTGCATGAATTCCTTTCTTATGTAAAAGGATTAATTTGGTTCCTAGTTACTGGAAAATCCTTCTTTGAAAAATTCATATGAAGTGAATATTTATCTTTGTTCAATAACTGGTAAGTAGTTCCTTAGATAATACATATGTTTGTTTTAAAGTCAAAACAGTTTGTTATGCTTCCATTTGTTTGTGGTGGAGCCAGTGGCTAACATGAAGTTCATACCTCATGCAAAATCAGTCATCTTTCCTTTGGGGTTACATATTCTCTTCTGTGATTGGAGGAGCTTTGGTACATAAGTATGGAGGAAAGAGGGTGTTGGCCTGGGGTGTGTTTTTGTGGTCTTTGGCAACTCTTCTCACACCTCTGGCAGCAAACCACTCCACAGTGAGCTTGTTGGCCATTCGATCTTTCTTTGGATTGGCAGAAGGAGTGGCTTTTCCATCCATGACCACACTTTTATCAAGGTGACACCTCTAGAATCCTCTTGACATAAATATTTAGCTATCTCAGGTCAAAACATGGGAAACCAGTTATTGAAGATTTAAACTAAATTTGTTTTGGAAATGTTAGCAAAACACTCTTTCAAGATACCCTTTTGAATATATCATCTGTTATTGGTTAAAGTTTATTACAATCACTAATTTTGTGAGTCTCACTCATCATTTTGTAGTTTCCAATAAATTTTGAATCAACAGTAAAGAGTGTGTTTGAATGAAGGAGTGTGTTGCTAAAGGTCCTCATCTTGTTTTAGGTGTGGTCAATTAAAATGGTTTGCCTAATCTATCTCATTTGTTGTTTCTCTTGTAAGCATCTCATTGTTGTGGATGTAAAGCTGTTCTCTACAATTTCAAAACTGATCTAAGCTTCATATCTGAATAGGTGGTTTCCAACTAATGAGAGGGCAAGTGCACTTGGAATGTCAATGGCTGGATTTCATCTAGGCAATGTTCTAGGCTTATTGCTGACACCAATTATGCTGTCCACTATAGGAATTTCTGGTCCGTTCTTCTTATTCTCATCTCTTGGATTTCTCTGGGTGATGACATGGGCATATAGAGTCACAGATGATCCTGCGGAAAGTAATTTCATCAGCAGAGCAGAACAAAGGTTAATCCAAGCTGGGAAAACTGGTGCACAAAAGAAAAGTAACCAGTTCCCACCAGTACACCTTCTGCTATCAAAATTACCATCATGGGCTATAATATTTGCCAATGCAACTAATAACTGGGTTAGTTCTATTTTGAGTGAAAGATAAGGACTTGCTACCATGAATCCAAATTTAGGCATACTAATGTTGACCTCACTTGATTTGCAGGGTTACTTTGTTCTCCTCTCATGGATGCCGGTTTATTTCAAAAGCGTAATTACTTTCTTAAGCCGTTCTTTGTTTTTGCATTAACAACATTGTTATCTAGTTTCTTATTGTTGCTTGGAAAGTACAGATAAGATTCTATTAAAGCCAGCTGGTATATAAAGTGCATGAGTAAAAGTTTCTTTGTCCTTGATTTTATAAAAAGTACATTGTGATTGTGACCCACCAAAATTCAATGGTAGATACACATTTACTTGTGCACTTTACAGTAGTTCATTTTAGAATAGTTTTTCCTACCTACTAAGTTAATAACTTTAGGTTTCTGCATGCTTATTCATCACAGTTATAGCATGGTCATGTAAGCTAACTTTATTGTTTAAAAAAGCTTACACTATTCATCATTAAATATGATGATCAATTCAGGTGGTTGGAATGCATTTCTAGCAAAAGATGACATTAATTTTTGAAAGTTACAACTGAACTGATATTCATGTTTCTTCAGTTTAATGGAAAGTACATGTATGGGAATTTTTCTTTTTTTCTGCCGACAACTACAAACTAGTAGAATTATGAGGGTTTTCCTTTAATCTCTATTAGTTTTATACCATGTAACCTACCCTTTGTTTCTACTCAGCCTAATTTACCAAGTTGCACAAAATTCCTTGATATTCATTTTCTCGTAATACTGGAAGCTGGAACATTCAATCATGATTATTTTTCTTCTTCTGTTATAGGTATATAATGTGAACTTGAAGCAGGCAGCTTGGTTTAGTGCAGTTCCATGGGCAACAATGGCTATGTCAGGTTATATAGCCGGTGTTGCATCAGACTTCTTAATCAAGGCAGGATACCCCACAATATTTGTCAGGAAGTTTATGCAGGTAACTCTTTCAGCCTTTCATGGAGAAGGATGTGGTTCTATCTATATACTATTGGCCAGTTTCAGATATAAGGATCAACCAAAATGCTTGATAAAATACCACTGAACTGCTATTACCTAGTCATAAAGAAGAAAAGTTGATAAGATTGTGATCATTCTAGATCAACTGTTTACATTTTTGAACCAATCACAGACAAATATCAAAAGGAATTCATATTAAGGGATGGAAACAAATACCTCATTCATGTTGGTTTTGTTTCATGGAATTCATGTTGATTTTAGTAATGGATGTTAAGTACAAGAACATTGATCTGCATTCTGCAACAATAATCTGAGTCATACTTGGTAAATTACAGACCATTGGATTTGTTGGGCCGGCACTGACCTTGCTCTGCTTGAATTATGCCAATACTCCCACCATTGCTGCAACACTCTTGACTATTGCTTTGAGCCTGAGTTCTTTCAGCCAGGCTGGCTTTATGCTTAACATACAAGTAAGTTCAACTCAAAATTTTGGACATATCCTTAAAACATTATGATATATTTGAACAAGTTAAAAGTTGATTTTAACTAATGAAGAAACAATTCAATTCATTTTATGTTAGGATTTTCCTCTCTTAGAAAAGGACTTTTTGAAAAGTTTATACAAACAAGAACTATATTTTGAGACATTTTGCATGAACTTATGAATATCAATGGGATCTCACCCTCACATCTTTCAATATTGGATGATTATCAGGATATTGCTCCTCAGTATTCAGGAATTCTACATGGTAAGAAGCTGAGCAAATTTGTTGTATGGAATGCTATCTTTTTTCTTCTGCCTTCTGTTTTTCTCATAAAGTTGTTGATTTATTTAACAATAACAAAAGTTTAACAGGAATCTCAAATTGTGCTGGAACTTTAGCAGCTATCATAAGCACAATTGGAACTGGTTATTTTGTACAGTGGCTGGGATCATTTCAAGCATTCTTAACTGTAACAGCCGGTCTCTATATTGTGACAACTATTTTTTGGAATCTTTTTGCCACAAGCGACCAAGTCTTGTGACCTTTTCCCTTCAAAAAATTCTTCAGAAACAAGGGAAATTATGAATTCAGAAGTTATCATATACAATATGAAAGAATGAAAAACAATTTTCGGCTCTTCTTTCTTACGTAAAATTGTAACATTTTCAGCCGCTATCAACCCTTAGATTAGTCCATTGGTCAGGGGAGTCAGAAAATTGTACTTGGGGAACAATATTTTCACTAATAGGTGAAGTATTTCCATAATTTTGATTATTCAGAAATGTTTATTGTAGAATTATGCTATTTTTTAACAAAGAGTTATATTGTTCTTGAACTATCACATCACATCACATGAAAACATGGAGGAATGTGCGTGTAGATAAAATGAAGGTGAATGGTAGTGTGGAAAATAATTGCGTGTTAAAAGAGAATTTGAAATCTGACTTATGCAATCGTATGTGTAGAGTTAAAATTAAAAGTCATTACGTAATGACATAATCATTTTTAGAAACACGTGCATGTTTCTTTTAATCTTAATAGTTTAGATATAATCTAATTATCTACATTTTTAATTCTCGTTTTTAACTAAGTGTTCTTGTTTGATACTCTTTTTATATATTTAATCAATTTTAATGATTGATGTTCAGTTATAGTTTATCCCAAAGTAGCATTGATCTTAACGCAAAAGTTAAATTTCTTCTTTAGTGTTGATTTTTTTGGCAAATATGCATGTTCTCTCTTTATTTATTTTGAAATATAATATTATCATATTAAAAACGATGTGAAAAATATTTGAATTAATTCTCATTTTACTGTAACAGAGTTTAAGGAAACATTTGAAAAAAAATCGTGTTAATTTCAATTTAATAAATCACATAAGGATTTAAATAAGTGTTAGATTAAGTTAAAAAAATAAATATAAAACTTTTATATCGTTTTTAATTTATTTAAATAAATTTTATGGTAAACTTATAAAATAAACTTAGGAGTTGAATTCTAATAAAACAAAAATTTTAATTAAGTTGTTTATCAAAACTTGCCATTACAAAAAGTATACTACGTATCTGCTTTTGTGAAAATAAACAAATAAATTTTCAGGATCCATAGAAAATAGTTTAACTATTTTTAATTAATAATGACATTAATTAATTTTAATTTTAGAGTACCTATAAATCTAAATGTAAAAATGGTTTATTATATTTAATAACACTACTCAAATTAAAAAAAAAATTATTTTTCATTATCGAATGAGTAAAGCAAAATCTTCTTTTTAATATATGTATTCTAAGCCTTGAAATGTCAAAAGTTACTACAAACCAATATTTCCAGTGAAAATTTAATTAAAACTAAATCAATTCATTTATTTTAGAAATGAGCAAGTATCTCGTAAATGCCTTTTATAATAAATTAATGTTATAAAAGATCAATGAATGATTTATTTAAAAATGAATCAATACTATTTATTATCAAAACCAAAATAAATAATATACTAATTAAAGCAATATAATATTATGATATTATCAATTTGCAATAGTCATGTATTAACATTTCCATCTTGATTCATGCGTCAAAAGTTAAGACGCATTAGAGAGTTGTTAAATATTGATGAAGTTAATATTTTTTGTTTAGATAAGATGAAATATTGAGTATTGAAGGAAGAGTATCTTTGTGAGGAGTAGCGTTTTATTCACATTTAAAACCGATGGTTTTGTAGACTATGATTATAAATAAATTCGTTGTTTTAAATATAATTTAATTTAATTAGATTTATTTAACTTTAACTGTTATTATTGTTAATTTTAGATTTTTAGTCATAGTAAATGATTTAATCTTATAATTGATGGTTTGATAGAAAACATAAGTTTGAGAAAGTATCTATTGTTTGAACTGGGTCTTATCAATGAAATCTAAGTAAAAGAATTAAAGAATAAAATATATAATATTCATAATAAATTTGGAAGCAAAATAATATGGAAACACAAGAATCTCTAACAGAGTGAAAAAAAATATGAAAAAGTTGAAAATTGGGAATATGTGAACAATATCTTAATCATAATCTAGTTTTGAAATCTTTGGATTAAAGAAACCTATAAAAAGATACAAGCTTTAAGGAGAAGGTATCAAGCTCCACACTAGAAATGCATTCATAGACAAAATATATAGTTTTCTTAGTTTTCCTATTTTCTTCTTTGTAATTCTTTTGTTTTATCTTTTGATATAAGACAAAACTCTTATAAGTTGATTCTCTTGTGATATCGTATTGAAATTTTGAGGTTTTGTGCAATTAAAGTTTTATTCTTGGATATCTATAACAGATTGTGTTAAAGGATATAGTTTTTTTGAGTTCTAATTTCTATTATTGTTAGAATTATTTTTGAACACATGTTGATGATTGAATTTTGTTCTCTAATTGAAGTTCTTGTTTTCTTTGCATTATTTTGAACAATATTTTGTTTGGTTAATTCAAGAGATAAAAAACTAAAAACTTTATTAGTAGATGCATGGAGACTAATAAGGTACTAAATGAATTAATGGACCTATGTTTCATTAATTAGATTCTATTGAATTGGTTGACACATGTTTGATCAATTTGATCATATTTGGAGACTAAAAAATGATATATATGTTAATTGATGAAGGATTTATTGTTGAATGAACTAAGACTCAACCTATTTTTTATCCCCTTACTCTTTTATGTTAAATTTATCTTCAAACAAATATAGTCTGCTTTTAATTATTCTTATTAATTAACAACTGCCACAAATAATATACAAATAGTATATTTAAATCTATCTTACTGAATCTATAACTGAATTTGTTGAGAGACAACTTAAAGGTTTAATTTTTTTGTCTGTCTATCTCTTTTACAGTAGATGATCCACTAAATGATTTACTACCTAAATATTTTTATTTGGTTGAAATGACATTGATCGGTTTGCATAAAAATTATATGCCAAAGAAGATGATTCTTGATGAGGGTAATAAAAGTACATTAAGTTTTCATTCTGATATGACTAAAATGTATTGAGTTTTGAAAGCATGATGTTATATGAGTCATTGTGAATAGATTGAGGAAGGGTGCTTATTTCTTACTAGTAGTCTTGATTCTAGGGGAAATATTAGCATAGTTGTACATCAGAAAGATATATTGAATGAAATACATGTAATAAAGATCTTATGTTAACTTCTTGATTTTAGTAGACATTACATGAGGATATGAGGGCTAAAATAAGGCTTAGTTTAACTTACCATCCTTAAGCAAATGGATAATTAGAGTTTATTATAGTCTTTAAAGGATATTTTGATGACATATTTGTTAAATCATTTGGGTAGTTGGGACGTGATCTTGTTGGTGGGAAACTTTGCATATAATAACAATTATTAGGTGGGTATTGGGATGACACTAGATGAGGCTCTATATGCTAAAAGATGTAGGACATCTTTTCATTGGTATCAGGATGGTGAAACCGTCTTGATGGAACCAGAATTGCTGTAATAAACTACTAAGAAGGTTTGAAAAATATAGGATTTCATGAGGACTTCTCAAAATAGGTGGAATCATATGCAAATTAGAAGAGGAGACCTGTTAGAGAAAAATACAACACCCTAACCATATTTTGATTGTGTGTTAAAAATATAATAAGCCTAGTGCTTGGAACAGATGAAGCAGAACAAGTCTAGTGCATGGAATACATAAAGTGGTTGCATTTGAAAAATGCTAAATCAAATCACAAATACACATGCTTTGTTTCACATATGATAGAACCAAGTTCTACTTTGTATAAGTTAAATGAAGATCATTTAGATGATAAGTATAAATCAAGACATTAAGTTGACAAACATGAATAATTTTCTAAAAGATTAATTCTAAAGAAACAAAGAATGTCTTCTACATTTGTCCCAAGAAGATTCACGGAAAACAATAACATTCAAAATATTTGGAGATATGGCTTAAAGATGAAATAACCATCAACTTCTTGTGCGCTTTTAACCAATGTTTGATGTAAAATGATTTGATGAAGATAAGTACTTTTAGCTATAAGATAGATAGCTTAAAGAAGAAAAGAGAATTTAATGCTCCATATTATTCATTTAGTGTTTCTTAACATAAGAGCTAATTAAAAAATGATGGAAAAAGAAAGAAGATAATAAATAGAATTCAAAGCTACTTAGTGACCAGAAAAGGGAATGCAACCACTAATTTTCTTAAGACTATAAAAATATGTTCCACAAAGAAAAGAAGATAGGAAAGTTAGCCATACTTAGCAAGAGCGAAAACTGGTGAAATTTCTCTGGACTCTAAAGCTTTATAAGAACATTGTTTGTGTTCATTCCCACCTATTAGTAGAAAACTTAAGCTAGGAAACTTATTATTATAAGTAAAAAGTGATATTGCTCAAAATGAGTGGTTGACATGACATTGGATTGTATCATTATTAATATATGAACTATATGATTAATTGTATATATATCTCAAGTATGTTTAGATATATAATTAATGTATATATATATATATATATATATGATATGTCACTCTTACTAGATTTGTGAGGATACTAGGATTGGTGTAATTTCTTAGGATTGATGTATTAAGTATGTTATCCCTCTGAGAAAATATCTTGATTCATTTTGATTTGATCATATAGATTAAGATATCAGATAATAAAAAACTAAAAATAATTTATATTTAACTTTGATAATAAGGATAAATTAAGCTTGATAGTAGATATTTTTATCTGTCTATCATATAAAACTAAGATGAGTATTGACCAGTAGTATTTTCAATGTGTCAAATGTGCTTCTAGTGATATCACAATTACATTTTACATTAAATATATGTATAAGAATCTAATATTTTATTTTAACATTTTATTGAATGTTTTAATTGATACTATTCAATAAAATTGTTACTAACTACCAGTAATTTTGCAATTATGCGATTGATATTTAAGATGAAATATGATATATATATATATATTTAAAATAAACTTAATTTAACATGCATATGTTTAATATTACAATATTATCTACTTAATTCATGTTAATTAAATGAGAGATTACAAGCTTCAAAATATTTAGACAATAATGAACTTTCTATTCTAAAATACTTTTGTAAAATTATAAAGAGTGTGTCACCTAATATATCTGATATCTGTTTTTTTTAATCAAGAATTATTAGTAACGAGATATAAATTGATTCAAACGTTTCGAATATATCAAATCAAATTAACGTGTCAACTAACAAAATCAGATTTTTAGGTAATCAATGCAATTTGGAACATGTCTCTTTCAAAATGCAACAATACATCTTGAATATCTAATAACTCAAGTGAAGTCGTCAACCTTGAGTTTTGTAGCGAGTTGACTTTTTTTCACCAAACTATTTATCTACTTGAATTTTACATTAAAAAAACTGATTTCCAATTTTCAAGTTGAGGTCGTGGATGATAATTAATGACATTGAAAATTCTTATGATAAACTAGGAATGTGTTTAAAAATATTTATCTGTACTCAAAATTTTAACTAGTGCAATGCAACTATTCTAAAATTGAAGGAGAACTATTTAGTGAATTAATATAAAATAAATTATTTCGTATTTATATATAGGATGTTTATAAAACACACTTTGGGAACTTATAATTTTTGAAAAAGGTTTCAAACACTAGTTTAAATTTCCGATTTCACTAACACACTATTTAACCCCCTGTAGTGTGGTTTTTTAATAGGAACAAAATGAATACTATATGTAAAAAAAACTATTTAATATATATTAATTGAATTATTTCACTCCACATATCGAAATTAAAGTAATTCCAACTTCAAATATTTTTTTTGAAGTAACTCGATTATCCAATTAACTATTTTAAACATTTTAAAATTTAGCATTGGGATATTTTCTATTTTATTAGTTTCATTTCCATTTATTTTGACTTTTTTATACAATTTTATCATGTTTATTATTTAAGTTCTTTATCAAATTTAATGTAAAAATTAATAATACAAGTATAATAGTAATTATAGAAAAATTCCATGAATTAAAGATAATAATGTTGATAGTCAGAATAAATTAATTGTTACCTAAAATTATTATAAAATATTGTTTTGTTGATTTCAGCAATATAATGTTAATAATTTACACAAAAACAATATGCAAAATACAAACTTATTGAATCTAATAACTGAATTCATATAATTTGAAATCAGCCTGAAATATCTATTATTTGGTTAATTATTAAACTTTGATGAAGAGCATGTCCAATTATTTTTAATAGATTTTTTCTTAGTTGCAATTTTTTTTTTTTTTGTATAAAACTCAATATCAAGAACTCATTTAAAATATTGGAATCTAGTGAACTCATATCCATATATTAATAAATTGACATAGTTTTAATTGAATTAAGTTAATTGAAATTGGTGGACATAAGCCTTCTAAATAAAGAAAAAAGAAGATAAGAACCATGTAATGTCATCAATTCTCCTTTTCGTAATTTTCCCTGCAACTTTTATCTAACAAACAAAATCAAAGGATACAGAAGAAAAATATAAAAAAAAGTACAGCAAAAAAGGTTAAACAGCATACTCAAAAAGATGACTAACTTGACGTGGAAGTATATAACGGATTGTCTGCAGTCGGTGTAGCACAATAATCAAGTCTTATCCATTGAATACATATCAAAACTTTATTATTAATAATTAATTATAGTTTTAATTTTACAATCCGCAAAATCTATAATTTTGGTTTATAAATTATTTTAGATTTATAATTCTTAATTTTTTAATTATTTATAACTTTGCTAAATTTTCAATTTTAAACATTCTGGGTTCTGGGTTACGTTTAATATAAACGTGTTCGATATAATAACTTAAAAATTAAATGAAAAAGTTTTTTAATTTACATAAATATAAAAAATAATATGTAATAATTATATTTTGTAGATACAATCATTATTATTTCTCTTGAACGAATTTAATGATTTTTTCCATTCCATTTCATTTGGGCAGTTATTTTAATTGAAAAATGAAACATTAAAAAATATCCATATTTATTAAAAAAGTAAAAAACTAATTTAATACACATAATAAATATCTTTAGAATTCAGTAAAATACTAAAACCAAAATTTTAGACAAAACTTAATACATAGTTTTCTAACCAATCTTAAATATGTATTTTATTAAATGTATGCACATTCATAATATTCATAAAGTAAAACTTTAAAAATATTAGAGGAAACACATTTAAGATCAGAACCGTTGAATCTTTCATCAGATAATCATAGAACATTAACTGCATGAATGTGTGAATTTGGCACTGCACTGAATCAAGTTTCAACCAACAATCAACATAACAAACAAGTCCAACAGCAGAACCAATGCTTACCCCTTCTTCTTCCTAACAACATCCCACTTCCCAATACAACATAATCTCTCTGACCCCTTTGCTTCTGTGGCTCTCTCTATCCCCAACACCCATCAAACCTTTGCATCCAAAATCATTGCTTTCAGGAAATACCCTCTTCATCTCCTTCACCTCTTTCACCTCAATTCCTTCAAATTCACACCCCCACATAATTTCACCTGTTTCCCCAACTGGGTTCTAATCAAAATCTGATTTTTTTGCCTATGCTTTTCTGAAAGCCATGAATTTCAGGAGCTTGGAGGATTTTTGGGCCTTTTATGTCAACCAGCATTCGAAGCCATCCACGAGGAGGTGGCACTTTGCGGGCACGCTCTTCAGTATCTTCTTCTTGCTGTGTTCATTTTTCTTCAGCTGGTGGTTCTTGTTCTTTGTGCCCTTTTCTGGGTATGGTTGTGCCTGGTACAGTCACTTCTTTGTGGAAGGGAATGTTCCAGCAACTTTTGGGCACCCCTTGTGGTCTCTCTTTTGTGATTTTAAGATGTTTGGATTGATGCTTACTGGGAAAATGGATAGAGAGATCAAGAGGCTTGGGAAAAGACCTGTGCTGCAAGTGTTCTGATTTCTTGTGATCAGATTGGCCCCTTTTGTTTGAGGTTAGTTTGCATGTGAACCTCTGTGTGTGTGTTTAATAATTATGTGTTTCAATTTTTTATTTCTTGAGTTTAGTTTCTATGCAGTTTCAGTTTAAAATAATTCATAAGGTCAACAAATCAGAAATCGATCACAAACCATTTTTGTTAAGACTTGGAAGTAGGAGAATTTCCAAATTTGGTTTCTCAACGAGTTTCTTGAAGAAATATATTAGAGAGATTCTAGGTAGCCGATCAAGTTTCTTCAACTTAAAAAAAAAATTTATTGTATAATTCATTTAAAGTAAAAACCCGAATTCTCAACTAAGAGTTAAACAAATTCCTAAATTAAGTTTATTTGAAATATAATGATGTAAAATTTTAAAGATATAAATTGAAGATACATGAATGTTGAAATTGTTCTGATAATGCCTGCATTTTCTGAAAATCAAAGGCAATAACGTTTATCTAGGTAGACGTAGTGCATTCCAAGAATCTAACGTGATTTAATAGAAAAATTCACTCTGAGCTAATTCCATAAGATATTAGAAGCTAATTCCAGGCGACCATCATTGAAAAGATTGCACAAGAACGATGTGTTAGGATTTTACTAAGCTTAGCTTCTACTTTACAAATGGCATTATGTAATGAAGTTTCTTGTACAAGGGGTTCAGAAAGGGTTTATTTTTAGCTTTAAATCTCTTTCTACGAAGGTTTGGATAATTCTGAAATTCCCTTAACCCCAATTATTGTCTTTTTGGTATAGGTTCATAATGACAATGCAAGATTTGAAAGAATCCTTTTGAATGGCGTCACAGAAGATGAGAAGACCAACAATTTGTCTTATTACACTTCATATTCAGCACTTCTATATCAAATTGAATAAAACAACCGTTAGAGCTACTGAATTTCCATTTGATCATTATAAAATAGATTTTTTCCTTTAGATAGTTTTTGGGTTAGGATTGTATTAAGGCCTCTCTTTGGTGTTCTTCCCATGATCTTCTTTGAATTTCCCTTACTAGTATCCAGAGATATTGAATAGATATTTTGCACTGATGACTTGTATTTGTTCATTAATGTATTTGTGTGTCTTAGAGTTTGAGCATCAAGAGAGTTGGAAGAAAAAAAAAAGTTCTGAAATTGTAATATGTTTTATTATTAGCTGAATGAGTGCATGGCAAATATAGAAACATACAAGGAGCTTACTAACTGTCTAACAATAGATTACCAACTGAATATAATGTTGTAGAATGTTACAGAGGCAACTGAATATATTTCACTACCTTCCAATGTTCAGCTAAGGGTTGGTACATAAATTAGTACAGTTAGATGACACTAAAGCTGAGTTCAGGTATGGAAACTGATATACATCAGTGCACCTACATTGGAGTGATGGAGAGCTAGATCCTCCAGAGTCAGTTCCATGTTTGAGTATTGAGATAACTTGTTAACCTGAAAATTTTCATGCTTCAGTGACATTTTGGGAAACGTTTTCATTTACGGATCTGAGCTTCTCAATTTGATGTTCATGTGCGAAGAAAAGAGCTTTAATTTCTTTGGAATGAAACATTTTGGATTTGCTTTGTATGAGGGTAACCAGAGACATGTAATCAATTGGTAATCCATCCAAGATGGCATCAATGTGTTTTTGAATAGGGATGGATGTGAGAGAACAAGAGTTTGGATTCTCAGAAGAAATTCAGTAATTTATTCCTTGGTTCAATGCGTAACTCCCTAGCTTTGGCTTTGGTAATTGGTATGATCATGGAAATGGTTGTAAATCTTTTCCTAGAGTTGCCAAGAGTGCATGCATCCAGTGACCAGGCCAATGGATGCTGATAGGAGCAATTAGATGGATGTTGTTGTTATATGGACTTCGGGTTTCGGTCAAGAGGAAATACCTGTAAAAGGTTCGCTGATAGATATTTAAGTCACTATACAAATGTCAGATTAAATAGTGGATTGAAAATATATCTCTTATTGGAAGCATTCCATTGTTTATAATAGTTGGGAGCATTGTTCATGTGGGACTGCTTGTCTTATTGCAGGTTTTTAGATCACTGTTGTATTATGAAAAAAATAATAATATTTAAGTTGTCTTATTAGGTGACCGTATTCGGTTTGTTGTAATACACAGTTATATGTCTTCTGGTCGAGGAGTTATGAACCTACACATAGTACTCTCGTTATGTACACATAGAACAGCATTTTGTCTTAAGTACATCACATTTGCCTGTGTCAGATACTGCCAAGGAATCTGCAGGTTTAGCTTAATTTTATGGTGATGACAGTGAAGAACTGCTCAGCATGTTGGTATGAAGAAGAAAATTGTTGTGACATGAGTGTGTAGGTGCGGATTGCGGCAGTGAGGGTGAATTGGGTGGTTGTGGTGTGGGATCAGAAGCCATTGTTCAAGATCTTAAGCTATGTCGTGTTAAAGTTTTGAGTGTTGTGAAAATATGAATAATAAATTGAATTCTGAATGTGGAAGTAGTGATTTAAAGGCAAACTCTTCATATAACAAAAATATATTTAAAATACTACATTTATTTAAAAATTTACGTCAAACGATTTATATCTAGTGACTTTGCTTTTTTAAATGAAGGGAAGAAGCCGTGTTCATTTTACATGATTTTCCATGATTAAAAATGTGTAGTTATTTTATAAATACAAAAAAAAATATTGAATGATCTTAGTTAAGATAAGAGGTAACAATTTTACTATCCTTAACTAATAAAACCGAATAAGCATTAAATACGTATATAAAAAAATATTTAGAAACTCAAAAATAATATATCAAACATCTAAACCAAAGTTCTTAAAGTTATTATTATAAAAAGTAAAATAAATAAATAAATAAAGTGTGTATATATATAATATAAAAGATGAGAATAAAAGTTTTTTCAATCTCTCATAGAGCTCTCCTCTGTTAAATTGTATCACATGTGTATTGTAGTTTGTTCTTATGCTAGAATATTATCATCAAACTTACATAAGAATAGCAAATAAAAGGGTAATCTCATATTTATATCAAACAAGTAATATAATATAAATACCGGCAATATAAGATTAATTTAGTATAAAGACATAAAAAAATCATACAAACATTTATAATATTCAACTACTTTTCAAAAACTATATTAAGTTTAAACTTTTGATACTAAAAGATATCCAATTATCACACAATTCCAATCCAATCAACAACTCACATGTCATTTTTGGATATCTATTGACTCATGATGACTCCTCACCTCAAAATAGATGGTGTAAACTTCAATTGACTTATTGTTACAATTTGAGTTATTAATCAAGTCTGAATATTTTATTAAAATATTTCTTAACTCAATAATTACACCATGCTCATGTAAGATGTAAGATTAAATGACTTTCTTGATAACATATTTCTTACAATAACTTTAAAGATTTGATTTCATTAATATGACAACCTTTATTCGTCATGGTTATGAAATCACATTCTTGTAACTATAATCATATTAAAATAAACAAGTAATCAAATTATTCTAAATTACTTTTAGAAACTTTTCAAACTAACTTAAAAAAAAAAGTAAAACACTCTCTTGAAAATTGGAGAGTATTACTTAAGTGAGATCTCCTCACTTAAGCTTCGATAATTTAAAACCCAATTTCTTTATGTGAAGATATAGCTTAAAAAAAGATGTCACTTTTTGATACTTACAAAATTAATTTTTCACGACTAATAACTAATGTTGAATCGAGGGCTTACAAAAATTATGATATCAGTCATAATTTTAACATAGTGAACACCTTAAAATGATATTCAATGAGATTAAGAAGTATTTGGATTAGGAAACATGATTTACTTTATATTTTTACTGATATTCTTTAAATGAGTAATATATTTTCTTACACTTTGTTTATTAACATATTGATTTTTGTTTGATTTTTCTTAGATTAGTTTAAATAGCTTCTTAATCGTTAGAATTAATTCAATATTGGACAATTTGCACCATTACTTTGGGTGTGAGAATCAATTAGTATTAACCACTTAATCATTACAAACCTTTTGCCTCTCATACGTTGTTAACTATATGGGAGCGTTTACAACTTTAGACAGATTAAGACAACTTGAAAAACTCCCCACAAAGATGGGATCAAGTATGATGATTAAAAGAACACATCTAATTCTTAATTTTACAATATGTAAATTGATGTAATATATATATATATATATATATATATATATATATATAAATATATATATATATATATATATATATATATAATACATGAACAATGTTTAATTTTTAAGAAAGAGTATTTAAAATTACATTTTAGAAATGAAAAACAAAATTCCCAGCTGACACTATGAGCAGCCTAATTAATTACTCTTGTATGCAAATTCAGCAATCGGGGAGAAACTCAAAATGAGAGTTTCCAAAGCAAAAACTAGAGGTGTTGCGATCAAGATAAGCCAAAAATTTTAGGTCCTCCAATAACTGCAAATCTTTCATTCAGCACTTCCAACTTTTTGTTTCTTTCGTTTTCGTTTGGATGGTGGTGGACTGCACAGAAAAATAATATATCAACATTGCTAAAATAAATAAATCTCATAAGGGCTGGTGGTCAATTGGACAGAAAGCAGTTTTTCAGAACATTCAATTTAATCCAAAATCTTTTTCATCACAAATCAATTGAAAATGCAGTCTATTTTCAGGAAATTATTATATGGTCTTAGTACTGCCATAGTCTCAACTGATTTCAACATGACACATAGTCTATGCTCATTAATTCGTTCTAGTAAATTGAAAAACTTAATTACATGATGAAGCATAAAGACTAATCAAGATCATGACAGCATGATGGTTATTAATTCGTTCTTGTAAATTGAAAATCTCAAGTATGGCATGTAAAGATTGGTCAGGACCATGTACATGTGCTAGTTCTATATATGATAATTTCTCCTAATTTATGGACAACCGCTAGAACAGTTCACGCTACCATAGAGACACTTATATTTGGAGGTTTCTCATAAATATAAATAACCTTGGTACACATACCTTACAAGAAATGTTTGTATATCAGCACCAAGACTTGTATTTAGCTCGTCAATATTTACATCAACCTCATTGTTAGATTTCAATAGGTTGCAAGCATCTAAAACTGAAGCTGATCTTGCAGTATTGGATATAAGTGATGATTCCTTTAGCTGTGACTTTAGATGTTCCATTAGAACAAGTGCTGCACAGAGGTCCATTAGAAGTTAGAAACTGTAGGTAATTACAAAATCATGTCTTACAAAGGACACAAAGTGGATTGAATTTTATGCACATGGTAGTACGAATTTCAATTAATTCACAACGAGTACAGTGAAATCCAATTAAATTTCGGTTCTAAATCACAGAAATTCAAATTGATGGCGCAAATGATGAAGTATGACAGCAATTTCATAGCATTTCATTGTATGTATGCAACATTACACACACAACAGCCAAGGACAGGCCAGTGTCCTTCAATGATTTCAATGGATGAAAAGAAGCAAAGAACATCCTAAATGTTGATTAAATTTATTCTTGAATTCTTGTTATATGAACAGAATAACAGTGCAATCCAGTCAAATTAAAAAGGAATGCATACCAATAGCTCGAATCATTTTGAGGTTGAATTTATCAGCCATCTTCTTACAACCTATCATTTTTGCTCGCTGGATGATCAACAATTTCAAGCCAACCAGCATGTCCTGAAAATTTCAAATTTTGACCATCACAAATTTTTACAAGAGAAATAGCACTCGAAAGTGAACGAACACATCCAAATTCAAGAAACAAGAATAACTCAACTAGCCATAAGTAACCAGGTATACCTGAAACTAGATTTGCACATATAACTTGATCTAAGGCATGGCTATATTACAAGTCATTCTTTAATGAACTATTGGGTCTAAGACACAGACTTTGTCACCCACCCTAAACCCTCAAAACTCAAAGTGCAATTATACCCAAGAAAAAATCTAAAGCATAAAAGGAACATTAAAAAATGCAGTAAGGCTGTCTAATCTCCAGATAATAGTGAGGAAATATCAAGCACCAAAGAAAATCCACAAATGCAATTCTTTCCCAAATAAAATGACAAATCTGAATCCTAAAAAGTCTCTAGCATTTCTCTTCAATCAAACAGGTCTGTAAAGATAAGATACTGCTATACAAAACTACACCTTCATCTTGTTAAACCCATCATTGAAATGAACAAGTGAAATGAAGGGACACACCCAATAAACATCGAACGTGCAAAAATCTTATTCCAAGGGAATCACTACAGCATTATACAAAGGAGATTAAACCACAAGATTTATTTTATTACATTTAGTATTATCATTATTAATTTTGTTTTTAATGTGAAGATATCTTATCTCCGTCCCCTGTGTACAGTCACCCATCTACCTACCCTAATAATATTACAATTATATCAAGAGAATGCTCAAAAATGTGATTCTTGCATTCTCCGAAAATCTGAGCATGACTTCTGGTATCAAAGTTTTGACCAAAACACTTACAAGCACAAAACTAACATTATATAAAGCAACCAACCTAGATAGTCTAAAACAAAGAAAACGATCATGAAATGTGATCGTGAATGAACAAGTGAAGAGACTTACAAGCTCAGATTCTGAAAGGGAGCAAAGCCAAGCAACATCTTCAATCCCAGTCTCACAATTTTTATCCGGCTCAACAGGGTGTTTCAATCTTTTCTTCATGCGTCTGCGCTTCATGTGGCCAAACTGATGACTATAAGATCTGAACTGCTATTAAAATTTTAATATAAAATAAAAAAAAAAAGTTAGTAAAAGAAAGAGAACAAACATAGCAAGTAAAAAAAAATATATCCAACTATCATATGCCCAAAACAAACCAACCAAGGGAAGGAAAATTAATGAAACCCCAACTGAAAGATAAAACTACCAATCAAGATAAAAACAATTTTAGTCTCGCATTGAAAAATTGATTCCGAATCCAGAATTGAATTAAAAACAACTCTAGTAGTTTATGCCTTAAAGCAGTAACAGGAATTTGACAGATTAAAGAGTTTTCCATCAGGTGCAGAATAACAGAAGGAAACACAGATAATAAATTAAACAAAGTCATCAACTTTACTGTGAAAATCTTATAATATTGTTCTTTTGTTTTTGTCTTTAATATGTTTCAGTTTTGTACATTGGGACAACCCTGTTGCCTCTTTTAATTTATTCGTTATTGTTGATGAAAGAAAATTCACTAACCTTAGCCAAAGAATCTGTCTTGTCGCCAACGAGCCAAACCCAGAATCTTGTTGAAGCCTTGCATGAAACAAAACGATAATAAATAATATTAGAGGGGTTAAATAGCCTCTGGGTGTTAAAGTTTCAAACAAATTGATTCCACTCTTTCGTTTTGAGACAGATAAAGCAGAAAGAAAGGTTCTTTTTATGCTTGGAGACCATACCTTCACTTGATGCGCGAAGAACAACGATGAGAGAAGGAGCTAGTTTACCTTTGCGGCTGAGTTCAACTGAACAACTGGGCATTTAGGTTTGAGTTCAAATGGGACTGGGTATTTGGTAATAACAACGAATTTGTATTTTGGTTTTCTTTTTTTAACAGAAGAAAATAAAGAACAAAGGTAGAAGGTCATTTGTTTTCATATACTTTTCTAGAAGTGAAAGAAAAAACTATTTTTTTTACAAATTAAAATTAATTAATTTTAAGATAAATATAATTTTCTCATTATCTCAATATAAGCCGCCTAACGCGTTTTAAAGTTTGATTTTAATTCCTCTTTTCAGTTTTTCTATTTTTTAAAGATCTATTTTTTATTACTCAAGAACTATTTAGGTTATTTTTCTTTCTCTATAAATGTTAATTGAAAGATAAAATTTTAGAATTTTTTCTAAAATAACCAAAAACATGTTTTATCTTTTATTTTAGTATACACCCTTTTCTCGCTCTATTAATCATAAACTTTTGTATATTGTAAAAAAAATAATTACTTGTATATAATTAAAATTTATATTAAATAAATATTTTAAACATATAAATTATATTATAACTGAAAAAAATAATAAATAAATATTTATTAAGTATTAATATCTCACCGTGACCTGCAGGTATATATAACTTGAACTAAAAATAATAAAAAATAAATTATTAATAACGACCACATCAATTAGAACCTTAATCTCGCCACCTTTATTTGTAATAATTAAATTTTTTAAATGAAAAGTAAAAATAAATTGTTAAAATGAATAGAAAAATCTTAAACATATTTTCGCTAAATTATTATACGTACTTCTCCTACGTCACCCTTTCAAAAGATATTGCAAATGACTACCTCAAATTCTCGCCGTTTGTATTTGTTGGGACAAAAAGCCTTTGTATCACTGCCATGTTCCAATTTCACATAAATCCACGTCTTTAAACAACGGCACCAATAAGCAAATTTAAACTTTTAACATAATCGTTTATTACCTCCTGTGCACCTTTTTTAAGCCACTTTCAGGAGAGATCACCTGAACTAATTATGCAAAAATAGTTCTGAATATATCATAAGAACAATGACAAATGACTTGAATGAAGGTTGTGATTCAAACTTGTTTTCACTTCAAGTCTCCTACAATATCATCATTCTGGATAATCTTATGAGATTTAGACTTATTTTGACGTAAGTATGCTAATTAATCATTGCATCTAAATGAAGTATTATTCAATCTAAAGTATTATTTGATTTAAAGTTCAGTGACTCCATCATAGTTGTTCTTAAGAAACAAAGAGAAGTTCAGAAGCAAACACTCTTACCTCTTAACCTTGGACTAGAGTTTGTTTGGCTATGTTCAAATATTCTATTTCTATTTCCCTTATGAATTAAGGTTGAAGGTGATATATATTCCCCCTCCTCTCTTAACCAAGACAATTGAAAGACAAAATTGTAATAGAACTACTAATATTTAAAACAAGCAATAATTTGGATGCAGTAATAAACCCTATACTAAAGAATCCAATTAAAATTCAGAGATTTGATTCTGGCATTCTTGATCTTACATGATAAATTTACATTGTCATTTTTTGCAAATATGAGTAGTTCATGTAGTGTTTTTACATTGTCCCTGAACAGCCTAACCAGTCTTTTTGGCAGCACAAAAGGCAAAAATAGTGGATACAAAAAGGGCCATCATGCTTCACCTCACCATAAAAAAAATCATGAGACAGAATTAGCCAAATGCTATTTCCTGAAGAACTTCAAGTGTCTTCTTATGAACCTGAAAAGCAAGGTAAAGAACAAGAGAAAAACTGATTAAAGTGATCATATGCACGCCTGTTTACTTTAGAAGATGATTTAATCAGCAAAACCAAACACATTAGCATCATGCCACCAACCATCATTGCTTCTAGTAACAATAATGCTCTATAGGAGTAACAATTGAGTATTTAAGACTTGAACAGTTCTTCAGGCACAATCAATTCAGCTTTTATAGTACATACTCTACAGGTACATTGACCTTGAAAATAGAAATATTTATGAACTTGAGAAAAAGAATGTACCCATTCCAGATGTTGTGCAGTGATGCCAGAGTCAGTTCCAGCATATAAACCAGACAAAACCTGTAAAAATAAGAATTGAGAAACATTAGTTTGAAATGAATTACACAAATAAAGATCATTCAAATCTAATGTGACAATCAGAGTGTTTATCAAGAACTATGTGAGAGAGTATCATGGTGAAAAAGAACATGTGTCCAACATGTGAAATTTTCAACTGGACAAAATACTTTATGCCCACTTGTCTTCAAAACAATACATTCAACACAAAAAGAATGATGTAGCATCACCTTGGATACAGTCTCAAGAAACATGCCAGGGCGTACTGGGAGTGTCTTCTCCCCCGTTAAAACTGGCTGCATATCATCCAAGACAAGTTAAATAGGCTTTTAAGTGTCTATAACTTACATAACAAAACACACCCCTTATTTACATAACTCATGAGAAGGATGCAATTCAACCCACCTTTCCTAGAAACTCAACTGGTTCGGAATCTATAGTGTCCTCCTCATCATACTTGTCTGCACCTTCATCTTTTCCTTGCATTACATTTCTTATCATATCAAGCACCTTTTTCCCAGGTTTTAGAGCCACCAATTTGGTCAAGAATTCCACCTGCACTGTCAACTGTTTTAAGGATGCCAAGATAGTATTTCTGACACAGAAAGATCATATATCTATGCAGTTTTGATTTCCCAACCCTTTTAGCAACAAACAGTAGTATCTTGTGAAACTGAAATGTTGTGCTAGGTAATATTTCAGTAGAAGTGACAACCATGCTAAGACCAAAATATGGAAACTATATTTCAAATACCTCAGGCTGAGGAAGTGTATAGAATCCACGGTGGTTTCTTTCATCCAAAATTCCCCCTCCCATCATATTGCGAGCTTCTTCTCTAATCAAAACAAGTCTTGCAAGTAGTTTTCGGTCCGGGATAACGCGACGATTTTCCATCGCCTGCCAAAATATGACACAACACCAAAAATTAACCAAACAGTTTTGACAAGAATTAAAGAAGCAGCTCCCGGAGACAAGAAAATAATTTAATATACAGAAATTGATAGCAAAACAAAAATAACTAAGAGAATATATATCATTATGGCCCCCAAAATTTGGAATCTTCTAACTCAACTTCTATATAAAGTCCACTTCACCTAAATCGTCAAAAAAATAAGTTGTAAAACACAAGACACAATGATATGATACAAAAGATAAAAAAAAACGTATCAGTAATTTGATTAGTAGGATTTGCAGATGCAAAAATGAAAATACACAATAATAAGATGGTATTGGGCATTTTGTGAATCAAGACATGTAAAAGAGGATAGTCCAACTTAGACCAATCCCAAGGTCTTCAAGTACATTTTGCAATCGTCCTCCAGTATAAAAACAATCAAATCGTCACCCAAGTATAAGTACTAGACATTTTAAAGTTCAGTAGACAACCTCAGTGGATTTATATAATTGAAGTTTCTGTAAATACCTCCAACAAATCATCAGCTTGATTAGCTATGTCATTTAGATTTGCCCCGGGAATATGAATCTTCAAGTCATTCTCACCTTTAAATGCACCACCACCAGCTGCAACTCGACGCAACAACTCATGCCGGCTATCTTTTTTTGGAGTTCTACATAGAAGACCAACTACTTGAACCTAAAATATGAAGGGGAAAATTCAACATTAATCTAAAACACGTGTAATCAGGAGGTACCCTTTGGTCAGAAAAATTATCAAGAAGTAGCTCAAAGAAGTTCCTTACATGGGGCGGACATTTTTTTGTTAGATGTGATAATATTGTCTCTTTGATCACTTCCAGCAGTTCCTTGCGCTAAAATGCAATATTATGAAATACATAAGCACTTTATTCCTAAGCACAACTTCATCAAAGTTTCACTGCTCACCAGCATAGAAAATTATGCAATAGCAATCATCAATTAAAGGATACTATCAACAATCAAGTAAAATTTAAGGGCAGTGTGGTTGAAGGACACACAATATCATGTATCTTACATCAGTAGTGAAACAAAAAGTTAAACAAATCAAACAAGTTCACCTATTCTAACAAGTTAACTCTTTTACACAAGTTAAGCAATCCTGACAATTATTTTAGCATTCATACTTAAGGTGAAATCTAATTGATTGACAGTGTATAAACTTTTATACTAATAGTGAAGATTAATTTCTTTAGAAAATGAAAACATTAATCTGTTTCTGCTTACAAGGGATTCTTCTGTAGATTTGCCTCAAAATATAATTGCAAACAAAAACTTTCTTGGCGGAACAGAACACATGGATTTCTGAGTTCATCTAGACAAGTTATAATCTCTTGAAAGAAGAAAAACCATACGTTATCATCCTTATCCTTCTCACAAAGCTGAATCATGTAGTCAAGGGCTGTCATGAAATCAGTCTCCATCTCATCAACTCTCTTTCCTATAACTCCTTGTGCAGCCAACTCCACAGCTACTCTCTCAGATTCCTCATCCATATCCATGTCATCCAACTGAATACAAATTTGTACACATAATACAAGCTCATGAATCATCACACATTAGGATTCACTATGTATCAAGCAAAGGACCACAAACAAAAAATATTTGCAAAAAGAAGATAAACCAAACACTGCTCATAATTGCGCAAAAACTGACACACACACACATATATATAATCAGTTATCTTCACCAAGAAAATGTGTGTGACAAGCATGCATAGCCACACGGAGAGAAAAAAATGCAACAAAAAACATCTTTTGAGAGTACCCTAAATCAAAAAAGTATATCAACACTATGTCAATGACAAATAAACTATAGAAGCATTTAGCTAGAGCAGAAAGATGAAAAAAAAATAATTAGAACATATTGCATTTTATTGGAAGACACCAACTAAACTTCAAATTAAGTAACAATTCATACAATAACAAAGAATATATCAGTTTCGAGCGAGAGTGGCCAAACTTCTCCATAAGAACTTCTAGGAGAGAAAAATAAAAAGAAAAAAAATGCAATAAACCTGTCCATTACAAAAACTAGCTCACGTATAAGCTAATCTGTGAAAACTGTCATATTTTGAACTCATACGTAAACTAATTTTAGTTTATAGATAAGTTCATTTCATTTTTTTTTTCTTATTTTTCTATCCTAAAAATACTTCCCATGATGTTTGTTTGTCCAAATACGCTTGTTATCCAGTCTTTATTAGAAGTATGGTCTTTAACTGTGGTTACAAAAAAAAACTACAATATCTGGTTTCATAAAAAGAAGACAATAACAGCAACCTTATATGCAACAAAGTTTAAATCTAAAGCATAGAAATGCAACATCTTTGTCTAGTAATAAGAGTAACAGTGGTAGTAACGCACAAGGGTAATCATTTCTTCCAAAACAGATATAACTTGCTCCCCTCCTCTAAGGAAGGATTCCGTTAGAGTAGGGTCTGAAGGGGACTTTCTGTTTCTCCTCTTTTCATCCTTTTCCACTTCTGGGTATCCTCCACCCACCTCGTAACTACCAATGGATGCCCAAATGCGATTCTTTCCGGTGAGCCTTTTCAGCTTCAACCTGCACGGCTGCTGCAAAGAACTGAACTTTGGACAGAAAGATTGGAAAAGATTAGGATAAGTGTAGGAGCGAGAGGGCGCAGCAACAATCATTTCGTGGGTTTCACTTCATAATTATCTTCTTCCAAGCTCGAGTTTTTTTTTTTTTCTCACGTTCAGGGTTTTAGCAGAGCTGAGAATTGTAGAATGCGGATAGAATCAAAAAATTAAATGTAAAAATGAAATAACAATAGTTAATCCTTTTAAGCAAAGCCGTCTTAGCTCAGCTGGTAGAGCGCATGGCTTTTAACCATGTGGTCGTGGGTTCGATTCCCACAGACGGCGTTTTGTTTCATTCGATGGATTGCATTTAATCGTTGTTTTTAAATTATCTAGGATGGTTGCTGTACATAATATTAATTTAGTGTTTTGAGCTTGAAGTCTTTTTGGTCAAAACTTTGATACCACATTCATGCTTACCGAATACAGAGGATGCAAGAACAACACTCTTGAGCATTATATTTACTAGAATGACTTAAATAAATCTTGCTGTGTATTGGTTGATAAAAATATCAAGCCCTCTCATTTGTATAATGATGTAGTGATTCCTTTGGAATAAAAATTATGCATGTTTCATGTATATTTGGTGTGTCGCTTCATTTCATTTGTTCATTTCAATGTTGGTGGATTTAACAAGATGAAGGCACAAGTTTATTGTAGCAGTATGCTATCTTTACGTTGATATTTTAGTAATTATAAAATCTAAATAAAGTGATCAAAACTTGTCATTTTAAAAAGTGATTTGAAAACTTGTTTTTCAATTAATAGATAATTACTGCAAATTTCTCTCCCTGTTAACTTGTGAAGTATGTTTATGTAAGCCAGGTCAATTTATCTTTTGGGTACATAAAGAATAAGTTAACAAAGCCCATCGGTGACTTTCTAGTTACTTAAACACAAAATTTCAGACAAATTATACCATTTTATGTTTTAAGAAATATACAATTTATTCTACCTGTTACGCACAAAATTGGTGCATGTTTAATTCAACTTGTTTTAAAGAAATAATTCACACTTGAAAGGTATTTCTTGATCCACTTTTGAGGTTAATGTTACCCAAGGAAAATCCGAAATTATTTTCAGTAGTCATAATTATTATGAAAATATTTGAATTGAGTATTTGTTTTCCCCCCGTTGAACTTTTTTAAAGCACAAGTGCCTCTCCCTCTAACCCTACCGTTATAGTGCAATAATATCTGATAGATTTACAGGGCTACTGGAGAAGAATAAGCTGCTTCAGACTCAGAAGGAAAAGTGCAGAATAAAACCCGCATTGGAGAAAATGGAAAGCTAGTTAGTATTTCCCAAGTTAATATTTACATGCAGGGAAAACTCTAACCAGTGTAATGGAGCTTAACTCCAAGAAACAGCTACCCTTTGAATCAGTCATGATCACTACTATAACATAATATACACTGCGATCCTAAACCTAACTTTACATTTGGATACAATAGGAAATGGATTCAAGCCTACATTTGACCTGTACCAACTAAAGTATCAACTAAGACTGACTAATTACATAATATGAAGAACCTTTGGATGATGGCCAAGGACAGATATCAGTGGGCATTTGATCTTGTCTACACCTGATGTTAATAAACTTTCAACATACGATTCTACCACCATGAAATATCACAGGCCCAGAATTTCTGATCGATTACCTTCTCCGGGCCATGTTGGGATGGTGATTGGCTTTGCTGTCAGTTCTTATCCTGTCGGCATACATGGGAAGGCGAATTATCTCATTTATTTCATTCAATAGGATATCCTCTGTGATATTGTCTCTTATACTTCGCATCACCTGTAATAGATCAACCCAATGGTCTAAATCAAGTACAGACCGATAGATCAAGGGAAATGAAAAGGCAAAGGTGTTGGCATAGAACCTTTCTATATGTATTGAAGTCATTCGGAGTTGATTTATCTGTTCTGATTCGCTTGTAAATCCATTCTTGTCTATCAGAATCCCAAGAACACTCAATGATCTTTCCAGAAAAATGTAAGGGATCCGAACCTTCTGCAGGTTTTAAAATTCCATTAAGCAATCACTCAACTGACAATAGTCAAACAAGCTGCAAACATAAAAACAGACCACAAACGTGCATGTAAAACAGTATTAACAAAGCATTAACCTGCAAAACTGAGACACTGCTTCCTATATATACTTTTCTGGTGGGTGCTAGAATTTGGTTATAAGGATAAGAAAACACCAACCAAATTAAATAAAAATTTGGATAAACTTCTCCATAAGTACTTCTAAGAGAGAAAAATAAAAAAGAAAAAAATGAAATTAATTTTTCTATAAACTAAAAATTAACTTAAGCATAAACTAATTTGTAAATATTTTCTAGTAATTTTTTAATTTTTTTTTCACTTATGCGCAAGCTAAGTTTAGCTTATAGAGAAACTGATTTTTTTATAGTTTTTCTAGAAGTGCTTCTGCCCTTTCCTGTTCTACAGTGACACCTGAAATCTCATTGTTGTTGAAACTGTAGCACTTAGGTGAGAAGGAAGCACAGAGAGAATAAAGAATTCAAATAATATTCTATTATATTGATATGCTGTGATAGGACTAGAGAGAATAAAAATTAAAGTTTGTGAGTTTTATTAAATACGTAAATGTCACAACAATATGTAACAAACAGTATTTACACAAAAAGCTTCCCAATTAAATGTAACTGACTGTTAAGGCTTACACAAGAAGGAGCTTGATACAGTTATTGACAGCTGTACAGGACAGATAAATACACTCACCCAGGCTGTTACAATGTACTACTAGATACTGAACAAATGATCCTATTTCTACAACAATCTAGGTAAAGCTACTACAAAAGTACAATAAGGAAATGAAAGGAAACACAATAAAACTAGGGAATAAACATATTCTCATACAATAGATATTTTGTAGATAGTCTAAATAACATCAGAACTGCACAAGATGGACAGATATAATGAAATAATGAATGTCTTAATGACCTTCGAATGCAACCCTATACCCTTCCATGAGTTTCTTTTTGCCACGTTCATATAGAAAAAGTAGCTGACAGTCATTCTCAATCTGTCAACACAAAGCTCGAAATTAGTTGGGAGCATTTGCAACAAACTACAAGTGACCAGACCAAACAATAATTGCAGCAAGAGACATCAAAAGAGTATTATCCAACAAGATACGTAATAGCTTGATGATACCACCTCAAAAAGAAAATCAACTGAATTCAGATCAGCATATTTCCACTTCAAGAGGCCTTCATGAGTGCGAGGTATGTAAGGATCGTCCCAACCCTGGTTACAACTTACTAGTATTGTCAGTAACAACTTCCACTCACTTAAATAACAAAAGGAAAAGAGAAAGAAAACACTCAGTTTTAATAAGGAGGATTTGAATGAAAATAAAATAAATGGACCAGTGTATCTGGACTGTGACTGAGTCTAGGTAACTGTTATCCTCTATGACCTAGTCTAGGCATATTTTGTCTTTCACCGGACGTCATTTTAAGAACACTACAGAAACTAGGAGGATATCCATTCTCATTGAAAAAGTCGCAGTAAATTGTAGACCCTGGTATTAGAGAACCAATCATCTTAAGGCTACAAACCACATGACAAAAAGTAGGCGACTTGCCAGTTGCCAGCTGCCAGCATGGCACTGAGCCAGAAATAAGTTATTCACCTGAAAGAGCTAATCTCATCCACATGTTTAATACAATGAAAGAGATTAAACCCACCTGAAATATGAGACCATCTGCATCATGTGAAAGCTTGGGAATGAATTCCTTTAAAAGCTTTGTGACAGTAGAGAGCAACCAAAAATCTTTTCTCCTCACCTGATAATTTTAAACCTATCAATAAAGGTAACAGAGGAAAATAAACCTTAAAATATACCCAGTTTAAAGGTTAGAGATGAATACTCGGAATGGTTCCATGTCATATTTATAGTAAGAATTTCTGCCTTGGAACCGTTCCTGATTCCTTGGTTCAATCACTTCTTTCTCAAGCATCTTCCACCGTTCATAAAATGGTCGCTGGACAAGTTTGGACTAAATCATACATTGCTAGCAACACTTTGTATCAAAAGAATTGACAAGCATAAAAGAGAATACATTATTAAGGATAACAATAATTTAGAAAAACATAGTTATTGAGATAATCCAGTGTTGAATAAATTTAAGTAAATTTCATCTGTTGAGAAAATGTGACTAAAATATTCACCATTGTATCAATTACTTATAATATATAAACCTTTAAGTATAAAATGTAGATGACGTCAACATTTCCCTTCACTTTTCAACCATCATTTAGATCGGTCTTATTTATTCATCTATTTCTGCAAATTTTCAACGTTGTGATGGAGTACATTTTCAACTCCATTTTGCATCTCTATCTTTTTTATTTGCTGGATTCCTCCAACTCTCACTTTAATTACACCTTCAAACATTTCAGCACATTATAACTTCTGCCTCTTGGTTCAGTAATTTTCTATATTTTCGGTTTCTTTGGCTTTTCTGAGTCACCCTTAACAAAAACACTCTTCAATCAATTCTTTCCTGTTGGAACTAAACTTGAGAATTTTACCCATCATTTGTGCAAACCATCAAAACTACAAGAGGTATTTGGACAAATGTGCAATTGGACATGGGGCGCCTCTTCTCAATCCTCATCTGCTTCTGGCTTTTCTCTACTCCAAAAATCTGGAACCTTTCTTCTGTGATACCTTGTAATCAGTAGTCATCACTATGTGTGTGGCTCAAGAACAATCAATCTACCATTAGGTTTATACTAAGCAGACATGGCTCCAAAAATTGCTCTTTGATATACCCATGCCAATAATTCTAACCATGCTGGATATTCACCTTCTGAGATGTTAGAGTAAATGAGTTTTCCAACAATGATTTTGCTGAGCTGGAAATATTCTGATACAAGACTGACACTCACTTTCCTTGATTATGTATGAAGTGGTACATGGTGGTGAGTAATAATAACCTGAAGAAGGTTCTGTGTCTTTTGCCAGACATTAACCAATTAGCAAGCAAACAATATTGTTAAGAAACTATCTCTTTCCACATTGCTATCTCCTAATGCCAACATCTTTGATCTCATTGAATTCGAATGCATCTCCTCTCCCACGGTAAAGTTCCATGTCATTCAGCCAAATTATTTCCATTGGCAAGCCATTGTCAACCAAAAACACAATCTATTCTTATATCAGGCCATTTGACAATTTTGAAACCCCATTCATAATTTGGAGCCATCATTAATTAGCCACTATTGTTAGGCCATTTTAAGTGCTTTATTTTATTGGCTAACTGAACCTGATTTATATAAGGCATGACAGTTTAACAATGATAAGCTTGGAGTCTATATGATCATACATCATATCATATGGCATTTATGAAAACTGAAAATACGAGTAGCTCTTAAAGCACGTGATCAAAATCACATGATAATAAGGACACATATGGTACCAATCCCAAGAGATAATGAGAAATATGGAAACTAGTCCCAAGACACTCTTAAGATAAGATAAAATATTTTCATATATTCTGAGACTTGCTATATCAGCAAAAGAAAATGGAACTTGGATGTTCCAGAAAGCTCATAGCAGAGCATTTCAGTATCATGGTCTGTAGTGATGCATGCAATCACAATCAATGACTGATAGTCTGTAGTAGACACCAATAGCAGCCATAGCAACATTAATTCAAAGAGTCAAAATGCCCTATAAACTCCCTTCAAATGTCTATTGGTTCTTTCTCGAATAGATGACATGGACGACAACCCTTAGCTCTCTGTTTCTCTACCTTGCCATCTGCAGCAACTCTTCATGACTTAGTCCTGTCTCTTGCCAAAAGAAGAAACTCTGGGATTAACTTTCCATTCTCTTCCACATTGTTTTGTTGCAGCAGCAACAAATTTAAACGTCAACATGGTCCCTCGCTCTGTCTCTATGTACACACAATCATAAGTCTATCATTGCGTTCCAAGTCTTCTTATTTTTGTATTCTATTTTCACATCTTGCATCTCTTGTACATACTAATTTTGGATAGTCTACAGTTTATTTCAAATTTTCTAAACAGACTTCATAAATCCTTCATCACATTTCTCCAGTAAAGCAGCTACCTCTAGATCTGCTGTGCTGTTAGAGCATTTCCGAAGGATGGCCCCTCTATGCCAGTTTCAGCCACCAATTAGGTCAAGAGCCAACTCTACTAACACTTAAGTTGTTAGGTGAAGATTCACAAATGACCTTATTACATGATTTACTCCATTATAACACAAACAGCCTACTCTACTTCCAAATATATCAGACTTTTATTGACCCACACAGAAGTTTTAAATGTGGTTATGGCTTAGGGTCTGACATGATAAACCCAAAAAGAACTAGACATCCTATTAAAAATTCCCCCAAAATAATTGTTGAAAAGAGGCTACCTGTCTAGTGACATCTGCTGTCACATAAAAAGAAAGAAAAAGTCTAGTAAAAGCTGTGTTTTTATGCATTCTCAAAAGCCTATGCAGGAGCACGTTCTCCCAGCCAGAATCTGTCATCTCAATAATCTTCTATTGCACTCGTGTTTTTCTTTTGCAATCTTTATCTATATCTATAGCTCTACACACACACACGTAAAAGTATGAAGATGGTTTGCTGTGTTAGTTGGCATTCAACTTATATTTCCCGTTTTCATCCCACTTAAATTTATTCCCGACAATAACACCTAATAGCAGGTTGTTTGTTTAGAAAAACTTAAATTCATCTTCAAAACCAAAATAGCTCAGCGTCAGATCAGAGTGTTCTTGGTAAAAAAGTAGGATGAAATTAGCCAAATTAACCGCACGAACTTGAAAGTTGGGTTGCATAATAATTTGAGTATTTTTCAATCGAGCAAATAAATAACAGCTAAAGGTCAGCACAGATGAGCACAGAGAATGAAACAACATTAGTCAAAAGTGAAGTAAAAGCATCAAGCATTCTATTGTGCAGCTACCAAAAAAATCAAACCTCTATTACTGATACTCCATTGACTGCCATCAGATCATATATGAGGTATCTCCTTTCCTGCTTTTTTGAATCTGGCAAAGTATCAATGATCATCTCCCCATCAAGTAATGTGAAGTGGTGCGTCTTCTCAGCTACGCCCTTGGAAGCCAAGGATATATACACATGAGTTTGTGAACCATTAGTTTAAAACAACTTAAAACACTATCAAAAACTCCCCCTATAAGTTAACGCATACATCAATTGTAATCCTGCAGGGAAACCTCATTTGGACCCTTCGAAAATTGAAGCTTCTATCAATCAAGTAACATCCATCCACATTTATGAGCATCATATATCTTGTTCCATCAGCTTTCCATGTTGCATAATAATACCGCTGTCGTAACAGTTGTAAATTTTCTCTGCATACCAAGCAACGAAATTTAACATTTAACAATTAAAATATCCAGATAAAAGGACAAACCAATAAGGAACTTTATCTTGAAAATAACTCCAGCATTCAATAAATATGATCACTATATTAGCAAAACTACAAAGTGTATAAATAAATGACAACTTTGAAAGCATTTATATTTTGATAAACTCTGCAAAATCCCCTCTAAATCATAATTTGGTTCATTAAAGGCTTACATATATAACAGCACAAATCACAGCCTCCTCAAAACCGCAAAACAAGACAAACATAAAACGTTAAAGTAACAGTATATTCTGAAACAACTATATATTTAAATTACAGAGCATTAAAATCTGATTTCTCCTGGACAGATCAGGCCATTGGAGCAGTGGTTTGTAACTCTAGCTGTGAAGAAACTGACACAAACCCGAATCCACATATAAAATAACAGGATATAGAATGAAAAAATGAAGGAAAAGACGAAAATACAATTGAATGATGCAGGAAAATACAGTACCAAAATCACTATTGTCCCAGAGCTAGGCTCCCATAGAGAAAATGCATTCTCTGTTCCGTAAGAAACTTAATGCTTCCAAATATGCCTCACAGCTCTCTCTCCTCCCCTATTTGATTCCATTACACCCATCAATAACTAACTCTCTTTTTCCTCTCTCTCTGCCAGCGCAAACATTTCCCGTATTCCCTTCCTATTTTTTCTTCTATATACTTGCCAAATCCAAGGCCCATGAGCTAATTGTTGGCCTAAATTTCTCCCTGGTTCCTCAAGCCTATTTGGTACTGTAACAGAAACAGATGCAAATGATACAAAAGTCATATAATGACAACCAAACGGGGCAAGTCCCAACTAAGCCTGAGAAGTTATGCCAATTTGAACTGCCTAAGTGCCTTAATTGGGCCTCATGAGGAAACAAGAAAAATGACTCGATATCAGACATTAAATTAAAAAGGACAGAAATGTACATATGAAACCCAATGCTAACCACCAACATAATCATATGATTGATTCGTATGAAAATATATTAGCTAAAGAACTTGCAGCCTAAGGTTTAATGTTTGGTTATTATAACATATTAAAATATAATGCATTATTGGCACAGATAAGTTGGACCTGTTTAAAGAAACCGGATGTGACCCTGGAAATTGCATGTGCCCTCTGGCCTGTACCATAAGAAATAGTAAAATTGTAATATATAAATAAATATCAGAAGTACATCAAACACATCAAGGCAAGCCATAAAATGTAGAAGTGGAATCGAATCATGTTATCTTAACTACTGAGATAAACGTATACGAAGCATGATAGAATACATAATTCAACAAGAACGTAGATACCTGATTGATTTCATGAACAAGGAAAACCTAATAATGATAAACCTACAGAAAAGTAGAAAATTTACAGAACAAAAAATGTATGTAGAAACTATAAGGAGCTTCACAGAAACAAAATTCACAAATTATTCAAAAAAATTGTCCAATCATTTTGAGTAGGATGACATACAAAACATGAGCATCTAATAAAAGACAGAACACCTGTTTGACCTAGCTGTAATTCTTTCCTTCTTGATAATTAGTTTGTTGAAAAATCTGTACAAAAAAATTTTAGGAAATAGAAAAATAATTTGGTCTATAAATATTCTAACTAAAAAGGATTTATTGACTTCACAGTATGGTTAAAGAGGCTCCAAGTATAGCAAACTAGCATATGAAGCTCAAACACGTCTCTTCAATGGCATGTCCCTGTGTCTGACACTTATCGGACACCGATATACATACAACACTCGTATGACGCATATCACACACTCTATGGAAGTGTCAAATTTAAAAAAAAAAAATGTTTTGGGCCTCTAACACAGCTTTGACACAACTTTAATGAGGGTAGACATGGTGACTTTTTTTTATAGGTTTGAAACTCAAACTTATTGTATAAGTTTCTATTGTGACTATAGAAATGAGTGGATCCTATATAATCATAAATATTTAGATTATATGTATGTATTAGTAAGATCGTTTTTATTTATTCTTGTATTGTATCTTTATATATTGTAGAATTCTATAAAGTTGTTAATTTGTCTTTAAATGAACCTTGGTTATAGTCTCTTTTTCAATGATGTTTAAGGAGGTGAAATGTTATATTTCACTAATTTTTTTATAGATGATTTTGAATATATAAATCTTGATTGTCATTTTAAATAATATGTAGTGATGTTCAATAACATATGTATGTATGTTATGTATATAGATCACCGTGTCATGTATTTTAGAGATTACAAGCGACGTTGAGTCCATGCTACACAACGTAGAAACAGTGCTTGAAAATAAGATTTTTTAATGAAAGTAGAGAAACTTCTACAATGAAAAATTTCTGCAATTGATTCAAAATAATATTTATACTGCAGAGCTCAGTCAAGAGTTAGTTATACTGTCTATATAAGAAGAGATACACTAATAAGAGTAAGAGTTTATCCCACAATTATACAGTAATTTACACTCCAAAATATGTATATAGAATAACAACATTTTGAATATAGATAATAATGGCATGTCCAAGGTTGTCAAAATCACATTTAGTCATTGAATTGTATGATCTTATGAGCATGCCAAAATCTCCACAGGACTAGAGTAGGAAAATTATTTAGCTTGCTGAAACATGAGATCACCAATATTCTCTAAACTGGATCCATGGTGTCTGACAGGAAAGGTCATGGAACCCGGTTAGGGGAAAAAGACAACATTCACATGATTCATTTTCCTACCCAACTCAGACAAACCTCTCCCTCTTCTCCCAACTGTATTTTGGGGTTTTCCCTCAGCTTTAAGCTGTGCTTCTCTGGTGCAGTTCTTTACCCACAAGACTATACCAGGGTGGTGGTTTTTGGCTGCATGTCAACCTTGGATCTTCTCTGTCGTGCAACCTGGTCCTTCTCTATTGTGAGACTTTGTGTTCTTCTCTCAGTTTATTCTAAGTTAGATTGATTTCGCTTTCTGAAAAATGACATCAAGCTAGTGGTAGTAGAGAATCTTAAGCACAAATTCAAGTTTAATTAAGTGTTTGTTGGTAGTGATTTAATGTTAATTTTCTCATTTTATTATAATTAAGCACATACATGTACATATATGTATGCATATGCATGTATGTTTAAGTATAATTTTGCATTTCAGTAGGATCTTGCAATCCATGTTATCCCACAATTTGCTATCCCCCTATCTGATTCTCCCCAGCATCATGTTTTAAGAATCTTGGGCATGTCTAAGCACACAAAACAACAACACAATAGCTTGAGAATGTAATCACAAAAACACGGTACAGAATAATAAAACAACTAGCAAATGCATGCCCGCTAATTTCTTCATAATAATGTAATTTAATAAAAAATAAAAGATTCAGAAGTGAAGTTATTTGAAAATCCTAATTACATCTCTGTGTTGAGAATAAAAAAAATAAACTCTCACATGAAGAAAACCATTTGAAAGACTTACCCCAACACCAAGTCTAAGCATTTGAAAGCAGAACTGACGAAATGCATCTTGCTGATCATTAGGTATCTCATCTCCCAAAACATCATCATTTGTCATTATTGTGTCAGTCTCAAGAATCTCCTGGAAGAATATGAAATATATCAAGGTTTAACTAGCTTTAGACAAAAGAATCTAATTTACAAAAGAAATTAACAACCTGGTTCAAGAATCCAATGAGGTAAAATATACAGTATTTGAGACAGACCAAAATTTTTAAAGAAAAAGTTTCACACTTAAAGCCTTATTCATTGATGACAAGAATTCTATGATGAACGTAGGAGTGAAAATTAACATCAGGAAAAGATGAAATGGTGGAAAAATAGAGACAACTGACTTATTAAAAACTCCCATAAAATAATTGTTCCATAGTCCATTTTTATGGTCGAGGAATCTATTATATGAAAAGAAGGAAGTACAAATAGGAGAAGATTACAATAATTTGCAAAATAGACCATGGAGGAAAACAAGTCAAGAATGTTACAACAATGTCCATTCTCTATGCAAGGAACAGGAAAAACCCTTGAAAATACCATGAGATGGACACCACAAAGAACTGAGAAGCTACTAATCAAACTAGGGTAGAATCTCAGTTTCATTCTACTCAAATCAAGTTCATCAAAGAACAAAAAAGACTAACAGCACCACCGATTGATTCTTTCGAAAACCTTAAAATAAAACCAAAAAATATGCTAAATTGAAGAAGACAACCAACAGGAATCCAACATATTAGATAACTTATTGCAAAGGAACTTCAGCCCGATGAAGCTCAGACACTTCATTTTAAGTGGCGTATCCGTGTTTGACACGTATCGGACACTGACACCCGTACGACACTCGTAGGACACGTATTGATGAAGTGTCCAATTCAAATGACAATTTTTTAAGTATATGATAATTCTAAGATAGTTCTAACACAATTTTAAAACAGAATAATACAATTATTTTCTAAAAACTCATAAACTTTTTACAGAGATAAGATACAAATCTTATATATAATCAAGAATATTTAGATTATACATGTTTCTTTTCATTTTTTGGAGTTTAGATAAATGAATTAGGTCCATTTTTGTTATATTTGGCTTCATAGATGGTTTTTTAATACATAAATATTGATTATAATTCATAGTGATGTAATGTATAGATCCGTGTCCCCGTGTCCTATATTTTGAAGATTACACATGTCTACGTATCGGTGTCTGTGTTGTATCCGTGTCAGTATCCGGGCTTCATAGCTTCAGCCAGGTAGAATGTATAAACAATCAGACAACTATAGTGCAACAAATGCACACACCCCAAGAAAAAGGTTTTCGAAAAATTATACTACTACATCTTTTTCAAAAGGTCTTAAAGGTTGGTTCTTAAACCACGGTTTTTTTCCCAGGAGAAATCCCTAGGTTCACCCCATTTGAATCAAAAATAGAGAATTGCTAACTAGAAAAAGGACTTGATCTCAAAGGAGTTTCACATTTCTAAATGAGCATCTCAAGAAGAAACCTAATTTAAGGCATTTTCAATGCAGGAGTCATAACAAATCAGGGTCTTAAGTTTAAGACATGAGTCTTATAAGGAACCCCATCGTAAGCATGTTGATGTGGCATGGGTCTTACCCTTGAATTGGAGACAGCCCTATAAGAAGAATCACCAAGGAATAGGAAACAAAACTAACATGAAAACACAATAGAAGATCAACAACCTATTCATATAGTATGACATATCAATAAAGGCCAGAATATCAGAATTCACTTTCTGTATAGTCCATACATGCAAAGGAGAATCTGGTACTCCTTCGTCATCGTCATCATCTGGTACTGCTTCACCATTGAGATCAACAAGTTCAGGAGTTCTCTTCCACTCAGGGGTAGGAGGACAAACCATCATTTCAGGCTTTTTCTCATGATAAAAAGCATACAATGCATCAATGTAGTCAGGCTTGTAGATTCCTGGAGGGCGTGCATCAGAAAATATTTTGATTGCCTGCAGAATAATCAAAACAAAAGTATAAAAACTTCAACTGCATCTTTAACAGATATAAAATCATATCGTAACTAGACTGACCTGAGTAACAGACATTGACATTGAGCGCATCAGATAATGGATGATCATGTATCCTGTACGATTATGACCATGCGTACAATGAACAAGTATATACTTCCTTGAGTGTTTTTGACGTAATAGAAATTGTGTAACCTTGAGTTGACAATAATCATATGGTTAAATACTTGTAACAAAACTGATGTTGCTCTAATAGAAAACAGCTATTTTTCCTCTCCAAAAAGGGCAGAGCATTCATGATTTTTTCTTCACAATTTCAAAACACAGACAGGGTGGCCAAAAATCGCATGACATGTGAACATAAAAATATAAAATGATGTTAAAGTTTAATGAGATATATTATATTAAGATAGAAAACCAATTAATTACTAAATAGATTATAAAACAGAATGATATTTTAGAAAAAAAAAAAAAAAAAAAAAAAAAAAAAAAAAAGAAAATTAAAAAAAAAAAAAAAAAAAAAAAAAAATTTTAAAAAAAAAAAAAAAAAACACAGATAGTAAAATAATGAAATTTGCAAGCATATAATATTCTACAGAAAATGTTGAGTAAATTGTAAAAGAAAATATGAAAGCAATACATCAAATAGTTTTTAATGTATTCAGAATACTCCCATATGGAGCATGCTGATGAGGTAAAGAACATGCTAAATCATGTAAAGAATGACAGACTAGTTTACTCGATAAAAAGAAATATATGCCACATTCTTCAAAATTACTGAGGAAGATTATAACATGATTAAGAAACAAACCTCGTAAACAAAATGATTGACAGCACAATTATCAGGAACAGAATTGCGACCCTTGCATTGAATCTAAATCGAAACAATAATTTTCAAATGTAAGGATAAGAAAGAGCAGTGACAGCTTTTTTAAAGACATAATATAAAAAGAAAAGAAAGGTTGATGCACATAGGTGCACTGCAAACCTTAACATGCTTGATACCATCTTTTTTTAAATCTGCTACTGGATAGTATCGAGAAGTATTTGTCAAATCAATTACTAGACCAAGCTGCAAGGCAACAGAATGGAGTAATAAAAATATAGTAATTAAAAAAGAGAGAGAAACTAGATTTCATCGTTCTACTTTATCTTGTTTTCTTAGAATCTAGAAATCACTTTCATTTAGATCACTCTTGCACTTAAAATTAAATGAAAAGGCAGAGAGACATATATGAAACATTAAACCTATTGAACTAAATGAATATCACTTACTTTTCTGCCTAAAACTCTCTGTTGATGTATCACTTGTTTAAATGAGTATCTTTTACCAGGAGCGATGTAGTCATTGAATGATTCACCAAGTGGGACCTTGGAAGGTATCATGCAACAAATTTCCTGGCCAAATGAAGGGCAATCCAACCAACCTACATGTAAATAATAAAATTATAATAAGTAATGCAATACTTTTTTTACTTTCAATTGAACCACCTGAATCTATCACATAAAGTATGTTATGAATATATAGACTGAAAATAAAATTCAACAGCATTTCTTAACTAGAAATGTTCTAATATTGTGTATTTGCCATTTTGTTGTAGCACAGAACCTCCCCAGTTATAAGAATGCAAGCAGATTGTGACTTCAACAAAATAGCACCGTACATATTATGTACCATGAAACAAATTTTAAAGTAAGAAAAAAAGCATGTGACATGTAATAAAATATGCTACAAACTAGTCCAAGATAAGTATAGAAATGGATTAGTATAACAAGAATTATCTTAATTTCCCAATTTTGCAAACAATAGCATTATTTAAAATATTATATTGTTGAAATGAAATATGAATGAAATGCCACTATTAATTACCACTAGCAAGACAACTGGTTAACAAGGAATAGAAATCCTTACCTGGAGGGAGCTTAGTTCTATCATATGATTTAAGGATTTTAGTATGAGATAGATGATCATGTCCATGTGACTGTGACACTTGCAGAAGTTTGTCATCAGAGCGTTCCCTTTTCAACCTTCTCTTTCTTTCTTCACGTTCCTAAAAGGATGTAGGGACTCAGTTATTGCTTTACATAGACATTTAAAAGTTAAATACATTTTATTACTTATGGAAACTAAAGAATCAGAGGAAAATTGTGGCATAATATGATTGGAAGGCTAAGAAGTGTTGAAGATCCCACATTGATTAATTGATATTGCAAAATCATCAAATATAAGTGGAATATAAACCTCACCTTAGAAACCGGTTTTGTGAGGTTGAATTAAGCATAAACTCAATTACTAAGATGGTATCAAAGCCTATCCTAATCAAGTTTATTAGGGCTATTGTGTCACCTACTATCAGACTCCTATTGGACCACCCACATGAAATCTTGAAAGGGACTCTAACCAATCTTGATTAAAAATCAAGGTACCAAAGACCCAATTTCAGAATTTCATTTGTTTCTCTTTCTTTTAGTGCTTTCTACCTATAGTTGTATGAGGAAGTGGGAAGAAAGAAGAGGACAAGCAGAGGGGGAAAAGATAAAGAGAAAAGATTCTTAGTATTTAAAACTAAGGATGAATGGCTGCAAATTCCTAGACTATTCAAATTCAAACACTATATCTAATCATTTTCTTAGATAATACATGATATAACTATATAAATATGGAGCTGGTCATATGCAATCAAGAATATTGTTATAATTATAGAAATAAGGAGTTAATCCTATATAATCAAGAATATCTAGACTATATATATGTATTACTAGGACCATTTCCATTTATTTCAATATAATAACTTTGTTATTAGAGGATATCAAATTTCCTGTATTTATTGTATTGATTCTTTTTTCTCAATAAAATAAAGCATTTGTGTTGTCTCAGAAATACAGTTTCACCTAAATGTTTCTCTCTTCCCTAGAATTTAACATGAATTCAAAAGTCTTTTTCAAAACTGTGTTAGCAGGGTAGACCCATAGTCTTCGAAGAACTTCTTTTTGGCAAACCTTTCTCCTCGCTTCGATATTACTGTTCCAGTGTTGCCATCAGCAAGTTTTCTAACGAAGGTCCAATGACCACCTTTTCTTTAATTTTTTTCCTCCAGCTTAAAAAAATGCCTTCCAACACCCTGTCAACCCAGAACAAATTTCTCATCTTTTATAACCATATTGTTAGTATTGAGAAGATGGAAAAATCTAACTATTCCACTTGGGACTTTGAAATCAGGTTATGGTTAAGTGGGTTGGGCTGTAAATCCCATAAGATAAGGGAAATACTCAAATTGTCGGGTATTCTGACACTAACTAGCCAAGGTCACCAAGTAACATAGCTCCACTTCAGGGTAATGTATTCTTGTTGGAGGTAATTTAATATCATGGAAAAGAAAAAAAACAAAATGTTGTGGCAAGTTCAAGTGCAAAAGCATTATACAAGGCAATAGCATTAGTCAATTGTGAACTCATATGGCTAAAACAACTCCTTGAGGTGCTTAAATTGGAAGAAAGTTCTCAAATACACCTTGTACGTGACAATCACATTGCCTCTCCTATCTTTTATGAAAAGACTAGGCATATTGAGGTGGATCATCATTTCATGAAAGAAAAACTGAAGTTTGGAGACATTAATACTAGATTTGTCAACTATAATTATATTCACCAAGTCTCTAAATGGTCCGAGGATTGATTATATTTCCAACAAGTTGGGCACTTACGACCTATATGCTCTAGCTTGAGAAGGAATGTTATAATTATAAAAATAAGGAGTTGATTCTATATAATTAGTAATATCTAGATTATATATGTATTATTAAGAACATTTTTTATTTATTCCTGTATCATATCTTTGTTATTAGAAAATATCAAATCTCCTCTATTTAATGTATTGATTTGATTCCTTTTTCTTAATATAAGTAAAGAACACATGCTATCTCAAAAAACAGTTTTAACTCAATGTTTTTCTCTTCCCTAGAGTTTTAGAATACAAAATAAATAATTTATGCTACAATATAAATTCATGACAAAAAAAATGCATGATAAAGTCACAATATATATACAATCACCATCACTCTAGGGGCAATAAGGGAAAACTTATAAAGTCAAAATTAGTTGAAAAAATAACAAAATATGAACTAAGAACACTAAAGGGAGAAGAAAGAACGAAACACAAGTAGTCCTTTTAAAAAGTGAAGTCTTAAGAAAATGTAATTTAAGTATAACTCAATCCTACAAAACCATCTTTGTAAGATAAGATTTGCACCTACTAATATATTACTTGGGTCTTATCTCTAGGAGAGCCCGATAACAGATGACACATTAAACCCAACAAATCTGACTCAAATAAGCTCTGAATGGCTCAGATGCCATCTTAAAAAATAGACTTTTAAGTCTAATTCAACTTCACAAAACTTTCAAACAAAGGTAGCCTTTGTAAAGTATTTTACCCAAAGACTATGTTTCAAAGTAAAAATGGGTTTTTGAAGCCTCTATCATGCTAGTGTCACTATTACCCGCAAAAGCTGTAACTTTGGCTACTATTTGAAAATCACTCTGCTATTTGATCCCATAGAGGCCCAGGGCTGCTCCATTCCTCTATCCTGACGTGGTGCACTATCAACTACTCATGATATATAATTTAATTCCTTCCAAGTTTTGAACAGCTCTTTACAGAAATTATAAATTATAAAAATTGAACTGGTTCCATGCCAAGGGATGGTAGAATCCAAGTTTACTATTTCTATCCAGCGTCACCAAATTAAAACCAAACAGTGTAATCAAGATAATTTAACAATAAAATGACCAGTCAAATAAATTAAAAGGTTTGTCTAAACCAAACCCAACAAAAATTCTAATTGAAACAACTTCATATGCATGAACTACAGCAATAAATGAGAAACTACCATAGTAGTACACAGCAGCATGAATCAAAGCCAACTTACACCACCATGACATAATCAAGTGGAAGGAAATGCATAACAACAGAGGAAAGGGTACCCGGCGAGCAATATCAACTGCAGTTTCCACACGCTCTTCTGGCGCATGGTACTCTTCGACCTGGCCCCCAAAATCATTTTCATCATCCTCGGGCACAGGCGAGGCATTCAAATCCACAGCAACTATCATCAAGCAGCACCAAGCAACATTCACCCGCCACAGTTCAGTTCAAATAACCTACAACTATCTACATACGGTAATACCTATAATCCACCTACCTGCACCACCAATAAAACAGCAACGCTAGTATTATTAAACCAGCATGCATCAACAAAATTACTCAAAAATAAAAATATCGCAATTTCTACTAGCCTATTCTTCAAACATCAAGGTGTAAATTGCAGGCAAAGATTCATCCAGATACGCAATGTTGCAGGAAATTGCAGGTCCGATCAGCCACAATTTCAGTCGCAGTCACTCCAAATTCCAATATCTTGGCGCCAAAATCACGATTGCAGACCATTTTCAAAACCCTGTCAAAACATCATAATTACCTAAACCCAGCAGAAAACAAACACCCGATTATTTTTTTTATTTTTACTCACAAACTCAGTTAACCATACATCCATTCAAAAAAAAAAGTACATAAATACTCTGCTTCTCCCTCACACACAAACACACTTAAATCTTCGGAACTCCAAGGACAACACAGTTCCAACCCGAAGCTGGCAAAATTCAGTTCAACATTCTCAACAGAAGCACAGTAACTTGCAAAATGAACAGGAGCATGGAAGAGTAGCCTACCTGAGCAAGCCAACGAATTCGAGAAATTCCAAGCACGAACAACCAATCCGTTGTTGGCGCGAGGGTGAAAACCGAAACTAGGTCGATCACAATGAGGGAGAGTTTCAATGTAACTCAGCGCGTTAAACGGTGAATGGAATTGGCATGAAGGAAGAAGAGCAAAAACCCTACTACAAGTGTAGCGTAAGAAGCAGCTGCTCCCTAGTTATGGTTTGGAAGCTCCAAACCCTAGGGAGAGAAACAGAATAGGAAAGAGAGTAAGAGGTGTTTGTTTGTTCGTTGGATTAACGAAAGAAGGTGTCGTTTTGCTTTGTTTATGGGCGCTGCGAGGAAGAGAGAGAGAGAGAGGAGAAGGCGTGGAAGGGGACGAAGAAATAAAAAGCAATTCGAAATTTGTCAGTTAGAAAGAATATTATATATAATAAGCTCTCCCTAACTTCCATCTTAGACAAAAATGTGCTCCAAAATTTTCTCCCCTTGAGTATGCAAATCACATCTAAAGAAATTCCTGAGTAGACAACACAATAGCTGCATAAGGTAGTCTTTGGAACGAACAATGGCTTTGTTACTAAGGAGAAAAAAGAGAGAAAGTTGGAAAAACAAAAAAATAAAATATTAATAAAATATGAAAAACGAGAAAAAAAAAATCACTGTGCATTCTCTTTTCGTTGAGCTAAAATTTCCACGAATTGACTGAAAAAAAGTGAACTTTTATCAATAATAATCATTTTAATTTACTTATAAAATGATAATAATAATAAAATTAAAAATTATAATAATAATTGAAATAAATTTATAAAACTAATAATTTAATTATATAATATATTATAAATATAATTTATAATCGATTATATTATATATATAATCGATTATACGCTAACTTTATAACGTATAATTAACTATATATAATAAATTATATATATATATATATATATATATTAATCG
>Ga0209489_101244_pt1 | contig 52079 bp, 29 predicted proteins | sample SiratrowhiteBW_FD_187527 | JGI IMG/M metagenome (GOLD analysis project Ga0209489, IMG submission 187527) | Root nodule microbial communities of legume samples collected from California, USA - Siratro white BW (SPAdes) (version 2) | ecosystem: Host-associated > Plants > Roots > Nodule | place...
GGGGGGGGAGGGGGTGAATTGAACTTTAAATATTTTCGCAAAACTGGAAAGTGATTTAAGAATGAGAATGAATTATCTTTATAAAATCAATTAACTGCACAGTTTTGGACTGTCTAGTAAACAAATGCTTAAAATACAATTGATTGAATCAAAATGTATCAGAAGATATTTACAACGGAAGTATTACAGATTAAATCAAACAATTTACTGAACTCTTCAAGAATCAGAATACAATCAACAAGATGATTAGATTTTAATCCAGTTAATCGAAATGATAACAGCAGTAGAATAATAACTATCAAGAAGAGTAGGGAGAAAGCAAGAACACATAATTTTTATCCTGGTTCACCCTTCCATAAGGGCTACGTCCAGTCCTTTGCCAAACCAACAAAGATTTCCACTAAAATGAGCCAAGATCAGTTTTACACCCTTGCTCCCAGCAAGTTACACACTGCTCCCCGTAGTACCTACTGCACCCAGCAGTAAACCCACCACCCTGAACCCTTCAGCAGGTGTTACACCAGTATAGAAACCCACTGCACTGACCTATTACACTCCAATAATTGAATACAATAAGAACATAATACAGTTTAAGTCAATCAACCACACTATACACAATACAAAATGGATTGAGATCAAGTGTGGAAGACTTAGCTCTGGTCCAGAACCAAAGCAGTTGATCCTCACTCAAGTAGTGCTTCAAGACTCACGATCTTTATGATTTCTTGTGTGTAAATCAATTTGAAACAGTTTGCACAAAAAAAGGGTGCGTATGATCTCTTAGGAATTCTCAAAAGTATATTTCATAAATCTCAAAGTTATGAAAATGATAGAGACAATTCCTTTTTATAGTCAATTCTGATTTAAAACAGCTTAGTTGTCACTGATTCAATTAATTGAACAAACCATTCAATTGATTGAATTGACCGTTAGTTGACTCAATCAAAGATTCCAGTAGTAACAAAAATAACTGTCACATTCAATCGATTGCTTTAAAAATTCAATTGATTGAAAAATATTTTTTCAGCAAAAATTAGTTTAGGTTCTTTTTCTCAAAACCATGTTAATATTGATAAAACCATATTTTAAAACACATGAATCTTGAGCCTCTTCAAGAGTGATGATCAATATCACTAATGGTTGAGTACCAAGCTCACAAACACATCTACCCAAGCTTAGGGACCTATAACCGAAACCACAACAACTCCAAGTGGCTCAAGCATATCTTCTCTTGATCACATCTGGTCTAGTAGGCTCCAACAGGTCTTCTAATCAACCCGTGCTTGGCGTAGTCTAACACTCCATCAAGCTATACTCTTTATTGTCTTCATCAAATCACATGCTTAGCTATCATGCTAACATTTTGATTCATTGAGTTTACTATTGATCAATCTAATTTTCCAGAAAAACTAATTTTCTTGATAATTGTATAATTTCAATTTTCAAATCTTAAACATAATTTTTTTTGTTCGATATTTGATTTTGTATATTCAAAAATATTTTCTAACACTTATCTGATTTATTTCTTTAAATTCTTTAAGTGTTTTTAACAATTCTTTTTCCAGAACTTGCTTAACAGTTTACTGGTTTTCCGAATTAAAATCTGTCTTCAGTTTACTGATTCTGTGTGATTGTTATTATTCTGGAATTTGTTTTGAACCTTTGCTGATTGCTTTTCATATCATGTTGAATAGTTTCTTTAAAGATTTTTCATTTCTCACATGAAAAAGTACTTTTGCGAAAAGATTTAAAGGAGTTCAATTCACCCCTCCTCTTGAACTTGGCCAAAACTTCTTTTACAATTGGCATCAGAGCTAGGACTTGAATCCTAGTCAAGTTTTTGATCCATGGTCAAGAACAAGTTACCTTTTACTGAGGGAGCCTCTATACACAGGCCACCCATGTTTTCTGGGGTCAATTATCAATTTTGGAAAGTGATAATGAAGATTTTTATTGAATCTATTGACCATGGTATTTGGAATGCAATTATGAATGGTCCATACATTCCAGTTTCTGTTGTGAATGGTATATCTGTTGCAAAACCATTTGATGAATTGACTGAAGCTGAAAATAAGCGTGTTCAGTAAGACTGTGTTGCAAAGAACATAATCACTTCTGCTTTGAATCATGATGAGTTCTTCAAGGTATCACAATGCAGTTCTGCAAAGGAGATGTGGGATACACTTAAGGTCACTCATGAAGGGACTAATGATGTGAAACGAGCAAGAAAGCACAAACTTATCCAGGAATATGAATTATTCAAAATACAGTAAAGAGAATCAAAATGCAGATGTGCAAAAGAGATTCACTCATATAGTCAATCACTTGATCAGGCTAGGAAAGCAATTTGACAAAGAAGAACTGAATATAAAGATTCTCAAATGCTTGGACAAAAGCTGGCAGCCCAAGATGACTGCAATTTTCGAGACCAGAGACTTGACAACTCTCACTACACCAACACTCTTTGGAAAATTGAGAGAGCATGAACTTGAAATGACGAGGTTGAAAGAAATGGAAATTGCTGAGAACAAAACTAGAAGCCTCGCACTCAAATCAAAAGCTGCTAAAATTGAAACCAGTGAGGACAACTCAAAAAAAGAAAGTGATACTGAAAATCTCAATCTGCTGTCAAAGAAATTCCAGAAATTCATTAGAATGAAGGATAGGACAAAGAATCAACAGAATAATAGGTATAATAGGAAATCTCATTCAAATTCATATAAATTAACCTGTTTTGGTTGTGGCAAATAGGGACATATGAAAGCTGACTGTCCAAATCTGGTTAACAAAGAAAAGACTATTGAAAAAAAGAATTACAAAGCTGGAAAGGGAAGAAAGGCATATATTGCATGGGAAGACAATGCTTCCTCATCCAGCAGCTCTTCACAGGAAGATATTAAAGCAAAATTATGCCTCATGACTGGAGAGAATTCTGAGGTTAGTAGTGAAAACTCCAACACTTTATTTAATAGCGCAAATTACAGTTCGTTGCTTCAAGCTTTTCATGAAACCCATGAAGAAGCTAACAGACCAGCCTTATCTAACAAAAGACTGAAAGGCCTGAACTATTGGTTGGAAGATAGAGTCAAACAAATGGAAGATGAAATTTTGGAATTGAAAACTAATTTTGATCACTTGGAAATAATTTATAAAGCTTCCAGCAGTCTTGGTTCTAGTAAGCCAATTAACCGTGAAAATTGTGAACCTCTGCAGAATAAAGTAAATTACTTAGTTACTACTACTTCTAAACCTTCAATGGGTACTGCAAACCTCAATACCATCTTGGGTTCTCAAAACTGTGTTTTTGAAAAAGCTGACATTGGTTATCAAACTAATTTTCAAGGAAAACAAAAGAAGTACAATAATTTTTCTACAATAGATGCACAACATATTTCAATTCCCATGACCTATTTTTATTGTATGAGAAAAGGCCACTCTATTAAGAACTGTAAAATTAGGAAATTTGATGTGCCTAAGAGGTTGGTTAGGTGGGTGCCTAAAAGCATCACTAACAATTCTGGACCCAAGTTTAACAGGGTACCAATGCCTCAAACTTAATCTATTTTGCAGGTCTGTTTGGCATTCAGTAAATTACTGTGGTACCTGGACAATGGATGCTCCAAACACATGACTGGTGATGTTTCCCAGTTAACTAACTTAAAACTGAAACCTGCTGGCTATGTCACCTATGGAGATAACAATTGTGGTAGGATTCTTGGAGTTGGTGACATTGGAGGAAATGACAAAGTGATAATCAAAGATGTACTCTTACTGGATGGATTAAAACATAACTTGCTCAGCATCAATCAACTGTGTGATAAGGGGTACAAGATCACTTTTGAGCCTAGTAGGTAAAAGGGTAAATAATGTGTATATGCTTAATGTTTCTTGCATAACATCTAGCATGAATTGCCGGCTCACTAGGAATGATGAATCTTGGTTGTGCCATAGAAGGTTAGCTCATATTCATATGCATCATCTCAATAGGATTGCATCAAAAGAGCTAGTAATTGCACTACCTAAGTTCAAGTTTGAAAGGGACAAATTGTGTAAAGCATGCCAAAAGGGTAAACAAACAAAAAGCACATTCAAACCCTTAAATGTTATTTCTACTTCAGGACCACTTGAGCTACTTCACATGGATTTATTCGGCCCCTCTAGAACTATGAGCCTAGGAGGGAATTACTATGGTCTAGTTATAATTGATGACTATTCACGGTTTACTTGGACATTTTTCATTGCTACCAAGGATGAAACTTATCATGCTTTTAAAAGATTTGTCGAAGTTACTCAGAATGAGAAGGATTTCAGTATTTCTTCCATTAAATCGAACCATGGGAGAGAATTTTAGAATGAGAAGTTTGACAGATTCTATAGTAAATTGGGAATTAAACACAACTTCTCAGCACCAAGAAATCTACAAAAAAATGGAGTTGTAAAAAGGAAAAATCGGTCCTTGGAGGAGCTTGCTAGAACAATGCTGAATGAGACTGAATTGCCAAAGTATTTCTGGGTAGATGCAATGAGCACAACTTGCTATGTGCTGAATCGGGTTCTCATCAGGCCAATATTGAAGAAGACCCCCTATGAGTTGTTTAAAGGAAGAAAGCCCAATGTATCTCACCTAAAAGTGTTTGGCTGTAAGTGTTTTATTCAGAATAATGGTAAGGATAACTTGGGCAAATTTGATTCGAAAGCTGATGAGGGTATTTCCCTTGGTTATTCATTTCATGGTCATTCATATAGAGCATATAATAAAAGAACCATGTTAGTAGAGGAATCCATGCATATTGCATTTGATTAAACTAACCAAAATATGCAGGAAAATTCTAAGACAGGTGTAGATGATGAATTTCCAAACATTCAACAAGCTGATACTGGTCTGGAAAATAAGATAGAAGAAATCAGTAAACTAGCAAAATTCAATCAATAGAACCAGAAAATCAGTCTGTTGAAACCAGAGTTGGTACTAATGCAATTAATTCTGGACTGCCAAGAGAATGAAGAGTGCCCAAGAATTTATCATTAGACAATGTCATTTGTCAGGTTCAGAGAGGAGTATCAACTAGAAGTTCATTGAATCAATTATGTGAACATATGACATTTGTTTTACAACTAGAACCAAAGATTGTAGCTGATGCACTAGAAGACAGCAACTGGATAAATACTATGCATGAAGAACTGAATCAGTTTGCTAGGAATGAAGTTTGGACACTTGTTCCCAGAACTGATCAGATGAATGTCCTTGGTACTAAGTGGGTGTTCAAAAACAAGTTAGATGAACAAGGTATTATTGTTAGAAATAAAGCTAGACTGGTTGCTAAGGGTTACAATAAGGAAGAAGGAATTGATTATGGGAAAACTTATGCACCAGTTGCAAGACTTGAAGCTGTGAGATTGCTCTTAGCATACACTTGCTTGAATGGATTCAAACTTCACCAAATGGATGTCAATAGTGCTTTTCTGAATGGTTATATTGATGAAGAAGCTTATGTTTGTCAATCTCCTGGATTTAAAGATCATAAACATCCAGATTATGTCTTCAAACTCAAGAAAGCTCTATATGGTTTGAAGCAAACTCCAAGACAGTGGTATGAGAGGTTGAGCAACTTCTTGCTATCTCATGCATATTAGAGAGGCAAAACACATAAGACATTGTTTACTAAGAAAGCATTCAATGATATTATTCTGGTTCAAGTATATGTTGATGATATTATATTTGGATCTACTAATCAGAAACTATGTGAGTAGTTTGTTACAGCTATGTAAGGAGAATTTGAGATGTCCATGATGGGGGAACTCAACTATTTTCTTAGACTGCAGATCAAGCAATTGAATCATGGAACATTTCTTAATCAAACCAAGTATTTCAAAGAGTTATTGAAGAAGTTTGACATGGAAAATTGCAAAGATATTTTGATGGAGGAGGGTTCAGGCAAGGTCCAATCACCAGAGCAATGTTCAGACACCTTGAAGAAAACAAAGAGTCAGAGGCACCTGTGCAGATTAAAATGCTGACTATTTTGTGCTTTGAGGATTTTTTTAAAAATTGTGAAAACTAGAATAGGAAAATTTGGTTTTTTGTAAATAACCCTAGGTGCCTTGAAAATTATAAAAGACACCTAGGTTAGGATTTTAGACGCATAGGATTTGAACATGTGGCGCATATCCAACGACGCCTAGTTTAGGAAGAGTAGCTTGCTCCACACGCTAGGTTACCCTAACCCTAACGTGTGGCGCAAGTTAGGGTTCCCAACCCTAGATTTTTCCGTACGCCACTTAGGTAGCTTACAATGCAAGCTAGGGTTTCTAACCTTAGCTTCTTGTATACTCTACCTTAGCTTGCTAGAGAAGCTACTAGCTTTTTCTTCTTCTATAAATAAGAGGTTTAACAACCTCCATTGTAGACTTGATTTTGAGTAATGATATGCTGCCCAATTTTCAGCACATTGCCTTAAGTTTCACATTGAGTTTCTTCTCTTAGAAGCTAGGAACTCTCTCTCTTGAAGGTTGGCCCAACCTCCTTCAAGGCTTTCACCATCTACTTCACCATCAACCTTCTTGCATGCTTTCTTCCTTGCATTTCCATAGCTTCCGCAACATGAAGGAGTTCATCCATTTCTTCCATTCGGTGCCTCAAGGTTTCACCAAGCTCAACCTCCATTGAAGCTTGCGCAAGAAGCTAAGGCACCTAGGAGCTCCTCCATCAGATTTCAACACCTATGGCCACTAATTGTTACTTGGATTTAGATGAGAAAGGAGCAAGTTTGGATCAAACTAAGTACAGAGGATTAATCGGATCATTGTTGTACTAACTACAAGCAGATCGAATATCATGTTCAGTGTTTATCTTTGTGCTAGATTTCAAGCCAATCCTAAGGAATCACACTTCACTGAAGCAAAGAGAATTCTGAAATACTTGTAAGGAACCACAAATGTTGGCTATGGTATCCAAGTGAAGTTTCTTTGAATTTAGTTGGTTATTCTGATTCTAATTTTGCAGGATGTAAAATAGATAGGAAGAGCACCAGTGGAACATGCCATCTGTTAGGATCAAGTTTGATATCTTGGCATATTAAGAAAAGGCATGTGTTGCATTATCCACTGCTGAAGCCGAATACATTGCAGCTGGTAGCTGCTGTGCACAAAGGTTATGGATTAAGCAACAGCTAAGTGACTTCGGTCTTAATCTTTCTCATATTCCATTATTATGTGACAATACCAGTGATATTAATCTTACCAAAAATCCAATTCAGCATTCAAGGACTAAGCATATTGAAATTCGCCATCACTTCATTAGAGACCATGTCATTAATGGTGATTGTGAAATTCAGTTTGTTAGTATTGAAAATCAGCTTGCTGATTTGTTTACAAAACCACTTAATAAAGAAAGGTTTAATTTCCTAAGAAATGAACTTGGGATTATTGATTTCAAATATGTGAAAGTAGATTGGTTTATGTTTTGTGGATTATTGGCTGATTTAATTACATGGCTGATTTAATTACATGGCAGTTTACAAATTACTGTATCAGTTTCAATATTTTACATATTACTGTATCAGTTTCAATTTTTTTTACAATTATTGTATCAGTTTCACATGACAGTTCACTGTATCACGATCAGTTTTATAATTTCTTTTATAACAGTGTTATAGCTTATTGAATATTGATATCTGATTAAATTTTAATTCTGGATTCATGTGAAACTGTATTGGAGTTACAATTCAACTTAAATGAAGTTGTATAACTGAAAGAAGTCGAACAGAACCAAGCAAAATGGAATCTAGCTAGTTGAATGACTGAATAAAACAAAACCATATAATGGTCATGTTGCACATGTGAAGAGAGAGACAACTCGAGGTGTCACATGTCACTACAACAATGGAGAGTCAACTAGTCAAAAAGTTGTTTTTGAGATTTTCTGAAGCTAAGTATAACCTGCTCTGAATTGATTGTTTGTGCAATCTCAACAAACTGCAAAAGTTGTTTTTACATTTTGCATTGTCAATCACTGTGTTGTTTTCTATAGAATTACTTCTCATTAAGTACTGGGTCGAACATGCATTCACTCGCACACTACCTCACTGCCTTTACTCTATTCGTTCTGTGTGCAAAGTTCAGTTCTCCTGCTACCCACTATTCTCAAAGAAATAGCGTCTTCTTCCAATCCCCGCAAGAGAGCCATGAGCAAACAAGCTAGCTCAGACAATGACAACAACGAAACCGATTACCTTGATAGGTGGTTCGTTGGAAATCAAGAGAGCATCGAAGAGTACTACAAACTGTATAGCAGGAAGATCATCATTACTCTTAAGGTGCTAAGCCTTGATTGTCTTAAGGAGGAGAAGCTTGATGAGGTCAGAGATATGCTTAAGTTTCAAAAGCTGGATCGATTCATGAAGCTGTCGGGGAACACATACCCAGACCTGGTTAAGGTGTTCTTAACTAATATGTGGTATGACAAGGAGAACATTTACTCGCAAGTCAAGAAAATCAATATGGCTATCAATGAGGATGTTTGGCTGAGCGTCACTGGGCTGAGGAATGACGGTGCTGTGGTGAGCAGGGGAAACACTACAGAGCTTGGGAACTTTAACAAGGTTCAGTTCTACAAATCTTGTTTAAGGAACCAAGAAACTGCCTCAAGGACATTCAATGTAGGAGGATTAGTTGCCACCCTAAGAATCCTTGCTTACATTGTTATTTGGTTGCTTACACCACGAGGGTTTAATCATTCAACATTGACTAAAGAGGATTTGATCCTCATGTACTGCCTCATGACTAAGATAAAAGTCAATTGGGTGAATGTTATTTGAGAGCATCTTTTCAAAATGGGCAAGAAGCTGGAATATCGTATTCCATATGTGATACTGCTGTCAAGTTTCATTGAATACTTTGAAATAGATGTGGAAGGCGAAGTTATTGAAAAGATGAAGGCTCTGAACCAGATTTCAATAGCCAATCTTACCAAGATAGGTTTGAAGAAGATGAAGAACAAGAAATGGATTTGCAAGGCTGATAAGGAATCTGCTAGTCAAGATGATGATGATGAAGAAGAGTCGAGTGATGATGATGCTGATACTAAAGATGATGATGAGGAAAATAACATGAATGATGAACAAGCTGGTACTGAAGGTGGAACACCTACTGCTCATGCACAAGAATCTTATTCCAGATTTGAGCAACTGATGATCAATCAACTGAAGAACATGGAAAACCAGAATCGCAGCCACCACCAGTATGAAGCAAATTCAGCAAGGTTTGTGAGAAGACAAGGTGGAACAAGGTGATTGGAAAAGGTGAGGCCAACTTCCAATGGATTGCCTAAGTTAGTCTTCTAAGAGATCCAACAAAGGAGAAGCTCAAAAACAAATTGTGCTGAAAATTCAATTGCATAATACTAGGTATATTCAAGCTTGAAAATGAAGTACACGAGATGCCTATTTATAGGCTTGGAAAGCTTGCAAGGGAAGCTAATTACAAACCCTAACCCTAAGCACCATCCAACCTTAACCCAAGCTTGAAGGAAAGCTTCTTCATGCTCCAACCATTGGCTGCACGTGGCAAGGAGTAGCTTGGATCGCAAGCTTCAATGCCCTCCTATGAGACGTCGACACGTGTCTTAGTGAAGGTGAGGTGTGACAACCCTAACCCTAGGCACACCTTCACCTATTTTCTAACCCTAAATGAATGTTTTTACAACCTTGAAAAATTACTAAAATGAAAAATAAATGTTATACAATTTTTACACACACAAGCAACATCAGTTTGATAGTATTTTGGGTCTGATGTGAGTATCTAAGTCCTAATCATTGTGCATGTGTCTAGCCATTGCTCTTGTAGTAATACCTTGCCTTGGGCTTCTTCCATCAATCCCTAGCCTCATCTACTAAGGAATCAAGTTTGAGTAATTTTGTGAGTTGACATTGATTATTGATAAAAAAAGAAGAAAATTGTTTTCATACATGAGTGATGTTTGGTGAAATCTAAGCCTAACAATTTCATTTTATTCATCTTTTACCCTTTTGATGCATTTTAAGTGTTGATACAAAAATCCTAAAAATATTTATTTGTTTTAATTTTATTTTTTGCATAACATTTGAATTATGGGTTATTTTTTTAGTCTAAATTTATTATAATCATATAAATTGTTTTTTGGTACATAAGTCTATTGGAAGAAAATGATATATTTATTACTTGATATCGCAACCGAGATGGCAGCGGGAGGACATACAAAAAAAATTATTTTTTTTTAAAATATATTTTATAAATTAGAGATTAGAGTCACCACCATAGTTTATTATGGAAAACTACGAAAAAACCAAAAAATAATGTCTGCGAACCAAATTTAAGATTCAGGAGTCGGTTACATGTGAGGAAGGTATTATCACTCCCACAATGCGTGAGAAAGGTATTATCACTCCCATAATACCCGTCCTAAGATGATACCTTTAATCAAATAAACAAAAAAGAGTGTGGTTTTACAAAATGTTATTTTTCCCAAAAATAATTACAATAAAAATACAAATAAAGACAAATAAAAGAAACAAATAAAAACAAATATTAATGCAACTAAAATAAAATAAAAATAAAAATGACAATAAATTAAAATAAACCTAAATACAAATAAACAGAAATAAGATAACAAAGATGCAAAATAAATGAAAATAAACAAACAAGCAAAGATTTTTTTTATTTTTTATTTTTGGACTCGACAAGGATTGACCTTGGTCTTACGTATTTTCATAAAGGAAAATCACGGTTCACGTAGTTCTAATTATAGAATTTGTTTGTTGGGATGTTTAATTTATTTATTTTTTGTTTAAATTTATATTTGTTATTTTTTTATTTTAGAAAATTTATGTACACATATACGTATATATTTTTTTGTTTTCGGAATTCATTAGAAAAGCATTTTTAACAACAAATTGATTTATTAAAAAAGAGGTAAATAAAATAAAACAAATAAATAAAAAATAATAAAAATTGAAAATAAAATAAACATAATAAGTAAAAATAAACAAAGAAAATAAATTTTTTATTTTTTGGGCCCGACAAGGATTGGCCTTAGTCCTACGTATTTTCATAAAGGAAAATGAGGGATCTCTAATTTAAAAATTTGTATGATGATGTTTGATATTTTAATTTTGAAAATTTTATATATTTTTTTTATATTTTTGCAAATTTATTTGAAATAAAACATTATTTATTGATTTGTTAAGAAAACAAGGAAAAAAGTAATGGTAATAAAAATAATAATAAAATAATGGTTTAGGGTTTCTTTTGAGTGCTCTGATGGGGTTTAGGGTTTCTTTTGAGTGCTCTGATGTTTTTGCTTCCATGATTCACTGAGATTTTGACTTTTGGAGGGTTTCTTTTGAGTGCTCTGATGGATTCTGATGGGGTTAAGGTTCCTGTTAAGTGCTCTGATGTTCTTGTTTCCATGATTCACTGAGATTTTGAGTTTTGAGAAATTTTTTGTTTATGATTTTTTTTCTTTTCTTTTTTTGAGATGGAGATTGTGACAGGAGCAGCAATCTCTTGACTTACTTGGAAAGTTGAGAAAGTGCAAAAAGCAACAATCCCCCAGCAACAACTCAGATAAATAAATAAAACAAAATAAAATTATTTACATTCTATTTCATTTAATATTACACCATATGATCACAAAGCAAATACAACACATTATGAATCCTACGAAAATATAGATGACAAAAAACGTACCAGTTGAAGAATCTTTGTAATTCTTTTGACCTTTTCTTTGTAATTTGATTCGTGTTAAGCACCAGTTGAAGACCAAATTTAGCTTCGAGCTCTTGTAATGAGACTGTGAATTATAATTTTCTGCCTCCTATGAACAATTTTCTTTAAGTGTTGTAATTCTGTGTGTTCTTTTTCGTGTGTGGCTCTCTATCTCGTGGTAGTAGTGTGTGTAATCTAGGGTACATAAATTGAAAAAAATACAATATACACTGTAATTGTGATTTGTAAATTTTCATTAAATCATACCAGTTATTGCTTTTTCAAGCTTTTAATTTCCACAGTAAATTTTAATGAGTATTTCTTTATTAAGCAAAATTGGGACATTAATTTGATTAATCATAATTATTTGCATTAAAGCAGAATAATCGATTATCATTAAAAGGCTCTAAAATAGACTCTCTAATATCATTAGCTTCCATTCTCAGATTTATTTTATTCAAAATTCGAATTAATTTTATAATTAGACTCAATCGGTGCTTTATCAAAAAAATTCTATTAATTTTAATTAAATCAAATAACCTGCACACTAATTCTAAAAATACCTAAAAGAGCTTAGTCAACTGTTGAAGCTCATTTTTTCATTTAAACCTTAAGAGGCCGGGTCTTTTTTATATTTTTATTTTATTTTCTATAAGTTGTCTAGAAGATTGACCCAATTAAAATAGAATCCAAATCTTCTCTCTTTTGTCAAATGAAAACATATTTTTATTATTATAATTATTTACATTTATTCTTTATTTTTTTATTTAACGCAATATTATTATTATTATTATTACTTATTTTTTTATATTTTAACCAAATCTATTTTATCTTTTTTTTTCAACAAAAATAAAAGAAAACTAATTTTTTATTATTATTATTATTAGTTTTATTTTCTAAAAAGCAAATAAATATTTTTTTAAAATAATGAAAAGATGAGAATTTAAATCATATTCTATTACTTTAAAAATAGAAGATTATAAAATTCAAACTTAAATTCTAAACATTGAAAAAATGTATTTATTTTCTCCTTTATTTTTTACTTATTTTATATATATATGTTTTTCAAATTTTATTTGTCTGGACGAAATTGGATGTTGACACTTGCTATAGTTGTGACTGGTGCACTTGCCATCATAGCAAATTTTGCTAACACAAACCACTGATGGCTTAACTAAGTATTCTAAACACAATGCACTCCTAGTTTAGTTTAGTATTCTTTTGGCTTGCAATAACTCCTGGTTGACCCCATCAAGAAGTATTTCTCAACCTATTCTTGAGTCAACGAGTATTATTTCTCAAGCCACTCTTGCTAAAAGAGTATTTTTCGAATCAAAATCACTCTTGGTTGACCTTGTTAGGGACTATCATCTCCTAATCCACTCCTGACTCAACCAAGTATTCTTTACTAAGTCACTTCTGACTTAATCGAGTATTTCTTTGGTACCTAATCACTCTTGGCTACTTTCTTGAGAATTCTCTATCATGGCAATCCTAGCTTTACAAGTATTGTTTACAAAACATCAACTTTTGGATAATGTAGGAATATTAAAGGTTTTAATGAACAACAAACCATTAGGTCTGATTGCTACAAAGAATAATGCCTTTCAATGAGTACAAGGTTTAAGCTCTCTCTCCAATTTCAAATCATTTTATTCGCTTTCTAGGAAGGGATTGTGTCTTTCGACTTACACAATAGATAACCTTTCTCTCTTAGGTAGCTGAATAAACACTTTCAGTATTCTTCTGAAGACTTCCTTAGATCCAAGGATACAACAGATTCTCTGCTTGCAACCCTAGGATCTCTTTCTGAAGCTTTGTATAGGCATGAGCAATTTCAATTGCACTTCACCATAATGCTACCTCAACTTTCTTTATCGTTTTGTTGAAAGGGCTTTATATAGGCACCAGAAGAAGATATCATTGGCAGATCGTTTATAGCCGTTAAACAACTACAATTTTTATGCATATCCTTTTTGCATTCGAGCTTGATTATAATCCATGTAGCTTTAAATATGTTCTTTATTTTCACAATGTCCTTGTTCAATGACAATGCTCATTTCCCTAAGTAGTTTAACCTTTTGCACCAAGTCATGTTAAAAGTGCACATCATACAGGAAAGACAGTGGGGTCAGAGTTGAAATGCTTTTTGTGTTAGGCGGTTGCTGAAGAAAACAACTTTATCTTTAATGCAAGAGAGTTTAGGTTGCACTTTTAAAGGATCTCTTTGGTAGATGCAAAGAAATGTACATTTCTTATATCTAAAGAATAAGCGTGCACACACACACACACATATATTGTTCAAGTAGTATAATGTTAGTTGCACGGATCGTCTGATTTTGTAAGTGTATAATATGATCATATAAGCACTTGATTAGACATAAGAAAAGATTGCACAATGTTATATTGTCTAACAAACGAGTTACTTTTGTCTTATATGATTTATTGTTGAAATCATTTGTCTTAAAAATGATGCATGATTTATGTTTTATACTTTGTGATTTTTAGCACTTAATCAATATTACAAAGTATTGGATTTTTCCTTATCAAATTCAAATATAATTTTGGTATGTTTTCCAACCTAAGCCGTTATTAACAAATCATCAAATATAACTCTCCTTTTATAAAAACTTGTTGATGGATGGAGGCCCAGGAAAGGCTCAATCATTAGAGATGTACTCAGACACCTTGAAGCCAGTTAAGAGTCAGAGGCACTTGTGCAGATCAAAATGTGATTATTTTGAGCTTTGAGGATCTTTTAATAAAATTGTAAAAATTAAAATAGGGAAATTTGATTTTTGTAAATAACCCTAGGTGCGTTAGGGTTTGTAAAGGCACCTAGTTTAGGGTTTTAGAAGCATCTAGATGTTATGCCATGTGGCACCTTCTCATTGGAGGAGAATGAGGCGCTAGGGTTTGGGAGAAGCTTGCTCCATAAGCTAGGTTACCCTAACCCTAGCTTCTCCTACACACCACTTAGGTAGCTTGCAAGGCAAGCTAAGGTTTCTAACCCTAGCTTCTCCTACACACTACTTAGGTAGCTTGCAAGGCAGGTTAGGGTTTCTAACCCTATCTTCTCCTACTCACTACTTAGGTACCTTGCAAGGCAAACTAGGGTTTCTAACCCAAGCTTCTCCTACACACTACTTTAGCTTGCTAGGGAAGCTATTAGCTCTTCTCTTTTTCTACAAATAAGAGGTTTAAGAACCTCTCTTGTAAGCTTGATTTCGAGTAATGATATGCTGCCAAATTTTTAGCACATTGCCTCAAGTTTCACATTGAGTTTCTTCTCTTAGAAGCTAGGAGCTCTTTCTCTTGAAGGTTGGCCCAACCTTTTTCAAGGCTTTCAACATCTAATCTATCATCAACCTCCTTGCACTCTTCCTTCATTGCATTTCCATGGCTTACGCATCATGAGGAGTTTCATTCACTTGTTCTATTCGGTACTTCAAAGTTTCATCATGCTCAACTTCCACTGAAGCTTGCGCAAGAAGCTAAGGCGTCTAGGAGCTCCTCCATCACTTGTGCTCTAAAGATTTACTATAGAAGGTTTGAGAACTATCAAAATTTTAGAAACATTTAGTAAAATAAAACAAAATAAAAAAAACTACCAGACATGTTAAGCATCAAACTAGCTGAGATAATTACATTTCCCAACCAACCAAACCAATATTGAGCTCAAACATGAGAATAAAAAAAATTAAAATATTTTTTTTAGAAAAGCGATGTTTAACTCAAGCGCTACAAAGTAGGATTTGATCTTGAAAATAATAAGAGTTGGAATTTGTTAAGGCAAACGTAAATTATTGAATATACGTTAGTCTAGTATACTATTTATTAGAAATTATATGTATGGGATATTGAAGTTCTGATTCAAAATATTTTTATGTGTAAATATAAAATATTAATAACAATCTTTTAACGTCCCAAAAAAGAAAAAGTTGTCATATAAACGATGAACAAATGAATTAAAGTCAGGGGTAGTTTTAACTATATATTGATTTAAAATAAATAAATATTTTTACTTAAATTACAAATACAAAAATACTTTCCAACTAAAACTGTTCAAATTTAAAATACGAGGAGTAAAAGTGTGAAAAAAAGAAAGAAGTTAGTGATCTGATGCCTAATACTTGTTAAAATTTGGTCTACTTAAATACTATAATATAGACAGCAATGTTTGTAGTTAAATCAAAACAGTCAGAACACTGAATATGAACACTTTTTTAATAATGTGATTAAATAAACAGCCCTAAAAATTCAACTAAGATATTTTGTATGTGATGTAATTAATATAGTAAGATCAAAAAGTAAATAATATCTAAACTCGTGGTCCATGAGTGGTTAGCCATGTGCGCAGTGAGCATACAGTGGATTGAAGTGAAACTCCAAAACTACATTATTATTTTTTATTCACATTTTAGCACTTACAAAACCATCCATTGTTTTTTTTTTTCCCCTTACTTTTCTCTCTCCCACTCTTTCATGGGTACCAAAGGGGTAGTAAAGAACAAAGAGGATTAAAAGCGATTAAGAAACACTAAGAGACAAGAAAATAATGATTTAGTAATAAAAGTATTTTAAGGTCACATAAAATAATAATAATTATCATAATAATAATAATAATAATAATAACAATATAATATGAAGTGTGCATGGTGGGGTTGGTGTTATGATGTGTGACACATGAACCTAAGATCATAAATGTTTGCCAGTATGGTATCACGGATAAGGTTAGCAATGAGTACGTTTTGATCCCAAAAGGGATTAATTAAAAGAAAAAGAAAAGGTAAAAAAGGTTTTGTTCTCTTCTGATGTTTATTTTTGACCATGGCTTATGGTTGTAACCCAGAGTGCTTTTCATTCATTCTTGTTTGAGATATTTGTGATGAAACCACACACTCATGGTACCAATCAAGGTGTTTGATAAAAGTGGAAATGAAATTGTTGCAACAACAGAAAAAGAGAGACCATAAATCAAACCATCGTATCAATGATCACTCAAGAATACAAATCAGTGGGCCCATCACATCTAGTTTAGCCAAATCTTCCACTTGTTGGGAACTTGAGAAAGCTTCATCCATTTGGAAAATGACAAGGCAAACCTAGGACCACATTCAACTCCTAATCTTGTTCACAAAATTAACTTTTAATAATAATAATAATAATAATAATAATAATAATAATAATAATAGTACAAGTCTACAAAATTAGAATAAGACATTTTAAATATTGCTTAATTATTATAATAATTTTATTAACACTTATTCATCCCAATTAACGATACCTTAACCATGGGGTTCTAAAAATATTCACATAGCAAGAAAGACTAATTGAAACATTTATCAGACTTAAAACTCAATTTGAACACCGTTGAAGACGTGAAATGTTAAAATCATGCTATTATTATTCCAATAGATCAAAGTGCACTTAAAAAGACTTTTGAAAAATATCATTGAATGTGAATGTGACAGAATATGTGGGCAACATCTAACAGTTCCCGTGATTCTCATAACATTTTCAACAAGTTTACATATTACAAAACAGAAAGGAAAATGAAATGGTTATTGTTTACCCTATTATTTGCCCTAAAGCCACATAGCACACTTTCTTATTAGGGTTCATGTTTATGTTATGTCACCTTGATAAGTTGCAGCTGAAATTAGTTGCAGCTGAAATTAGTGAACAAGAACTGTATTAATCATGACGTGAAAGCTCGTAATTCATATGTAGAATCATAGGATTTTTTTTTTCTTATTTTTTAATAAGAAAATTTATTTTGGGGTTACGAAATATGGTTAGGTTAAAGAAAAAAAAAATTAGTAATTCAAATTATACCACTACATGAACGCAAGTAAAGATTTAATTACAGCCATATATGTGTGTCCTTTTCTAATTGGCCATTATGTAAGAAAAAGAATCCAAATTCATTGTCACGTAGCATTTTATGTGTTTATTCGCCATTATTTCGAGTTTGATGAATTTTATCAACTTTATTAAAATTTTAGCGATTTAGGTGGTCTTTTTAAAAAAGAAAAAAAAAATGATTAGTTATCAAATTTCTTTGTTTTACAAATCTGTGTAATTTATTTCTAACTCGATCAACTTATTACTATATCCCATTAATAGCTATAAGATTGATTAGACAAGTTTAATTTCCTAAGTGTTCTATTTAAAAATTATTAGAAAGTAAATGGTCAGGTCTTTTTCTTTAATACTCATTTTTTTTTTTTAACGAATAATATTGATTTGACCATGTTAATGTTTTACTTGTAATGCTATGGATAATCTAAATCTCAAACAAAGCAAAGCCAGTGCAGATTGTAACAGCTTATTTTAATAAAATTTATGATCAATACTAAAACATGTTTCGACCACTAGAATTTTTGAAATATATATATTTTTTCAGATACTATTGCCAATAAAAAGGGCAGTTTTATAGAAGTTTAAGGACATATTTATATGAAGTTTTTTTAAAAAAAAATTCTAGAAAAATACGAAAAAAATAGTATAGTTAATTTGTGGAAGTTATTTCATATAATTTTCTTAAATTTTATTTTTTAACTTGTCTATGAACTAATTGTAAATTAAAAATAAATGTATTTTTTTATTTTATATTGCTCTATAAAGTGCTTAAAGAGAAGAATATTCAAACAAATCATATTTTTTATTGCAGAACTTTTAAAACTAAAAATATTTAATAATATTATATTACTTCTCAATTTAATGAAGTTTTTAAAATTTAACTCATCTAACTCTATCATTTGTTTGACCATTTTTTTAAAATATAATGAGACCGCACTTACTTTTTCATTGCATAGTTATATATGTTTTAATAATTGATTTCATTTTTTCAGAAAAGGCTGTATTCGATTTTCTTGTTCTTGGTGAATTAAAAGGCATTGGGTTCCACAAATTGACTAATGACTAGTTATCCACTATATGTCATTAATTTAATTTATATCACAACTTATGCCCAGTTTTCATTTTTCCCTTCTAAAATCGAAAACATTAACAGCAAAAAAAGTAATGACTTTAATATTTACTTTAATTTATGTTGATAATATAATTATTTATTCTTAATTCTCTTTTAGACTACAAAAAAGAAATATTTTCTTAGGAATCACGGTGGTACCAAACATGAGTGTTTAGAAGGTGATACTTGATGTCACTTATCAACTACGTGTCATCTTTATAATAACTCGATCATTATTTGAAAATTAAATATTTTGTTGTGGACAGCCACCAATATTAACCTATAATATAAAAATTGCTTTTGTTTGCGCTGATATAATTACTACTATTATGATGAAATGTAACGAGGATAGCATACTTAAAAAGTTATCATTTCAGTGTAATATAATGTGAATTAACTTATTTAAGTTGACTCAAGATTTTATTTATCATTTTTTGACTTGCAAATTATTATTTATTGAAGATTAACCATTAAGAAATCATTATCTTAAATGCATTCAAATGCTTAATTTAACAAATTACCAAAAACAAATGAAAGTTACGTCAACAAATATTGAAATTAGATTTAGGAAGGATATATCAATTGGACATTCCGGATTATTATATTAATGTAAAATTAGCACGTATATGATAAGATATTTTTTAATTTAAAGAATAAAATGAAAATTAAATGAAGAATAAAAGTGTATTCCTGAAAATATACTATAAATAGATTTAAAATATTTTTATTATAAAACTTCAGCTTTCTAAAACTTTAAATTCTTTCTTTTTTTAAATCTTGGATGGATATTTTTTTTTAAAAAAAAATTGGATTGACTGGTTACCATTTTTCCTATCAAACTCATTGCTTTAAAAGGCATTTGTTTATTAATGAAAATTTTAATGTTGGTAGGTTATTATTTTTTATTGTGAAAGGTTTATAAAAGAGACCTTTGTCACTTCTATTTTCTATTTAGTTGAAGTGCTTCTATTTTCTATTTAGTTAAAAAAAGTGTTTAGTAGGGATTTTTCATTTGTAAGATTCTTCCTGTGATTGGTATGATTGGTTTTAAAGGTAAGGATTTTTCAATTCATATATTTTATGCAAATAACATTTTCGTTTTTTTTTTTGCTATGCTAATAAAAAAATTTTGACGAATCTTGTGCTTACATGTTTACAGTTCTATCTCGTGTTAGTGGACGGACTTTTCTAAAAGTTTTTTTTTGCACTGCTATTGAGTCTATTTCTTTTAATAATAATATTCGCAGTATTCTTGGATGTTATAGAGACATTATTCCTTTTAATTATTTAGGTGTTCTCATCTTTTTTTATGTTTCTAAGATGTGATTTTTTCAACCTTTAGCGGATAAAGTCAAGAGTAAGCTTGTTTCTTGAAAAGGTAAGTATTTTAGTATGATGGGATATATACATCTTGTTAACTTTACTATCTCTGATATTATATCCTACAATTTTCAGATTGACAATGACCTATAAACTTGTTAAAAGAGGTGAGTAAATGGTGAGGCATTTTATTTGGACTGGAGATGTTCTTAAAATCGGCCTTATTACTATGAGTAGTAAGTCTTTTTGTGCTCCTAAGCAGAATGGACGTTTACAAGTCTTGGATTTAAAGATTGAGAATAAAGCTTACCTTCTTCAGCCTACATGAGATTTTGCATAAAATTATCTACCTTGGTCTGGCTTAATGTGGGATGATTTAAATATATTAAGGTTTGTGCTCATTCTATTTGACATGGGATCAAACATTTTGATGACATTATTTTGGAGAATACTTTATGGACTATTGTAAGAGTGGTAGAGTAAATTTCTAGAATGGTACTTTGTGTTCTTCCAAATACATTTCTCTTTTAGTAGGCATGACTCTTCAGGAAATGATTACTCATACATCTAATTTGGCTGAGGATTGGAATGGTTCCTCTTGGAATTTGTCTTAGAATTTGCGGCAACATACCCAACTTCAGACTTTGCACCCTTTGGTTATCACTAATCTTCCGTATAACCCAAATTGTAAATGGTATTCTTAATCAGAAGGCAATCATAAATTTCTTCTCTACCCATTTCATTTGTGATTGGGGTAAAATCATTTGGTCCCCTTGTTAAAACTTTGGTATTTTGGAAGCTTCTTCATATTTGTTTTTCTACAAATTCGGATGCTAAAAAAAGAGATGTTTCTCTTTGTTCTATGTGCTTCTATTTAGGTTGCAAGTTAAGGATATTGATCATCTATTTTTTAATTGTTCTGTTGTTTCCCTTATATGGACTTGACTTCTAAATATTTTTCCTTACCTTATGGACTTATCTTTTACTAGCTTTATTGCTTTCATTAAAGCTCTTTGTAATCCTTTTATTCGTCCGGTTAAGCTTTCAGTCATTACCTTTTCCTTATAGATGATCTGGAGGATGAGAATTCTTACCAAATTTCAGCAGGCTATTAGCATAGATACTGCTTTACATGTTATTAAGGATTGTATCTAAACCTGGTAACACTTTCGGAAAGCATATGGCCTATAAGATTTTAGATTTTTCTATTTCGAAACAATTTGGTATTAGCACTAAAACTGGAAAGGTCTTACCTCTTGTGCAAGTTTTTTTGTCATTTTCCTAAAGTTGGTTGAATTAAAGTCAACACTGATGAAACTGTTAGAGGTGCTCTTGATTTTGCAGCTTGTAGAGGTATTTTCAGGGGCGGTCATGAGTAATATATAGATAGTTTATCTACTTTCTTGAGTATTCATCATGTTCTTTGTGTTGAAGTCATAGTGTCATTTTTGCTATTGAATATGCTCGATTGAAGGGTTTAAAAAGCTTTTGTTAGAGTGTGATTCTTCTTTACTTTGTCAAGTTTTTAGTTCGGCTCAACTAATTCCTTAGACTCTTAAAGGTGGACGGTGTTTGAATTTTAGAATTTTAGAGTAACTCATACTTTTAGGGAGGCTAACAATTATGTTGATAGATTGACTAATTTAGGAGTGGAAAATAATTTCACTGACTGTATTAGGCTGTACTTTTTTCATAATAGGTTTCAACTCCCTTTCTTTCATTTGTAAGGAGTTTTTTTTTCTTTTTCGCATGGGTTTGGTATGGCCCCCATGTTTTTTATTATTTGTTTTTTTCTTTAATAATACTTTTTCATGTGGTGGAAGATGACTGGTGCGTTTTGGGATGTCAACCTAGCTAAGATGTAAAAATCTATAGTGATACCTAACATAAATCTTTATTAAAAAGTTCTTTGTTTCTTACAATTGAATTTATTTTTGCTTCCTTCACATGCAGGACATTTACTCTTGGGGAGACCATGGGAGTTTGATTGGAGGGTAACAAAGGATGGTTACACCAATAGATACTCATTTGTGAAATAACATAACCATTACGCTTGCACCACTTACTCCTAAGCAAGTGTATGAAGATCAGTCGAAAATGAAAAGAGAAAGAGAGAAAAAAGAAAGTGACCAGAAAAGTGAGAAAAGTAAAATAGAAAAAAATGAGTGTGAGGTAAAAGAGAAACAAGAAAGAGGAGAGGCTAAAAGAGCAGAAAATTTTTATGCAAAACCAAGTGAAGTGAGGGTAGCCTATTTTACCAAACAACCAATACTTGTATTTGTCTACAACGAGGCTTGCTTGAGCTATAATTCACTTGACCCATCTCTTCCTAGTTTTGTTAGTTCATTGTTGCAGGAATTTGAAGACTTGTTTCCAGAAGAAACCCCTACTGGATTGCCACCCGTTAGAGAAATTGAGCATAAAATAGATTTCATTCCTGGTGCAACGATTCCAAACCGGCCAGCCTATAGGTGCAATTATGAAGAAACCAAAGAATTACAAAGGCGGGTTGAAGAACTTTTGGCAAAAGGACATGTGAGGGAGAGCTTGAGTCCTTGTGCAGTTCCAGTTCTACTTGTGCCAAAGAAGGATGGAACATGGCGAATGTGTTGTGATTGTAGAGTTGTCAACAACATTACGGAAGGGAGACCAATTGCCTACTTTAGTGAGAAATTGAATGGGGGCAGCTCTAAAATACCCAAATTATGACAAAGAGCTTTATGTACTTGTGAGGGCTTTAGAGAATTGGCAGCACTACCTTTGGCCGAAACAATTTGTGATTCACACTGGTCATCAATCCTTAAAGCATATAAAGGGTCAAAGCAAGCTGAACAAGAGGCATGCCAAATAGATGGAATTTATTGAGCCTTTTTCCATATGTAATCAAATACAAGAAAGGTAAGGTGCAGTAAAGAAATAAATTGATTCAAGGCACGAATGAATCAATTTGTTGTACAGGCAGATATAAGTTTTCAAACAGCACACATAGCAGATTCACAATCACACACCAAATTCACAACAGCACTTTAAGCATATCAAGTTCACACAGTTTCAATAGCAATATTATATTCAGAACAGAATCACACAAAAATCCAAATTTGAATGAGAGCAAAGAGGAGCAGAATTACAAAATACAAATTTAAAACACCTAACACAACTATACATTGATTTCAGTAACTATTAACAAAATTGATAAAGTTTCCTAACACCAGCAATTAATACAGATTTGAGACTTATTCAGAATGCAGATTCAATTATTCAGTTAAACCAAGAAATTAAGATTTTATTGTGCAGAAAATTGATGATGAATTAGATTTGATTAAAGTCACTCTCAATTTAAATTTTTTTTGTAAAACAGATAAGTTGTATAGCAGATTATTCAATTTGCAGCAAATTAATCAAACCATACTCAATTTTCAATCAATTTCAAATCAATTTCCAATTAATGCAGTATGCAGCACAAAAACAGATCAAGATTATGAGAGAAGGGTTTAAGAAAAAGAGACACAATCAATTTTATACTGGTTCACCCTTCCTCAAGGGCTACGTCCGGTCTTCTCTGCACCACTTGCAAAGAAATTTCCACTAACTCAATTAATTGTTCACATACAATTAATCAACCAATTCCTACTCCCCGTAGAAATCAAAAACCCTGCTAAATTGATCAACTGCTCCCCGCAGCTCCCAATCAGTTTCAGCAGAAATACCAGGCTAACTCCTATAGCCCAACCCAATACAATTGTTCAATGATTTTCATAGAATTACAATGAACACAACACAAATCTTGATTCAAACATGATCAAGAAGGGTTGAGAAAACTCCCTGATTGGCGCAGAAAGAAAGGCCTGTACACAGTCTTGAAGAAACCCAGTAGCACACCTCAGTCAAGATTGATTCTTCAAGTAAAAACCCTCTTTCGAAAATGATTATTATGAAACAACAATTCTCTCACAGTAGTTCTCACAAAATGAATTTCAAAAGATTGTGTTTCGCAAAAATGTATCTCTTTTTGTTCTTTCTCTTATCTGCTCTTTCTCTTCTCTGTTCTTTCTCCTATTTTTCACACTTGAAAGCCCACTGTATTATAGAAGAAGAACTCAAAAGCAGATTTTAGAAAACAATTAATTCAGTTATGCTCAGACACGAATAAATTGATTCGGCTTAACCTGAAATCAGTTTATAATAATTCAATACTTTATTTTCCAAAACTGTTTTTAACCAAAGTTAAACCTTTTATGATTTGATTTAAATCATTTAGACCATGTGCTAATGAATTTCTCCTTAGATGTGCATAGGTTCTCTTTCACAACCAATCACACTCACTCCCACTAAAACAAAGCCTAGAACACACTTCCATTTGCTTGCTTTGGCTCGCTAGGCTTCATCAAATCCTTTAGTATTGTGAGAATACTAACACCTTTCTTACTTATTACTACTTCAAAACCAAGAAAATATCTTAAATCACCAAGATCTTTGATCTCAAATGTCTTATTCAAAGCTTCTTTGACTCGCTCAATCTCTCCTTTATCATTTCCTGCCAAAATTATATCATTCACATACACCAATAATGTTGTAAAGATCCTTCAGAAGAATTAATAAATAAGGAATAATCATTCGTAGATTGAGTATATCCCGCAGAAATAAAAAGGATGACAATTTAGCAAACCACTCCTTGCTAGCTTGCTTAAGGCCAAATAAAGCCTTTTTTAATCTACAAACTTGTCCTGGTTAAATAGAAGTCAATCCAGGAGGAACAACCATGTATACATCTTCTTTCAACTCATGGAAGAAGGCATTATTTATGTCTAACCGTTTCAACTCTCAGTTATATATAGAAGCTAGAGAGAGAAGCAACCTTATAGTGGTCATCTTTGCTACTGGAGAAAAAGTTTCAAGGTAGTTAATGCCCTATGTTTGTGTCTATCCCTTCACCACTAATCTTGGTTTATATCTTTCAACAGTCCTATCAACATTATACTTTATTTTGAATACTCATTTGCAACCTATGGCAGTTTTGTTCTTGAGAAGAAGAACAGTCTCCCATGTTTGATTTGACTCAAAAGCAAATATCTCACACTGTATAGCCTTTCTCCAACAATCATATTTCACAGCTTTAGAATTAGTGTTTGGCTTAACATGTGAAGAAATAGACATAACAAAAGATTTGTAAGAAGGTGATAATTTATTGTAAGAAAAAACATAATTCAACGGATATTTAACTCTAGAAGATGTATTGGAAACATTGAGGTTACAATGATAATCCTTTAGATACTCAGGTGGTCTTTTTGTTCTGGTACTCATTCGAATTAACTGTGTTGTTTAATGATTTTCATTGAGGTTTTGGTCTCTATGGGAACAAACTTCTTCGGCGATATGAATGTCTGATTCATGGTCATTATTAACATTATTTTCAATATTATCACAGGGTGCAAAAATGACTCGTGATGGCTCACTCAAAATAGGTTGATCTTTTATAAAAACATTTTGACCATGAATGTTTGGACGGTCAGTTTCATTGCTAGTATCTTCAACCCTTTGATATAGAAAAACATGTTCATAGAAGACAACATCCCTAGACACAAAAATTTCTCTTGATTGAATATTCAAAAAAAATATATCCTTTTGTCCCCTTTTTAAAACCAATAAAAACACATTTTCACGCCCTTAAATCAAATTTACTTCTATTTGTTGACAAAGTGCTAGCATAGCATAAAGATCCAAACACCTTTAATTGATTAAAATCTGATGGAGTTTTGTAAAGAATTTCATGAGGAGAAAAATCATTTAAAACAGGTGTGGAAAGCATGTTTATAATATGCGCAACATGTATCACAAAATATGACCAATAAATTTTGGGTAAATGAGATTGTATCATGAGAGCTCTTGCTACATTTAATAAATGACCATGTTTCCTTTCAACTATCTATTTTGTTGTGGAGTATTGACACATGAAGTTTGATGTATTATTCCTTTATTGATAAAAAAATTAGTCATGAAAAATTCAGTCCCATTATCCATTATTACTTTTATTGCTATCTCAAATTATGTTTGAATAAAAACAACAAAATTTTCTAAAATCTTAACAACTTCAGATTTTTGTTTTAAAAGAAAAACCCATGTGTACCTTGAATAATCATCAATTATGGTCAAGAAATATTTATGACCATGAATTGATGATAATGAGTATAGTCCCCACACATCAACATGAATCAAATCAAAACATTTTTCAGATTTAGATGCACTAAGAGGAAAGGGAAGTCTTTTTTGCTTTGTAAAATGACAAATATCACAAATAAAAGATTTGTTATATTCAACAAAAGGAAATTTATATTTGATAACTATAAAATAAGTTTTGACCAAGTTCAAGAGGAGGGGTGAATTGAACTCCTTTGAAAATTTTTGCAAAAGTACTTTTTAATGTGAGAAATGAAAAATCTTTAAAGAAACTATTAAGATTATATGAAAAACAATCAGTCAAAGGTTCAAAACAAATTCTAAAACAATATTAGAAACAATAAACTGAAAACTGGAAACATATATTAGTTCTAGAAAAACCAGTAAACAATTCAGTAAATTCTGGAAAAAGAGTTGTTGAACACACTTCAAGAATTCAAAGAAATATTTCAGATAATTGTTTAAAAGAGTTTTGAGTATAAAGAATCAAATATTGAACAAAGCAAATTTTGTTTAATATTTGAAAATAAAAATTATACAATTATCAAGAAAATCAGTTTTTCTGGAAAATTAGGTTGATCAACAGTAAACACAGTGAATTAGAAATTAATTCAAATTAAGAAATGAGTTGAGTGAATTGTATTTAAGTGAATGAAATGATTTCAAGAATACTCAAATGATTATCAGAATGTTAAGCAATCAATTCAATAACAAGTTTTAACAGATTCTGAAAAATTAAGAAAATCAACAAGATCTATTAAGATGTAAGCAAGAACCAACAAGAACACACAGATTTATCCTGGTTCACCCTTCCTCAAGGTTTACGACCAATCCCTTACTCCACTGTAAGGATTTCCACTATAAAAGATCAAACCGATCAGTTTACAATAGTTCAAACACTTGCACACTACAAGAATACACTCTTCCCCGCAACAAACTCTCTACTGAAACCTACAATCGATCATCGAACTATACAAACTCTATTGTATAACCCAAAAAAACAACTTACTGAACCCTTCAGCAAGACAACCACTATACAAAACCCACTGTACTTAAAAAATTACCACACCAGGCAATTCACAATACAACAATATTTAATACAAAGAAAGAATTATGACGAACACAACAATACAAGTACTTCTATACACAACAAATTACAAAAGTAATGAAGAAAGGGTATTATAAGGCTTAGTCTGATGATCAAATCAGTGTTGTATCAGTCTCAGTCAATTCAAAGCTCCATAATCAATCAGAGTTCAGTTCTTGATGTAAGAGAATTGAATGATCTTGATCACAAAACAAGAAGGGCGTTTTTCTCTCTTTGAAAACACAGAGCTCTTTGATCAGAAAAATGTTTAGAATAATTTTTGTTTGTTTCAAAATGTGCACCAACTATTTATATACAACTGTCTTAAAAATTTAGTCGAATGTTTTAGTCAAACAATCGATTGTTTTTCTCCAACAGTTAAAACAGTTATTTAAAAATACAAAATCTGATTTTAATAATTTCTTAAAAACTTTGTTAAATCAGATTTTATTCTTGGAGCTTATCCTTGAATGATTTTGATTGCACCACTGATTTGAGATCAAACTAGACGCACAACACACAACCTAAGTTCTAGACCAAGCTCCACCAACCTTCATGAATTCTTCACACAATCCACTTATGATCATTAGGTCTGAAACTCCATCAAATGATTAGCTTTATCAAATCTTCTTAGCAACTCCTGGTGCTAACAATAACATCTAAAGATTTGTTTGAAACATGCCCTAATCGAAAATGCCAAAGGGTTTCGAGATCACTAGCAGTAAAATTGACAGTATTAGTGATATGTGGAGATTTGATAGGTATGATTTGAAGGTTTTGATAAGAAGGGACTCTGAGTATATAAAGTCTATCTTGCATCTCACCTGATCCAATTACTTTCAAGGAGTTTTTGTCCTTAATGTGACAACCATTAGAATAAAAAATAATCACACAAGAGAAATTATCAATTAACTTTGCTACTAAAAGAAGATTAAAAGTGAAGTTAGGAATATACAAAACATTATCTAGGACATAATCTTGATTGATGAAAACACTTCCAGAATAATTTGCAATGACTTGATTTCCATTTGGTAATTTGACAAAGATAGGATTAATTTGATGATATGAAGTGAAATGAGTCACGAATGAACAAATATGATCAGTAGCACCACTATCAAGAATCCAACAACTAAAGGAAGAGGGAAATTTATTACAAGTGTGTGTTGTTGTGTTGGAAGGAATGACAGAGATTTGATTAGAGGCATTGTCACTGGATCTAGATTGTTGTAGAAGAGCTAACAATGTTTGATATTGCTCAAGAGTAAAACCAATTTGCTGAGAATGTACCTCTAACCTTAAACCTTCATGATTATGTTGGTTATTATTATAGTCTGCTTTATGATTTTTGAACTTGAACTGAGGTGGAAAACTATGTTTTCTATAGCATGTATCAATCACATGTCCTGTCTTTCCACAATGAATGCAGACTTTAGAAGTATATCGTCTTCCATAACTATCAAAAATTTGTCTCTCTTGTTGTGTATTGAGAGAACAAATCATATGTTGCTAAGAACTAACATGATAAGGTGAACTAAAATCTTGTGAGGGATCAACAATTTTGGCCATGATAAATGTAGCAACCAGAACACTCAAATCAGAGCTCTGATATCATATTATGAAAATAAAGAGATAAACAAAAATGAACAAAGGATACAAGAATGAAAATATTCTCTCTATTTTTCTATGTATTGATAAAAAACAAAGAGCTGAATTATACAAATAATATACCCATTCTAAGTATAGCTAAAGATAGAAAATAAATAAAAGTATTACAACCTAATACTGTCATAAAACATAAAATAAACATAATTGATGATAATTTGATATTCTTGTCATAAAGACAAAATCAAATAATTAATATTTGTTTTCTTTTAACAATTTGATCTTGTCATAAAGACAAAATCACAGAATTGATATTAGTTTTCTTCTAGAAATCTTATACACATATCCTCTAAAATTTACTTCCCTTATCTTCTTTTTTACAAGTGTTACAATCTACCTTCACTCGTTCTCTTTAGATAAAATCTATTTACTTGTTAAAAAACATATTATGAAATTTTTTATATCTACGGGTATTTATAAATATTCACAGATATTTTTTTTATCTTTTAATTTAAAAAAGTATTTTAAAAATCTTTAACATATGAACTTAGATAGAAATTTAATTTTAAAATACAATTTAAGTAAAATTGCATAAGAAAATTTCAGAACAAAGAAATTTAATTTAATCTTTCTAAAAAATAAATTTAAATAAATTGAAGTATAAATTTTAAAAAATAATCTTTTTTAAAAATATTAAATTTCATAGGTTATATATATATATATATATATTCTTAATTTATTCTTAATTTTTCAATTATTAGTATTTTCTCTTCAATAATATTGTTTTAATTACTTGATATTTTTTAAAGTAATCAAATAAAATTTACTAATCATATGGATTGTAATGACTTGGATACCGTGATATCCATATCTACTTCATCGATAAATCGAAAGTTAAAATATTCATATCCGTTATTTATCAATATTTATTAAAAATATTTATTTAGTATTTATTACTAATTTTATCATGGATAAGTGCGGGTATAAATTTTTCTGTCATTTCTATCTAGAACTAATGTTGATAACCTAAAGATACGGTGGATTTTTAACAAATTTTCTATTTTGAAGATTAATTTTAATCTCTCTTTCATTTAATGACAAAATTGGTAACTATTTAGGATTTGGGTAAAAGAATTTAAAGAATAAACATAAACTACGGTGTATTCAATCTAAATTAAATTAAATTTTTAATACTTTATAAATTTAAATATTTTTAATTAATTTTTTATTGAAAGATTTTGTTTTATTGAGTATTTAAATTTTTTTAAATACTTAATCATTTGATTTTATTGTCGACGGACTCACATAGTCTTCAGTTTCTTCGTCTCATATATAACTTGTCAGGTAATTCTTTTTATCTTTAATCTTCTCAAATTTATCGCTTAATTTGCTCATTCCCTCTTTTAGAGCTAAGCTACCGAAAAATTGAACTGGATTGAAGAGAAAAAAATACAAGTTGACTGATGACTTACGAAAATAAATATAGTTAACAATAAAATTAAACATGGCAAAATAGTTAGACAAAAAAAATAATTTAAATACTCAATAAAACAAAATGTTTTCAATAAAAAATTAATTAAAAATACATAAATGTACAAGGTATTTAAAATATAATTAAGCATCATATCTACCCGTACTTGATTTTCCAGTACACTTTTAATAATAACTTAACATTTTTAAAATTTAATCCAAAAATTATATTTTATGTTTTGGAGAAGTAGGTTTGGCACGACCTTGTGTGCTGCACGATGCATGATTTGACCATATCGGAGTAAATGAGGGACATGCAATCAATTCTGAACAGCGAGAGAGATGAACTTTGAAGTAATTCTTCATAGTAAAAGTGATATGTAAAGTTAGCAACATCGATTACAGGAGCTAGTTTCTCTGTTCATTGAAATTTAGAGTGTTAACTGCTTCTTCTTCTTCTTTTTTTTTTTTTATTACCTTTGGATATATTTAAAGTGGTTATTAGAGTTTTTCAATTTTAAAAAATAAAATTAGCTTTTACGTTTTTATGTGGGATTAAAATATGTAGATATTTTAGGAGAGCAAGGACAATTTTATCTGTCTAAATTCCGGGAAAGTATGTTCCTCTTTATCTATCTCTTTAGAATTTCAAGAACATATTTATTATTTTGTATTATATTCTCACGTGTCTTCAAATTTTTAAATAATTTACACATGTATTTGTTATGTTAGATGGAAAGATAAATGTGTAAAATAAGAAATTTTACAATTAGTTTTCTAATTTCTTAAAAATACTATTAAAAAAAACCCTGATAAAAAAAGAACGGATTGAAAGAATCCTATAATTTAACTCAGTTGATAAAACGGTAAAACATGGATTTTTGAGTAAAAATACTATTTTCTGTTTTAAGAATTAAGTAAAAGTTAGTTTAAATGTTATTATTGTTATTTTTTTGAAAGGAAGAAACATATTTTATTATGAAGTTATCATTTAAAAATGAAGCTAACATAATGTCACCAACATGATGTTACTTTCTTTTAAAGATTGTCTTGACTTATAATAATTGCGACCACTCATTATTATATTTTTCTAATACATCTAAATATTGTTATTATAACTTGAATTAATGATAATTAGCCAAACTCACGCTAGTGTCAATTACTTGACTTTACACTAAGATGACTTCATCGCTTGGTTATTAAGCATAACTCCAATTATATGTAAACCAGAGCACCAAGAAGCATATCGATTTTAAGTCGAGTTAGGAGTAAACAGAGAAACGTGACGTCATATTCATAGAGGTGTAAAATTGAGCAGTTAATCTTCATCATATATTACATCCATGTTATTTAAATATTTCATCACTATAATCTAGCTTTCAACAAAATATTAATTATTTTATTTTTAATTTGTTTATAATTAATCATTTTATCTGTATTAGTAAAAATAACGTATTTTTGTTTGAAGGAATGAGGTTATTTTAATAAAATAATTACTCAATTGATGTTTAATGATATTATTAGCAAAACTTCGTAACAAAATCAAACTCAATCTCTAATTTAACTACATAATATATGTTTTAATGACGGTATTTAATAAATAGATTTTTGATTACCTATATGTACTTAGTAGTTCAAGATTTAGAAATTAATTTATAACTATAATTTTAATATTAATTATTGGATCGATTACATAATACTAGGTTGAAAAAATGAAAATGTGAGTTAGAGCACACTTTCTTTTAATTAAGAACACAGTACTGTGATTTAAATGTGATTTGACACTGTAATTTAATCCTGACTTGATTTGAAACAACGATTTATCCGTTTAAGTATAATTTTATTTAGTATTAATTATAGACCAATATCAAAAGATTAAAAGAGTTATCATTAAATATGTTTTTTTGTAATAATGTGCAATGAATTAAGACATATGAGTGTGGTATGTTTAAGATAAAGAGAGGGATGAAAAAAGTGAAGGGTTTAATCCTTGACTAGAAAACTTGTGATATGGCTTTTGTAGACTGGAAATGTGTGAAAAGCTTAATGCAGGCATGGTATATGGTAGGGGCATGAAGTTACAGGGATTGTGAGGGTTCATTTTAGGAGACAACAAAGTGGCATTTTTTCTGGGAAAAAGAAGCCACCCCAAGGATTGGAAATCATTATGGTGGGCATTCAAGACACTCATTTGGACCAAATTATTTAGTCTACACAAAGTATCTTTTCACAATGTTGTTTTTTATAGCTAATTGATTTTTGGCAATTTCAAGAAGAAAACATCGAGAAAAATATAGAAATAAATAAATAATATAATGAAAAGGGATAAAATAATAATATTATAAAATGTTTTAAAAAGTATATATTATATAAAAATATTAAGTGATAATATATTCTCTTTAAACTGAATGTGTGTTATGGTAAATATTTATTTTATACATTTAGTGTTGTTGTTGTAAACCAAACAAAACGTAACATTTTACCTCTTTGTATATATGACCCAATTGGTATTTGTTGAAGTATATTTTTAAACTTTCAATATTAAAGGTTTAATCCTCCATATTTGTTAGGTACATTTGTTTTTCTTCTTTTTTTTATAATTTAATCGTCCATATGCTAAGCATAGTCAACATTAATTTTTTGTTGTTATTTATTCAAATTTCCACTAAAAAAATAGTCATCATTATAAACTAAAAACATGTCACTATTAAGATCTTGTGACAATAATTAAATTGTCACTAGTACTCGTGTCACTGTTGCACTTGTGACAATAATTTTATATGTCACTAAAATTAAGCTTTATTGTGACAAATAAAATTGTCATTAACAATTTTACGTAATAGTGACAATAATACTATGTTACAAATATAAAACATAATTATGACAATAATAAAATATCAAAAATATAATTTAATTATTATTATTATTAATTTATTATAATTTATAGTATTTTATTATCAAAAATTATATTATAATTAGCTATGAATTGTTTATAATTATTAATATTTTATCATTATTATTATAAAAGTTATAATAATTATAATAATCACTGGTTTCTATTTCATAATCTACACTTTCATCATGAGCACCACCATCCTCCAAATCTATTTTACTACCATTAGTAATGGAATCACAGGCTGACAAGTGAAAATTGTAGATTCAGCAGTAGCCACTGCCTCCATTGTTTTAAGCTCAGTGATACCAAGCATCAAATCCATTTCAGATTCATTTCAAATTAAAAATACAACAAATAAAAAATATAATGAGAACTAAATTCTAATGTATTTCAGGGATATCTCAACTCTTATACACAAATAACAAATATAAGTTCAACATTGAAAGAAACAACAACCACAAAAGAATGAGATGCAAACATAACCACAAATGTGCCTCACACCTATAATACAACTACAACAATAACCTGTCTCCATAGACTTTTAAATCTAAATAAAACATCAGCATAATCAGAGAATCTTGCACTTGCCCTGTAGCCTCCTTACAATTAGAAATTGCAAGCTTCATGCAGATTCCTAATAAATTCCATCCAACCTTCAAAATTCCAACCTATACCATTTGGTAGCTTCCCCAAAGTTGTGGTTGAATTTGTTGACTGGTAAGCCTGCAAGCTTGATGGTACAAAGTCCACATTATGAAAGCAATATGTGTTGAAAACATCTTCATTATGTTACAACTCCATTTTACTGCATGCGTAAAAGAAACATATTAGGGAGTTTATGAAATATGAAGAGATAACATCAAGAATAGAGGGGTAGAGACCGGAAGTAAGTTATGTGTCATGTGCTAAATAAATGAGAAAACAACAAATCATCTCTTTTTCACGTTTAGGTTTGCAAGTATGGGATATATATAATAACTGGGCACATGTTAGCATTGTACAACATTGCTCTCCTAAACAACATTTTTAACAAGGAATTGAATATATAGTTATCTTCAAGAAGGAAAGGTAGACGTAGAGAAGATTTTTTATCTAGCTCAAAGGAATGTTTGGTCCTGGATAACAAACAAAAATCTTAGAACAAATTCCCCTACTAGGAATAGTGTCTATGTCCATTACAGTGCATTCAAACCATGCGGTAAATAGATATCAATTTGTTTTACTAAATACTGTTAGCGTACAAAAGAGGAATTGGGATTAGGAAAGATATAAGGGGCATGACTGAAGGTAATGTAGAGGAAATTTCTTCTTTCTTGTGCATGTACAATCAATCTATTTCAACAAAACATGGAAAGATAATTTCTTATTAGGTTTGCATGGCAGTAGTCATCAACATGCAAAGCAGTGAATTTTCTGAAAAAAAGATATTCACATGGAACAGTGCAACACTTTGGGCTGGAAAAACATCAATGTAAAGATGTAATTTTACCACAAATAATAGAAAATGACACTACAAGAAGGCTAATATGTATTAAACCTTCGGATAGAAATTTACCTTAGAACCACTTTTATTCTTAAAGAGTAATAAACATTGTCCATATTATCTTCAAGGATTTTGATCCTGGAAAATAAATAAAATAAATCACGAATATGAATATAAAAATTAATAATAATTTAAAAATGTAAAGATATAGAAATATTAATACAAAAATAAATAATAATACAACTTACTTTGTTTGATAGAACATTTGAAGTGTTAAACGATAAACTTTCTAATACAGTAGCCATTTCATGTCTCATCTCCCTTTCAATATCTTGCTTCATTTGATCATGTTGAGCTTTCAAAGCAAGCTGGTGATTTTCAATTAGTTGATGTTGAGATTGCAATTCACTTTGAAGTTGAAGGTTGGTCTCTTCTTGCTTTTGAATAGCCTTGGTCAAAGTTTACACTTCTAACTCTAAATCATTTTCTCTCTTTTGTGCATCCTTCATTTGACTTTGAATAAGATGTCTCTCTACACTTCTTTTCGTCATTGACACACTTCCTATACCTTGTGAGTGATTTGGTTTTGTTCCCAATACAAATTCAAAATTTTTCACCAATGGGACAGGTGCTCTTGAAATTTCTTCTTGATATACTTCACCCACATTTTTTAAATTGTCCTATGCGATATTATCACAAAATATTATGACACATGTCAAAATATGAAAAAACAGTAAAATAACATTTGATATCTCTTTGTCAACTCCATAATCCAAATTTCTACACTCAAATTGTAAAACTTTAACAAGATAAAAATATAACTTTTAAATCTATTACAATAGAAGTGAAAATAATTTTTTTACTTACCAAAATTTGTTCCCCATTAGGAATGCACCAAGTTCCATCAGATCTCATTCGTGTGGCCTTCCACACTTCCACTGCATTTGGCCATTCATCGCTTTTTAATTCCTCTTTCTATTAAAAATAAATAAAATAAGATAATATGATGTTAGATTAAATAAAATAACAAACACACACAAAGACAAAACAAAAAAAAGTCAATTATCTAGAATATGTGTTTTCCTTCATTATAACAGCTCTGTCTGTTGTCTTTGGGGTCATCTCTGAGCCTGTATTATCTCTTTGTCTCACTATTTTTCAAATTGTTAATTCGGATTGGCTGTTGAAAGTCATGAAGAAATTAACCGGCAAGGGAAAGGGAAGAGACTATGTAATTGATAAATGTAACTTGTATATGTGAAATATAAAAAAAATCATATAAAGCTTATATAAAATCTACATAAATTTTATACTCAAACATAAACGAAACATTACCTACCATTTCAAATGCCCTTTGCACAATTGATTTTGTGCCAATAACTGACTTGATTTCTTGTTTGCTCCGGCTAACTTTATTTTTCAAACTTCTTTCCTATAAATGTAGAAATAATTTAATATTATAATATAAAAATACGTAAAAAATAAATTTCAAACTTGAGATATAAATATATAGAGAATGAAACTTACCTTAAATTTAGAATCATTCCATTTATTATTTATTAACCAATTCCAATCTTCAGGATGTATGTCATTTGGTCTACCTTTATTTTGGAGGTATGTTTGATGTAGATGGTGATGCCTGTTTCTGTACTGGTTTTGCAACTTTGCAACTGTTTCATTGCATGTTTTCCATCTTCTTCCTTCAAATATAATGCATCCTAAAGTCATGAAGTTAAAAGAAATTATCAAATAGAACATTGTTAAAATACATTCAATATGTAAATCAAAATTAATTAAGTGCACAAATTATAGTAACCTTCATATGTTTCCACATTATGTTTAGATCATCTTCAGAAATCTCTTTCCAAGTCTTCACCTGTAAAGGAGCCTTTTGCCGTATGCACACAGTTGCTTCAGCCTTGAAATATTTGACATGTTTTCCGCAAAGCTTAAAGTAAGGAGGAGGAAACTAGATATCAAATTTTTTCTCCATCGCCATTAACTTTTCTCTTTTCTTTGGGAGTTTCGCATAATGGTGTGCCCACGTCGCTTCTTAACCTCTTGACCTAAATTAAATTAAGAAAATAAATCAACACCAATTTAAGCACTTCAGATTTGTCATTTTAGAAAAAACATGTTCTTTAAGTACCTGTACTTATTTCAGGTTGCTCAATATCACTCAACTTAGAGGCATTCACCCTTTTAGAACTTAATTGTAATGATCTTGTTATCTACAAAATATAAATGTAAATAATCACAAAAGTTAAAGAAAACTATATATTAAAAAATAAGATAAACTATTAGATGAAGAACTAACAAATATAAGTATTAAAAAATAAGATACAACTATGAGGAGCAAGTATAAGTATTATCTAGAACTAACAAATAATAAAATCATGTTTCATTATCTATCTAAATTAGATTTTATATATATATATATATATATATATATATATATTACTATATTACTGACACAATTAAACTAAATACAAACATTTCAAAAGATCCTCATTATATACCATTTTTTTGCGGTACCTTTCATCTTCTTCACTAGAGTCTTGAAATTCTTCTACTTCTTTCGGCCTATACTCTTCGTCATGCTCTTCATCTCGCTTCTTTTTCTTCTTGTTTTTGGTATTTTGAATTGAAGCTCTCAAAGAATAAGCCGTATGACGTAATCCCAAAGCTTCTAATTTTGCTTTATTTTCTGTGATTCTTTGTAATCTTTGTTCTTCATAGCTAGACATGTTTTGCTCTTAGAAAAATAATTAGATATTTTCTATTAAACTTTTCACCTACATTTGAGACAAAAAGATAACAAATAAATAATCAATTTGTTACAAATGGTCAAATAAAAATGAATATAAAAGAACACATCCATCCCTATCTCAATGGTGATATTTCTCATTAAGAAGTGATCACAGAGTATTTGACAGAACAATTAATTATACCATTGACTACATAGGAAGAAAACATGCACAAGATAAATGTATATATTCACCCTATACTGCTTTATCTGCAGAAAAATATAGCTCACCTTGCTTGCTTGCTTCCCTATGAACCAGGAATATTATAATATAAACATACCTATTCTTTGACATATTATACAATTTTTGTTGGAATTTGCATAACAACATTTATATATATATATATATATATATGATTGGCCTGAAAAAAAAATCAAACTAGGTGTACATATAATTAAATCTGATTGCAATTACAGATTGTGCAACTAGAAGGTGAATTAGAAAACAGAAACCAACAGTAATATTTATATATAATAATAATAATAATAGGAAAGAAAAGGAGAGGAGCAAAATTGAGTTAACGATAAAACAAAATTGAAGCAAATATAATTTCGCTGATAAAAAAAAAAAAAAAGCAAACACAATTTCTAGTTTTGAATGTTAATAGCTAAAGAGACTAAAATGGTTAGATCACGTTACACCAAATATGATTTGGAGAGTACATAATCTTTTAGTCTCGAAGACTATAGAGGCTAAAAGGAAATAGGGATATCGATTTAGAGGAAGCACAATCCTCTAGTTTGGGAAACTAATAAACAAACGTTAAATTTGCAGATAAATCCACTCCTATTGAAGACTAAATCTCAAGAAGCTAAAAGTGGATAATTTGAGTTCGATAAAATAGGATTTAGAGGGTACATAACTCTTTAAACTTGAAGTCTAACAACTAAAGACATTAAAAGGAATAAATTGAGTTGGATAAAATATTTGAGTGATAAAAATGTTGAATTGAATTTTTAAATTATTTTTAAAGATTTCCTCACAAAGGAAGGAAGTTACATATCTAATTTTATAAGAATAAAAGAAACCTTGAGTATAACATGCAACAAACATACCAATTAAACTTTTTTTCTGAAAAAAAAATAATACAACTCAAAGACTAGATCAAATAAAAAAAAATTTTAACCAATAATTCAAGTACCATTCATAATAGAAAAATATATTTTTCAAAATCATTTCTAAGTTACTACACGATTATTCTTTAACTAATTTTTTCAAGTTTATATAAAACCACTGTTTTCATCTATCTCTTTAGATACTATTTGTCACGTATCATAACACAAGATTTTATAATAACAAATCAGAAAATTTCCAATGGTCAATAAATATGTATACCACCTGTCTTTTATCTATCCCTTTTAGATAACATATCAAATTACAGAATTAGATAACAAAAACATCCGTGTGGCACAAATTGCAAGTTTAATTATTAGCACAACTAAACAGTGTAATCTTGACAAAACAGAACATTTTTTATTTATTTATTCATTAATCATATTAACCTTGTAGACAGAACATTGAAACAGCAGAACAAAACTATGTAAGGAAGCTAGCGTTAGAACAAACTCAAGCCCTAGGAGTTGAAGTTATGAGAGGCAACAACAAGTTATCTATAATTTCTATTGTGGGCATGGGTGGGTTGGGTAAGACCTCACTAGCCAAACATGTATTCAAAAGAATTACTTATGCTATTCTTCCCTTATCCTAACAAAATGGTCCAGCACAAGGAAGCACTCCCATATCATGTTAAAATCAAATATAAGAAGAGAAATAAGATTATAATTAAAGAAAAAATGTGACACATACCCTTCTATTGCTACAAGACACCTGCTTTTAGGAAGCAAAAGAAGAAACGATGCTTTGAGAGATTCTAGGTAGTCACGATTTTACTGCTTCATTTTAGGGTATGCGTGGTTGAAGATTTTGTGAAACAAGGGCTTCACTTCAGCCTCAAAAATCAAGGGTTTCCTGCTTCGTTTTAGGAAATGCGTGGTTGAAGATTTTGTGAAACAAGGGCTTCACTGCAGCATCAAAATCAAGGGTTCAGTCTTCCATTTGGAACAACGTAAGATGGAAAATTGGAAGTGTATATGTAAAATTGAAAGAGGCAAAAATTTCTCAATATCTCTGTTAGATTGGAAGGCACACTATGTGAAAAATTGAAAGCGGCAAAAATTTTGTGGAGGTGTCACTTAGATTGGAAAGCTGAAAAATTGAAAGCGGCAAAATTTTAAGAAGCTGAAAAGATGAAAGGGCCAAAATTTTTGTTAAGATTTCTTTGAGCACAAAGTAACTGGCAAAAAAATTATTTTATATTAATTAATTTATTAGTATATAATTAAATTTATTAATTTTAATTTTAAAAAAATTGAAGTATAATTATATTGATTTTTTTAAATATAAAAAATACATAATTTGATATAATAGAAAAATGATAAAAACTAATTCAAGTAAAAGATAAAAACAACTTTTTTTTCGTAATATTTTACATTAACTAAATTTATATATTTAGAATTATTCTTATGACATAAAAAAACATATTTCAAAATATATAAATTAGATTAATATCTAATTAGAGTGTATTAACTAATTATATTTTTAAATTTAAATATTAATAGTAAATAATATATTTTTCAATATAAATCTAAACTAATTCAACTAAAAGTAAAAAACAACTTTCTTTTCATAATATTTTATATTAACTAAATTTGTATATTTAAAATTATTATTATTATGACATAAAAAAACAGATTTCAAATATAAAAATTAGATTAATATCTAATTAGGGTGTATTAACTAATTATATTTTTAAATTTTAATATTAATAGTAAATAATATATTTTTTAATATAAATCTAAACTAATTCAAGTAAAAGATAAAAACAACTTTTTCTTTTCATAATATTTTATATTAACTAAATTTGTATATTTAGAATTATTATTATGACATAAAAAAACATATTTCAAAAACAACTTTGTTAAGATTTCTTTGAGCACAAAGTAACTGGCAAAAAAATTATTTTATATTAATTAATTTATTAGTATATAATTAAATTTATTAATTTTAATTTTAAAAAAATTGAAGTATAATTATATTGATTTTTTTAAATATAAAAAATACATAATTTGATATAATAGAAAAATGATAAAAACTAATTCAAGTAAAAGATAAAAACAACTTTTTTTTCGTAATATTTTACATTAACTAAATTTATATATTTAGAATTATTCTTATGACATAAAAAAACATATTTCAAAATATATAAATTAGATTAATATCTAATTAGAGTGTATTAACTAATTATATTTTTAAATTTAAATATTAATAGTAAATAATATATTTTTCAATATAAATCTAAACTAATTCAACTAAAAGTAAAAAACAACTTTCTTTTCATAATATTTTATATTAACTAAATTTGTATATTTAAAATTATTATTATTATGACATAAAAAAACAGATTTCAAATATAAAAATTAGATTAATATCTAATTAGGGTGTATTAACTAATTATATTTTTAAATTTTAATATTAATAGTAAATAATATATTTTTTAATATAAATCTAAACTAATTCAAGTAAAAGATAAAAACAACTTTTTCTTTTCATAATATTTTATATTAACTAAATTTGTATATTTAGAATTATTATTATGACATAAAAAAACATATTTCAAAAACAACTTTGTTAAGATTTCTTTGAGCACAAAGTAACTGGCAAAAAAATTATTTTATATTAATTAATTTATTAGTATATAATTAAATTTATTAATTTTAATTTTAAAAAAATTGAAGTATAATTATATTGACTTTTTAAATATAAAAAATACATAATTTGATATAATAGAAAAATGAAAAAAATAAATAAAGATTATTCAATCAAATTATCACAATCTCTTAATATCATTAAAATCTTTGTAGAGGGTATGAACTAAAATTCATTAAGATCTAAAAGACATATTCCACCAATATTTACGTTGTTATAATGAATCTTAATAAATAAGATTTATATTTTTTATATATATTCTAATAAAGTAATATATTTTTCTTATTTTATTTTAAATGTGTTATTTACTGTTAAGATATATGTAAAATAATTATTTACAAATAATATATACATGATAATTAATTTGGTTATAACTAACTCAATGAAAGTTTAATATAAAGGATCGAGATATGTGCTTGAAATCACAAAATAGTGGAGTTTTAGTTAGAGGTAATGAGAATACAGGTAATTTGGATTACTTTGGTGTCTTGACAGATATTACTGAATTAGGTTACTCTGGTGGAAATAATGTTATTTTATTTAGATGTGATTGGTGGGATGTGTATTCCAGGGAAGAGGATATAAAGAAAACAAATATGGATTTATTCTTGTTAATAGTAAACGTAAATGGAAGACTAATGAGCCATATGTCTTAGCCAGTCAAGTTCAACAAGTGTATTATGTTAAAGATACCAAAGACCCTAATTGGCTAGTAGTAGTGAAAACAAAGCCTCGAGATTGGTATAATATGCCGAAAGAAGATACGAATGAGGCGTGTCAAGAAAACGAAGACATTGGCTCAATTTCATTTACATTTAATGCGTCAGATAATGAACATGGGTTTTCATTGGATAGAAGTGACTTAGCCCAAACTACAATTGATGGAAATCTAATGATGTATACAAAAGTTATTGATGAGGACGACGAAAAAGTAAATGATGATGCAAGTATTGATTTCACAGATGATGAAGAAAAGAATATTATTGATGAAGATGATAGTAATGAAAATTGATTATTGTTTTATATCATTTTGCAAAACAAACTTTATTATTAATTACTTATATTTTTTCAATGATCTATATTTAAATGAATCATATCTATTTTTTATTTTCATTCATTTATATATATAACTATTATTTATTTATATATATACAGAGAGAGAATAGTTTAAATAATTTAAATTTTATATGTTAAATTCAAATAATAAATTTAATTTAAATTGAATATATTATTTATTAATATCATAATAAAAAGTATAAAAGTATAAGTATATGGATAAAAAATCAAAACAAATGTCATAATTGTAAAATGGCATAGTGGAACCATAGTTAATTTTTTAACAAAAGGTTATGGGTTCAACTCTAAAGTAAGACAAATTTAGTATTTTTTTAAAAAACTGTTAGTAATATAATTATATTATATTTTATGTTATAATCATTATTAATTTATACACATTAAATAACTATTTGTGACATGTATATTTTGTATTTTTACCGAATGTGACAAATTCGAAAAAGTAATCAGTATACAAAATAATAATAAATTTAATATCTTGCATAATTACAAAAATATTAGTGTCTTATGAAAAAAACATAAATTTAAATGAATTTTATCTTATGAAAAAAGATATAAATTTAAATGAATTTATGACATAAAAATATTAGTGTCTTATGAAAAAAAACATAAATTTAAATGAATTTTATCTTATGAAAAAAGATATAAATTTAAATGAATTTATGACATAAATATTTGTAATTTTAAAATAACACAATAAAAATAAATTTAAAGTATAAAGGTCTAAATAGATAATTTTAAAGTGAATATTATTAATACCATAATAAAAAAGTATAAAGGTCTAAATAGATAATAAAATATCAAAATAAGCATCATAATTGTAAAATGGTACAATGGAACTATAATTTCCTTTTTAACAAAAGGTTATAGTGACAAAAATTATATTTATCACTAATTTTTTTGTCACAAAAGGTTATATTTCTTGTATGTAGTGTTCGTTTTTTTGTTTTCTAAAGCAAGGATGGAATTAGAGGTGAATGTCCCAAGGTTTTTCCAATAGAAGGTAATGAAAATAAAAATGTGAAGGAACTCTGGTTGTTGGTTGGAGATTGAATCTCTACATTGTATTATGTAGCTATTAAGAGTGAGCATAATATTGAAAATAAATGCTTAAATTTTAGGTTGTAGCGTTAGGTTTTGCACATGCTATGGGACCAACTAACACATATGTTTTATATTCTCATCAAATATAGTATTTTTTATTTTTAACATTTTAGATCTTGCATGATAATGAATATATAATAAAAGTAGAGAAAATCGGAAAGCAAAATAGGAGTAAAAGTGTGAAAAGGTAGTGGCCACTGTTTAAGTATTATTTCCTTAAAAATACTATGATAGTATTTTTTGTTTATAAAAACTCACTAAGATTAAAAAATTTGGAATTTAACAAATAATAATAAATATATCCTTAATTTATTTTAATAAAACATTTTAACATTAATAAAACACTTACAAGCAATTAAAAGTGTGAGATGTTATCTCTTATAAAGTCTTATTAAAGTATAATGGAAGTTATTAAAAGTAGACAAGGTGAAAGGATCTTTAATTTTTATCGAAAAAAGTTTACCTTAAAGAGAGTTGTTTGATATTCAAGAAAATATATTTTATTATGGTAGCATTATTATTGGTGTAAAAGTGAAAGAAATTAGTAATAATAAATATTTTGTTAATGAGATATTATTTTTAAAAATATAATGACTGTAATATTAATATATATATATATATATATATATATATATATATATATATATATATATATATTATTACATAGTAGATCCAACAAAACATCTATATAAGGTATATGATATTATATCTGGTACATAATATTTTAAAATAATGATTATATAAACATTAAACATATGTAAAATGTATTCATGCACATAACTAAATTTAAAGTAGACATTTTTTAAGGTGTTCACATTACAAAAGAAAAGTAAAAGTAAGTTAATGAAAATAAAATTTTAAAGTACGGAAGTGTAGGTAAAATGGACAATTAAACTTTAAAATTAATGTCCAGACGTTCAATATCAAATCCATTTCAATATCAATATCAACAATTGTATAGACCACATATAGATTCGTACACCGAGATATTCAAAAGACGTCTTCTGAAAGATCCATTAAGTATGTCCTCCTAGAAACCAACATCTAATCCAATACCTATTTTAGATTTTCAGCAAATCTAAGAGAAATGGGTAATCTAATACATAAAACTTAGATTACTAGCGAATCTAAGAGAAAGAATCAGGGTAAGTTCAAACATCCAATACTGAGTGTCTACTAATGGTCTCGGTGTGTATGAACTCCCTTATCAGGTTCCTACCACCTGATATCTTAGTCTACGTAACTTAGATCATCAGTGAAGCTAGAGGATCTTTGTTAAAACATAGGCATGCTATACTTAATGTAAGCAAACAAGCATAACTCATACATTATCCTAAATGTATGATTTCAATTCCATAGTCATTCCATTATCACATCAGTATAAATGATTCAAAAATTTCACTTTGCACAACATTCAATAACCTTTTTGACATCAAAATAAATAATCAAATAACCAAATAGCCTTTTCAACATATTCACCCAACAGATAATTAGACAATTTCATCAGATAAAATTCCTACAAAAGAAATTAAAACTTGTACCACATCTCATTCACATCTAGATCTTCTAAACCAGCGTACTACAAAAAGATTAAAATTAACTTTCTTTACCTAAAAAGTTCAATATCAAGGCAGTTCCAAAGTCAAGTAGTGATATAACTCCAAAATCTAGAGATTTAGAATAAGTTATCAAAACATAACCAAAGTTCAGTATGTAGTAAAATAAGTTGAGAGAATCATTTTTCTCAACTGACCCCTCAATGATTTGATGACTAAAACCTAAGGAAAAAACAGAGAACAAGGAATCTATAGAGTAAATAGGAACTTACTCTATTTGAAAATATGATCGGATAAAAATGTTCCTTGGTTTCTTACTACTACATGGTGTTATTAGATTCTGAAACAAATGAGGTATGAAGTGAAAAAAAAAAAAAAAAGAACAGAGAGGAAGATATAAAAAGTTATGGAGGAAAAGGGAAAAAAAGTTAGTATGTATTTTTTTAACGGGTGAAGGCTTACAATAACCCAATACTAATCTATTTCCCGCTCATTACTATATATTTCATGTACTACTACCATTATAGAAAAAATTAAATAAAATTTGATAGAACACATACACTATCATTTATAATTTTCACAATGATAAAATAATTTTGATTTGTTTTAATTGTAAGTGAATCAACTTTGAAAAATCAATATGATTAGTGGTGAGTGGAGAATCAAACCAAACTAACTATTATTATACTCATGGTCTCAGAAAAGTTAACTAAATTGAGTTAACATACACTTTTTAACCATTCTCAATAATAAAGATATTAGTACTCTAATTTGATTCGATTTTTAGTTAAAAATTATTTTAATAAATACAAAAATTATGCGGGACTTATTCGATTTAATTTGCATATAAAAATTTTTGAACTAATTTTTGTGATTTAGTTTGGATTGATTTTGCCATTTTGTAATTTTGCTATCTAACTTTTTACTAATACATTTATAATATTGCACAAAATTTGAAAGAGAAACTTAAAGGTAGTTTCTCTATTTTGTGACATCTCCTTTCACTTTTCTCTGTTGCACTTTATCTCTTCTTAAACTTTTGTTTCTCTCCCTCAATGTTCTCATTCATTTTGCTTATCTAAATCTTATTTTTTTGTCCAAAATTTGATCATATCTTACATTAGATGAAGAGCTATGAATTATTTCTAACTAATCATATTTTCAAAGTGATTAAGTTCATATTTATTTTAAATATTCTTTATCTCTTTTCTTTCTTATGATTATCTCAACTTAGTTAAGCTCATACTAACATTTTATTATATTTGGATACATTGGTCTAGGTCCCTAGATTTGAGTAGTTTATTACTTGGATGTGGAAGCTGCTTTAAAGAAAGGAATAGTAGGTAAGGGAAACTATTTATGTTTTGATAGAATCTTAGGATAGATGATCTAGATGTGAAGGTGACATGCTCATAATACCTTGATTTTATATACAGATTGTGTGTTGTTTGAATATACTTTGAATGTTTGAGTTTGAGATGAAATTGTATGATTTAAATGAATGAGATTGTTGTTTGTTTGTCAATTTTGTGTTAGAATATTGTAATCTGAGACAAATTGGTTCAAGTTGTGATTATTTTGAAGCAAAATGTTCAATGATAGGCATAAATATGATGTGAAAACTTACCTTCAACCAATTAGGATGCTTGCACTATTCTATAGAATTTATAAATTATGTATAGGCACTAGACAAGTAAAAGTCTCGTTGGGGGAAATTCATTTAACTAAAAACTTGATAGCTTTGGTTGCTGGGCGAGCCAAATTTGATGGATTAGATATTTCAAAAAAAAAAAAAAAAAACTTCCAATTGTTTGGTCACTGGGTGAGCCAAGTCTTATTGGGTGAAATTCATTTAATTGGAAATCGAGAGCTTTGTCCATAGGGCGATATGTTTTTATTAAAAACTCTCAATAGTGTAATCGTTAGGTTAAATACTTTGTTTGTTGGGCGACTAAAAGTTGTTAGGTGTGTTGATGCTTTTGGTTGGGCGAGCAAGGCAAATCACAACAAGTGCCTAATTAATTAGGCAAACCAAGTGTTGGCTAGGTAGAAAGTGTTTTCTACACTTTAACAAACATATTTTTAAATATTTGTAAATGCTAAAAATTGTTTATCTTTCATCATATTATTATATTGGTGATCAATATATTTGGTTGAATGTTATTAAATGTGATAAATGATGAATGAATGATAGTATTAGCAATTAAATTGTTGATTTTGATAAAACGAAATATGTGTATAGAATAAGTTGTTGATAATCATATGTGAGTATAAAATATTACAAATTTGGGATGATATGTGAACCATTGTTTAAGTTGTGTATTAAGTAAAGATATTTATGTGTAATAGAGATCTCATTACTTCACTGATGATCTAAGTCATATAGACTAATATATCAGGTGGTAAGAAGCTAAAAGGAGATTTCTTACACACCGTGACATGTGTAAATGTGTGACTTAGGTTGTAATGAACTTAATTTGGTTCAATACTCTTAGGCTCACTTATAAATTTAAGTCTTGGATTAGATCATATGTTAGTTTCTGATAGGACAAACTTAATACGAGTCTTTCAAAAGGCGTTAATTGATATTTCGCTTGAATATCCTTGATGTATAAATTCATGTGTGGTCTATATAGTTGTTGTATGTTGATAATTGAATGAAATTGAATTGTTATGATTTGTTAATTAAAATTTCTTCTTTTATATACCTTTTCTTAATTATGTTGAAGAATATATTTCAATATTTTATCCTTGCATGTGTTGTTTGAATTGCGAACTACGATGACTGAACTATGTACATGATCACATATAAGTGCAAATATAGGAGCAACATCTGGAAGAGAATAAAGTTTTTTTTTTTACTTTCCTTTTACAGCTATTTGTGTGTATGTATATATTGTGTATGTTTAAGTTATATTTTGAAATAATTATACCTTGTACAAGCCCTCTACTGGGTTTATAGCGTAGTTGATAGTTTTTTTTAGGTGTTACAATTGTGAATCGGTCACAGATTCGATCACTACACATCAGTGACCAGCAAAATAGCGACTGACGCGTTTGGTTACTAAATTGGTCACTGTTTTAATCAGTAACCAAATTTTGTCATTTATAGACCAATTTTTTGGTCACTATTAGTGTTTTTTCTAGCAGTGAACGTGATGAAGAACCACATAGATGACCTTAATTCGCATAATTACTATAGTACTTATTAGTATGTGCTGCCATGGGATGCAAACTTGAAATTTCTTGTTAATATTGTGCTGCCATAGGATGCAATAGTGTAGCATTTTCTATTTTGACTTGGAAACATTTTCTTTGTATGGTATTTATTAACATTATGCTATTATGGAATGCAATAGTGTATCATTTTCATGTAATGACTTATTTTTTCATATGGTTATATTTGAAAACCCAAATATTTTTTATTTCTCGTATCAAATTAAAAAATAACTTTACTTTTCTATTCTAAATTATTTTAACAAGAAAAAATATATAATATCACAAATTCAATTATTGAAAAGTATAATATTATAATTATTTAAAGACCAATATAATGACCATTGGTATTTATATATTTGGTCACCAAATTGATTTTAATGAAATTAATCACTAAATGAGTTACAATGAAATTGGTCACTAAATTGGTTTCAACAAAATTGGTCACTAAATTAGTTTTAATGAAATTGATCACTAAATTGGTTTCAATGAAATTAGTCACTAAATTAGTTTTTAATTATAGTAACTAAATTGGTTTCTAAATTAGTATCTAAATTGGTATCTAAAATTAACTACTAAAGTTTTAATCACTTATTATTATTAGATTCTAAATTAGTCTCTAATTAAATTAGTGATCAATTTTATCATTTTAGAGACTAATAAATTAGTTTTTAAAAATAATTTTTCTTATAGTGTGGACAAACAAATAAATTAAATATACAAATCATTCAAACATTAATGAATAACATTTTAAACTTAAAAAAGCCAAAGTGTCAACCTATACAATTAAAATATAACTAGTTATAATGAAAAAAAATATAAACTAAATTATAAGAGATTGTTATCGGTGGGTTATAAGTCAACTCACCTCCAACTTAAGTTGAATCCATTTAACTTGTTAAGTAAGCCAAATTTAATTTAACCATATTTAAAAAAAAAAAAATTCAACTCAGTCGAGCTCAAGCCCGTGTAAGTCTCCCTCGCTTATGGATTTAAAATCAATTTTAACACTCCTAATTAGTTGATAAAATTGTGAGATTGGTTTCACTTTTATCCAATCTAAATTCAAACTCAATTTAACATATCAACTCATCCACTAGTAAAATATTGAAAACTAATATATGATACTACGGTAAATTAGATTAGACTAGAAAATTACATACACAAATAGATTTAAAAACTTGAAAAATAAAATTAAACAATAATATAAATTTAAATAAAATTAAGTCATACTTGAGTAAACCCTCTTTTCATTATTGGATGAAATGCGATCCATTTTATAGTCATAACAGACTTTGTAAGTCTAAGTAGGTATCCTCTTATAATTGGTGTGGGTGGTGTTACTAGGGCCAACAAAAGAGTTTTGGGTCGTTGGTTTTGCCTATAACCCAGGCATGAAAGATGCTTTTAAAACTAGGTTGTTTTGTTGATTCTCCTAGGTTGGTACCTGTCATTCATAGTTTGGACCTACCCTATCACTATGTGAAATGATGTTCTAGAGTTGGTCAACATTATATGTATATGTAATGAATTGAGTTTACTTTTATTAGCTAGTTTTGTCTTTTTCTTGTTTCCTAATTTCCAATGCACAAAAAGACATCTATATCCACGCCACCTGTTTACACTCAGTAATATTAAGCTACAAACATGGCTATATGATATTTCCATAAAGTTGGAGGATATGGAAAGTCTACGTACCTCAATTCCAACGTTATATGTCTCTTATTTAATAATCTATTATGAGTAGGGTATTCCTTTTTGTAAGTTTAGGTATTAGCATATTCAAAAAGACTAATTGTATATTTGATTTTAGATTATTTACTAATTGTAATGTGGACATAACACTTTGAATCTGGAAAGATTGAAAAATCAAAATAGACAATGAAGAAATTGTTAAGATTGAAATATGTCTAATATAGAAATGATTGAAAAGGATTTGATGACAGAAGCAAAACCTTGAATTAAATAATTATGCATATATAGATTGTTAAGACTTTAAATAAAATGACACGTGCATATAATGACACAAAAAATAAATAAGATAAATATGAATATTGAAATTAAATCAATATATCAAGAGGCATATTGTATTGTGTTTTTGTACACAAAAGCACTATCCATAAAAGGGATTTTAACCTTTTTTTCATCTATGAATGTACCTTATATTCCGTTAAACATAAGACTCATTGAATATTTAAGTTTTAAGAATTTTAGGAATAAAAGTTATCAAAGTAATTTTAGGGAAGAGAAAGTGCAAAAGCACAGAAGACTTGAGGGTTGTTTGGGTTGAAACTAGGTAAAAAATAAGAAAAGAGAAAAACAATAGTAGATAATGAGGTTACTTAGATTAAAAATAATAATAGACTTAAATAAAAATTGATTCTATTAAAAAATTATTTTTATTTTCTATTTTTTATATTCTTATAATATTATATCAATTATTTTATTTTATTATGATGAATAAAAACAAATTATAATACAAAATCAAAAACATAATCTACCATGAAGACATAATTTATTATGTTGTAATACATATGTTCATAACCAATTGCATCTTTTTATCTCAAATCTTTATATATATATATATATATATATATATATATATATATATATATGAAGAAAGTTACGTTCTAATGTCTCGAATTGTATAACTTTTTTTTTTTTCATATTATATTTTCATTTCTTTTTATAATAAATTTGTGTGTTTCTTCTGCGTATCCAAATAAAGGAAGACAACACCTTTATACATATACATTTCAATAAATTTTAATTTATATATAATAAAAAATATACCAAAGAATGTGCTTGAAAATGTAAACTAAAAAACACTGAAATTTTCAGTAAAAGAAAAGGGTAGGTGGGATTCGGCATGTGTGTAGTGTGCACTTATACATGTTAAAGGATGTTAATCTGGAAAAGTGGACGTGTCAACTCAATTATAGGATGCCAATAGCTGGCACATTGCAACATGTCATGTTTTGGTGGGTGTCACATGTCTAAATACTATACATCTTTTGCCTCACAAAACTAACTTATACTCTCTAAACATCTTTAATAAGGTTTAGTTTATAAAAATTTTGTTACTTTCATAGTAAAGAAATAATTACATATTAATAGAGTAAAGTAGTTTATATTATCATTTTATTGCAAATTATTATGCATTATTGCCTTAGTTATATGAATTAATTTTGTTTAGTCAATATGCAGAGTTGACTCCTGATGCGGACTCTCAAATTTGAGGTGAAAAATAGAAACCGGAAACGTCTATGATAATGGAGGAAGGGCTTCGGTTGTAGGATCGTTCCACTTAAGCTTCAAAGAGTGGTTCTTTGATGAATTCTCAGATGAATGTGATCTTTAAAAAATTACAAAAAACTCAGAAATAAAAACAGTTAAAGAAAAATACAATAAATAAATAATACTAGGAATTAGAACAACACCTTGCGCCACCTAAATCCATGAGATAAGCAAGATAGTGATTCGTCACTTGTGACCTAGCCTACAAAATAAGAATCAATGCTAGCAATTAAGAAGAACCTTGCGCCCCTCAAATCCATGAGATAAACAAGATGGTGAATCACCACTTGTGACCTAGCTCACAAGATAAGAAACCCCAAAAGAGAAACTCTCCACTTTCCTTTGATGAACCCCGATGCATCATCAAGAGACAAGCTATGAAGTGTGTAACAACCTAGAAAATCTATCATCTGAGTAGAAGTGGTAAAAGTGGAATGAACATTTGATTATTATATTATTAAACTGAAAATACGTATTTATAGGAAAAGTTAGTAATCAAGTCTCATTCCC
>Ga0209489_101245_pt1 | contig 52068 bp, 35 predicted proteins | sample SiratrowhiteBW_FD_187527 | JGI IMG/M metagenome (GOLD analysis project Ga0209489, IMG submission 187527) | Root nodule microbial communities of legume samples collected from California, USA - Siratro white BW (SPAdes) (version 2) | ecosystem: Host-associated > Plants > Roots > Nodule | place...
TTTCAAAAAAAAAAAAAAAACATAGAGTTTTATACCTGCATTCACAAAAAAATCAAAAATCGATAATGAAAAATGAAGTTTTATGCATACATTCTCATTTAATCAAGAATAAAAATATGCATTTTTATATCATCATTCATTCAATAAACAAACATGAAAACTATGCATTTCATACATACATTCTCATAAATCATCATAGGATTTCATGTATATGTTGATGCATTCTCAATGCACTCATGCATCTCTTCCTAAATGTTAATATCAAACAAAAAAAATCATCAAGAATATCAAAAATGAAAAATATTGCCCACATTTGTGCATTCATGCACTTACCTCACTTCTTGCAAGATTTATTTTGAGACTTTCTTAACCTCATTTTTTTTTTTGAAAAGTCCATTTGAGACCCTCTCTACAATGTGAAGGTCTTGACCTCACCGAAAAATAGAAAGACAAGGGCAAATAAAATTTTTCTAGAAAAAAATATGAAATAAAATAACATAAAAAAATCAATCATTTTTTTTACAGAAAAAAAGAAGTCAGCATATAATGATTATAAGAAACATATACACATTGAATTTTTTTGTAAATACACTATCATTTGAAAATTTCTAAATTTTGTACATATATTAAATTTTTTATACATATGTTCCTTTTTGAGAAAAAAACTTTTGTACATACATTGTTATTGAAAATATTTTATAAATACATTCTCTTGTAAATATTTGTGAGAAAAAAAAAACATCTTTGAATATACATTCTCTTTTGACAATTTATACATACTTTTTTTTTAAAAAAAAATAATATATTTAAGCATAGATTATCATTGAAAAAAAATAAAAAAAAATACAATATAGAGCATACATTCATGCATATAATTAAAAAAATTAAAAATTACAATTTCAAGCATCCATTCATGCATTACTATTAAAAAAATGGAAAATTCGAAAGAAAATAAAAAATATATTTTCATGGATGTATTTTTAAAGGAACAAAATCAGTTTGCGAATATCTATGTATGCATTCACAAAATCTCTTATGCATTTTTCAAGAATTTTGTACATCGTATATGCATTCCCAAAAATTCCATTTATATATGAATTCTCAAAACAAATTTATGCATGCATACATATTAAAAGAAAACAAAAATAAATCTAAAAAAAATCATACATTCATAAATACATTTTCAAAAAGAAAAAGTCCAAAATTTTATAAATGCATTTTCTCACAAAAAAAAAATCATTCAAATATACATCATATATGCATTCAAAAACAATCCTGCATTCATAAAAGCATTTTTTCAGAAAAAAATCTTTCAAACATGCACTATATATGCATTAAAAAAAATCATGTATTCATAAGTGCATTTTCTGAAAAGATTCATGCATTCATTCATTCAAACATATATCATATATGCATTTTCCAAAAAACAAAAAGTCAAAAATTTCATAAATGCGTGTTAGAAAAAATAATTAAATTTTCAAAAGAAAAAAAGAAGAGAAAAGAAAAATATGGTGAGTCATTTGTTTATGGATAATTGAATCCACCAAATAGCGAATAATAATAAAATGGGATCATTAAAGCGAAATGTTTAATAAAGCGAAATGTTTAATAAAGGTAAAAATTGACTTTTCCAAGGAAGCATTTGCATATACGGTGTTTGTTACCTATTGGCTTTCCAAAATTACCAGGCTTCCCCAAAATTTCCTAGATTCCCAAAATTTTCAAATGAAAGGATTGTCTAAATGGTTACCATTACCTAAGCATATTTTTACACTAGGGCAAGATGCCAGTTTTCTGTTAGTCGACCAATATCCTATCTTTATTCTTCAGGGACATTAAAAAAAAATTCAGAAAAAAGTTCGTTAGATTGAAAACCCGAAAGGGCGATCTAAGCAAAAGATAGGACAATAAAAAAAAAAGAAAAAAAGAGAAAAACTGCATTTGTCATAAGTCATTAATTTTGTTTCATTATTAAACTCTTTGAAAATCAAGCAATTATGATTCAAAATGATATATGGCCATGTTTCTATATCCAAAACACTTTTGTAAATCCTTTGTCTTTGAGCCAAAAAATAAAAATATTTCTTTCAAATACCCCTAATGAGGATTATCAACAATCTTTAAGCTTAGTCTAAGGTCTTGATAGAAGAAATTCAAAAATAATTTATATTTCAAAGCTCCTAATTCATCAAGAAAGGAGTATCATCAGAAGTTCCCTGAAAGCCTAAAAGAACATGCACATCAATGAGTACATCAAAAGCTTCTCAAGAAAAGAAAAAATATGAAAAGGAAAAAAAGAAAAAAGATTGAAAAATAAAAAGAAAAAGACAAAAGAGAAGTAAAAAAAATATTGTCAAAGGTTCATCAAAGAGGGAGCACAACAAAGACTCTCTAATGAGAAAGAAAATAGAGAAAAGGTACATCATACAAAAAGCTCATGGAAATGACCTTGGTTGGTTACAATAGTTAGTTGATGATCCTTGTTTAAAAGTAAAATCCTAAAAAATATTTTTTGAGTCTTTATATCCTTTCTTCATAACTCTGTAACCCTGGTCATGTTACAAGCCCAATAAAGTTCATATTTATTCTTGAATGAAATCAATGATTTTCATAAATTTTATCTGTAACAAGAGGACGTGACCAATGATGCGTGTTTAAAACTTTTGAAAAAGAGAAAAGAAAAACTTTTGTACATATTTTCACTTTGGAGTTTGTACATATTCTTGAGATATTTAAATTCTTTGTATATATGCATTTAAACAACAAAAAAATCATTGAAAAATCCTTTTGAATCTATATAAAAAATATATATTTCAAAAAAGTCTTTGTACATACTTTTTGAATAAGAAATCATTGAAAATGTTCCTTTGTACATAAATTTTGAAACATTTGAAAATCATTGAAAATATTTTTTGTACATATCTTCTTTTTTGGAAAATTAGTACGTATCTTTTTTTAAACATTGTCTTTGAAAAGTTCACTGCAAAAATCATCATTTGTAAAATCATTTAAAAATTTGTACATACATTAGCATCGAAAATGATCATTCAAGAAAATAGAATTTTATGCATTATCATCCAAGAAAATCAAAAATAAAATTTCATGCATTCAAACATGTATTTTCATTCAAAAGAATAAAAAATAAAAAAAAATCATGCATCTTAACATACATTCTTCAAAAGAAAAACAAATTTCATGTATTCATATATGCATTCTTCAAAAATAACAAAACAAAAGAAAATCAAATTTCATGCATTCATATATGCATTCTTCAAAAATAGCAAAACAAAAGAAAATCAAATTTCATGCATTTATATATGCATCCTTAAAAAACAATAAAACAAAAAAAATCAAGTTTTATGCATTCATAAATGTGTTCTTTTAAAAAAAAAAGAACAAATTCAAAAAGACAAAAAGAATTCATGCATTCAAGCATGCATTTTCATTTAAAAAAAACAAATTTCATGCATTCTTATATGCATTTTTCAAAAAGAACAAAATCAAGAAGGGTACCGTCTTATAGACATCTTGTAAAACCACACTTATACTCATTTGATTAAGGGTACCGTCTTAGGACGAGCGTTGTGGGGTACTAATACCTTCCCCACACGTAACCGACTCTGAATCTTGAATCTAGTTCGTAGATATTCTATTTTTGGTTTTCTATGGTTTTCCATGATAAACTATGGTGGAAACTCCAATCTCTATTTAAATATTTTTAAAGTTAATAATTTTAATCGCCCCGTTGTGATCCCGGTTACGACAACAGCTGAATATAAAGATTCTCAAATGCTTGGACAGAAGCTGGCCCAAAGTGACAACAATTTCTGAAACCAGAGATTTGACAACTCTCACTACAACAACACTCTTTGGAAAGTTGAGAGAGCATGAATTGGAAATGATCAGGTTGAAAGAAATGGAAACTACTGAGAAGAAAATTAGAATCTCGCACTCAAATCAAAAGCTGCTGAAGTTGAAACCAGTGAGGACAACTCAAAAGAAGAAAGTGATACTGAAAGTCTCAATCTATTGACAAAGAAATTCCAGAAATTCATCAGAATGAAGAGCAGGATAAAAAATTAGTAGAATAAGAGGTATAATAGAAAATATGATTCAAATTCAAATAAACTAACCTGTTTTGGTTGTGGCAAGCAAGGACATGTGAAAGCAGACTGTCCAAAACTGGTTGACAAAGAAAAGATTATTGAAAAGAAGAGTTACAATACTGGAAAAGGAAGAAAGGCATGTATTGCATGGGAAGATAATGCTTCCTCATCCAGTAGCTCTTCACAAGAAGAGATTGAAGCCAAACCGTGCTTGATGGCTGGAAAAAGCTCTGAAGTAAGTAGCATGTAATCCAGTGCATATTTTAACAGCACTAACTACAGTATACTTCTTCATGCATTTCAAGAAACTCATAAAGAAGCTAACAGATTAACTCTTTCCAACAATGGACTGAAAGGTATGAACAAGTGGCTGGAGACTAGAGTTAAATAGCTGGAGGATGAGTTATTTTCAAACAAAAACTTATTTTGAAACTTTGGAAGAGAATTACAAATCTGCAAACTCTAGTGGATTTAACTCCAGCAAACCAGTTGATTGTGAAAAATGTGCAATTTTACAAAATAAAGTGAATTATTTGATTTCTACTACATCTAAACTTTTCATGGGAACAACTAACCTGAATGCACTTTTCGATCTCAAAACTGTGTTTTTGAAAAAGCTGGTATTGGTTATGGTCCCAAAGGAAAGCAGAAATTGTTTAACAATTCTTTTAAGGGTTCTGGATCACAGTCTTCGCAATCCATTACTTACTTCTATTGTATGAGAAAGGGTCATTCAGTTAGAAATTATAAAGTAAGAAAATTTGATGTGTCGAAAGGACTAGTTAGGTGGGTGCCCAAAAGCACATCTAACACTGTTGGACCCAAGGTTAACTGGGTACCAATGCCTCAAACTTAATCTGTTTTGCAGGTCTATTTGGCATCCAGTAAGTTACTGTGGTACCTGGACAATGGATGCTCCAAACACATGACTGGTAATGTTTCCCAGTTAACTAATCTGAAACTGAAACTTGCTGGCTATGTCACCTATAGAGATAACAATCGGGGTAGGATTTTTGGAGTTGGTGACATTGGAAGAGATGACAAAGTGATCATCAAAGATGTACTCTTAGTGGATGGATCAAAAGCACAACTTACTCAGCATCAGTCAACTGTGTGACAAGAGATTCTGCAGTAAACTAGGTATTAAACACAACTTCTCAACATCAAGAACTCCACATGGAGTTGTAGAATGGAAAAATCAGTCCTTGAAGGAACTTGCTAGAACAATGCTGAATGAGACTGAATTGCCAAAGTATTTTTGGGTAGATGTAGTGAGCACAACTTGCTATGTGCTGAATCGGGTTCTCATCAGGCCAATGTTGAAGAAGACCACCTATGAGTTGTTTAAAGGAAGAAAGCCCAATGTATCTCATCTAAAAGTGTTTGGTTGTAAGTGTTTTATTTTGAATAATGGTAAGGATAACTTGAGCAAATTTGATTCGAAATCTGATGGGGGTATTTTCCTTGGTTATTCACTTCATGGTCATGCATATAGGGCATTTAGTAAAAGAACCATGTTAGTAGAGGAATCCATGCATATTGCATTTGATGAAACTAACCAGAATATGCAGAAAAATTCTAAGACAGGTGCAGATGATGAGTTTCCAAACATTCAACAAGCTGATACTGGTCTAGAAAATAAATTAGAAGATACAAGTAAACTGCCAGAAGTTCAATCAGATGATTAGAGAGCTCAATCAATTGAGTCTAGAGTTGGTACTGATGCAGTTAATTTTGGACTTCCAAGAGAATGGAGAGTACCCAGAAATTTGTCTTTGGACAACATTATTGGTCAAGTTCATAAAGGAGTTTCAACCAGAAGTACACTGAATCAATTCTGTGAACATATGGCATTTGTTTCACAAATTGAACCACAGACTATAGTTGATGCACTAGAAGACAACAACTGGATAACTGCTATGCATGAAGAACTGAATCAGTTTGTTAGGAATGAAGTCTGGACACTTGTTCCAAGAACTGATCAGATGAATGTCATTGGCACTAAGTGGGTGTTCAAAAACAAGTTAGATGAACAAGGTGTTATTGTGAGAAACAAAGCTAGGCTGGTTGCAATGGTTTACAATCAGGAAAAAGGAATTGATTATGGAGAAACTTATGCACTCGTAGCAAGACCTGAAGCTGTGAGACTGCTCTTAGCCTACGCTTGCATGAATGGATTCAAACTTCACCAAATGGATGTCAAGAGTGCTTTCCTTAATGGGTATATTGATGAAGAAGTTTATGTTTGTCAACCTCTTGGATTTGAAGATCATAAACATCCAGATTATGTCTTCAAACTGAAGAAAGCTTTATATGGTTTGAAGCAAGCCCCAAGACAGTGGTATGAAAGGTTGAGCAACTTCTTGCTGTCTCATGCATATGAGAGAGGCAAAACAGATAAGACATTGTTTATTAAGAAAGCATTTAATGATATTAGTTTGGTTCAAGTATATGTTGATGATATTATATTTGGATCTACTAATCAAAAACTGAGTGAGCAATTTGTTGCAGCTATGTAGGGATAATTTGATATGTCCATGATGAGAGAACTTCACTATTTTCTTAGACTGTAGATCAAGCAATTAAATCATGGCACATTCCTTAGTCAAACCAAGTATTGCAAAGAGTTATTGAAGAAGTTTAACATGGAAAATTGCAAAGAGATTTCAACACCTATGGCCACTAATTATTACTTGGATTCAAATGAGAAAGGAGCTAGTATAGATCAAACCGAGTACATAGGCTTAATCGGATCACTGCTCTATCTTACTGTAAGCAGACCTGATATCATGTTTAGTGTTTGCCTTGTGCCAGATTTCAATCCAATCCTAAGGAATCACACTTCACTGCAGCAAAGAGAATTCTGAAATACTTGCAAGGAACCACAAATGTTGGGCTATGGTATCCAAGTGAAGTTTCTCTGAATTTAGTTGGTTATTCTGATTCTGATTTTGCAGGATGTAAAATAGATAGGAAGAGCACCTGTGGAACATGTCATTTGTTAGGATCAAGTTTGATATCATGGCATATTAAGAAACAAGCATGTGTTGCATTATCTACTATTGAAGCCGAGTATATTGCAGCTGGTAAGAGTTGTTGCTTAAAACAGTCACTGCACTATAATCCATCCTTGAACTTATACATGCAATACGTTAAACGTTTTGTTCCAATTTCAAAAAGTGTTTTCCAGTCACAATAAGAAATCTAAGATATATCAAAAATGAATAAAACGTAAAACAAAGGTACTTGATATCGATGATATAAAAACAACGTTACGAGTGCATTTGAAGTTGATAATTTACATTTAATCCCAAGAGTAAGAAAGTTAGCTACTCATGGTAGCCATGAAATACGAAAGAAAGAAAAAGAATGAATATTGATTCTGCACGGCGCTCTTAAGAGTCTCCAATGAGCGATCAATGATACATCCCCCCTTGTTTTGACCTAGCTTTTTCTTTTTATAGCTTTTCGTTCCTCTCTTTAGGTTAACGCGCAGCCGTTATCTTGTGATTTGCGTCCCAATAGTGCTGACGCCTTCAAATTAGGGCTTCCTCATGACAAGTCATTTAAGTGAGTTTTAGCCCCGGCTACGTCCTTAGCTTGCACAATAAGTCACTTACGCCCTTCTCTCTGCTCCTTCTCTTTAATTCTCCGTTTCTATTTTCTCTTTCTTCAAATTTAACCTAATTCTCAACAAAATTCGCTCTTTGCACAATAAAACTAAATAAGTAACAAAATGAATCATAACAAACAATAAAATCCAAATTAAAACCAATTTAATAACAGAATCAATATAAATATGCATAAAAATATACAAAAATATACTAGTAATTAAAGCCTATCACCAGGGACAGACAAATAAAGTAAACAAACTCTAGCTGGGGTTTTCGCAAAAGCCACAATAGGAATTACATTCAATTAACATTGCTATTAACCCCGCTACTCTATGGATTTCTCAGACCCAGGTATATGGTCGCACTCATGTATATGCATGCAAGTGTTTGTGTGCAAGGGAGAACATTTACCCAGCCGTAAAATAATCAAACAATATATATAACATGTCTTCTACCGTAAGGTTCAATATTTAAAAAATAAAATCATGTCATCTACCCTAGGGTTCAAGATTTCATCAAAATGTCAAGAATGGAAAATGCACCTGCGCTGCAATTTTCAAATATACACATGCAATATAAAATAAACATGGAAATGTAAACATTCCAAAAGCCATATTTATTTTCATTCATTTTTATTAAAATGGCCTGACTCTCGATGTTTCCCCAGTGGAGTTGCCATCTGTCATGACCTCATTAGTGACCAAACTGACGGCGATCCGAGAATGGAAAAATTTTGAAAATGGAAAAGGGTAGAAAATGAGATGAAGTCGCCACCATAGTTTTTTTTTAATGGAAAACTATGCGAAACCAAAGAAAAGGAAAAGGTGGTCTACAAATCAAAGAATGAATTCTGGCTTGCCGAAAAAGCATAAGCCTAAGTGGGATAAATTTGGGCCTCAATTAAGGTTTGACTTAGAGGTCAAAACCCTAATCTACAAATAAACATTCGGTCTCCTTATAACAAAAGTCAAATTACTAATTGAGGAGATTAACACATGACCATCCATAGCCTCAGATGGTTATACACCAAGCCAATTGTCTCATGAAGCGCTTATAAACAGATGAACATACCTTATTTTGGGTGATGTGGGACTGGGAGTGAGCTTAGGTGCCAAAATTCTTCTCTTATGTAACAAGTCTCACATTCTCTAGATCATGGTGTGAAAAGGTGTTAAACACACACACACGTACTTACCCCTTACCTCTCAGAATTGAATGAGAATTGAAGTTACATTTTGTTTGTCTTCTTGTTCTTTGAAGTCATCTAAAATGAAGTATTCTGTCAGGCTCACCACCAAGGAAACTTCCTTGGAAATGATGGTCATTTAGTGTCGAATTTCACACTTGAAACTTAGGAAAAAGTTTAAAATACTTCTAAGGTTTTCCATCAACTTGCCTTATATCTAATAATGTTAGTTTGCTAGTGAAACTTGATCGTGTTAATAAAAAATTGGATATAATTTGGATTTTTCACACGAGTAAATATAAAAATATCTTGTGTAAATCTCTCTAATCTCTTATTTTTCTTTTTAAAAGCATGTTATTAGTTTGAAACTAATGTAACATGGAGAGTTTTGTGAAAAATTATTTTGAAAAGTATTTTAGGTAGTTTTTTTGTCAGCTTGCAATTGTGTCTGACAATTATTTATTAGACATTTTTCTCAAAAATACTTGTTTGATAATGCGTTTATCAAGTGTAAACTTAATCTATTTTCATTTATCAAATGAAGCTTTGTAAAAAATTTTAAGAATCTTAAATACACAATTCAACCCTCATTTCTTGTATATTTTACACAAGATGTTAGTAGTGGTTGCATTCCAAGAAAATACTCATGTTTTAGCCAAAAGTGGTTATAGTCTAAAATACTACCTGGGTTTTAGAGAAGAGTGACTACTTTTCCCCGACTTGTTTTGCCGAGAATGACTAGGGTCCAAGGAGTACCTTCTTTATATTTCACAATAATATTTTGTTAATGGAACTTGATTGTGTTGATAAAAAACTGAATGTAGTTTAGGTTTAGAGACGAACTAGTATAAGACATAAAATTGAAATTTCTTTACTCTTATCTCTTTAAATTAAAATTAACTAAATAATGAGAGCTTTTCTAAAAATGAGATTTCTAAAGATATTTTCATAATATGTCTTTTAATTCAAAATTATGTTTAATTGTCTTAATCAAATATTGAGCTGAAAGAAAATCTCTTGACAACTTGTCTTTTAAGTTAAAACTTCTTCCAACTACTTTTAGCAAACTCTAGTTTTACAAAAATACTCAATTTTTTTGTTTTGCCTGTCTTCACATATGTTTACTAATAGATTCTACTAATAGATTCAAACAATGAGTTTGAGTTTACACGCGTATGACACAATTTTTGTTAATTTCACTCTCGCTTAGACAAAAAATAATGTATTTTGATTCAATATAATTTCAAATCATTTTAATTTATTCCAACATTTATTTATATGGATTTTGGTATTTTATTTCGATTATCAATTTTCTAAATTTTTGGACAAAAAGTTTTATAATTCCATTAATGATAAATTTAGCAACAAAATTACTAACAAAAAACAGTGAGAAAAAATTAATTAACATATATGCATAAGTAAATCAATTAAATTCATATAAAAATCAAATATTAAACCAAGTACATTACATAGTTATAGATCATGTAATTTATATTAAAATTTTAAGGTATTTATAAAAATTGACTTAATTAGTTTATCAAAGGTCTAACTGTAAATATTAAAAATTATTTAGGAACTAAATCATAATTATTAAAAGTATTTAGAGAGTAAATTAAAAATAATAAAAATTAACTAAGGGTCAATTTCTAATTAATATAAAATATTTAAAGATTAATTTATAATTTAAAAAATTGAAACTTATACGCAATTATGAAAAATATTTTAGAAATTGATAAATTAATTTCTTACAAAAATAGTTGGAAGAAATTAATATATTTTATATCATTATTTTAGTTATTAATTTAAATAATTATACATGTTTCACATATCGATCGGTTTTTTATAAAAAATATTTCTATCCCTTTCCATAAAAAAAAAAAAATTATGATAATTAATATAATTCAACGCACACTTATGATTTAGTTAGGTGTGTATAATTTAATGCAGTTCAAGCAATGATTAAGTAGTTTGTGCTCACACACAAATCTCTTTAATAGGGGTTTCATAATCAAATTGCATCATAGGTAAAAAAAATAGCTAAATAAGTCACACTTAGGTATAAATTAAAAAAGAAAGTAATAAAATTGTATTAATGAATGTTCTATCTTTTGTCTCTTATAAATATTATATTTATTTTAAAAAATTATCCTAGAAAAATTGAGCCTTACTCTTTTAAGAGAAAAAAAATTATTAAATATATTTAGATAAAGAGATTAATAAGATTTTATATGAGGAATTTCTCTTACACTCACAAGGTGCGTCCTTCCCGAAATTTATATTTATATGGTGGTCAGACATACTGATATGTTGTGAGAATAACCTATTCAATAGAGAATCTTATATCAATTTCTACCATGTGAAAAGTTTTGTCGGATCAATTACAATCATATTATAGTAAGAGGAATAAATCTTTTAAGTAATAGGACAAACAATACCAAAGAATAAAAAAATTGATATATATATATATATATTATGCAACAAATACTTGTTTGCTTCACACATAAGATATGTTTATTAATTGGGAGATAAGACTTGAAAGATTTTAAGGCCGTTGAAATCATGATGCACAACTCAAAAACACCAATAGAATTAACCGTTCAATTGGTGGTCATGATACCTATTCCAAAACTAGGCACTAGTGATGCTAAACTTTACAAAGTTGGTTCGTTTTCTTTCCCTGAAAAGGAAAGCAATTAAAGAGAAATTTGATTTGTGTGGCTTTTGGATAATGATTCCTTTAGATGATAACAAGAATGGTCCCTTAGAGTCGAGCCACAAAGAGAGCAGTGATGAAATCGACTTTCATGTCCATTTGTGTGACCTTGGGGCGGTGGAATATACTTGCTCTATGTCTTATCATTCCCACGAAAGAAAGTGACCCATGCTCAAATATCTTCATGCCTTTTTTAGATCAAACCAAAGACGCTGTGGGTTAAAATTGGAAATTTAAAATTAAAGAATAATTAATAATCAACCTAATTAACTAATTCATCTTAACCCCTCTTTCTCCTTGTGTAGAGTACAGTTTTTTTTTTTTTTTTTTTTTTCTCTAGATCGAGTCGTGGCGTATTATTGATGCTGTCTAATTAACAACAGTGCATTGAAGAAAAAGTGTGAAGAAACTAGAATGCAAACTATCTATTTATCTCTTTGGAAAGTGATGCATCAAAAACAAGTTTTCAGTGGTTGGAATGGAATTTGGGTTAGAGCACCATGACCTATTAGTGACAACCAAGTGCCTAGGTGCTGCTTTTCTCCTCTTTTTTTCCTAAAAGAATATGTTATGAACTATTGTAGATTGTTATATTAACAAACTTTTAAGTGTTTTGTGGGGTAAGCATAGATGGACTATGGTATATACATGCGATATGGGGCATGTGCCCACTTAATTTCAAAATTTTAATATTATACGCAAAGGACAAATGAAAATATGAAAAGGGGCGAATTGATATTCTTTTTCCTTTCTAAAACATTTTGAAAATGTTTAAAGAAACACTTTGAGAATTCGTTAAGCAAAAATTTACCAATTTGTCAGATAATAGAATTTAAAATTAAAACTAGCTGTCGAATACTTTAATAATAATAATTGCAAAGTCATATAAATTAATATCACCAACGATAGACAAGAAAAAGAACCTCTAAAAAATTGTGCTTATTCTTACCACAATCTTAAAAACATTTTGTAGATAAATATGTCGATTATAACATGAAGCCTCTTTTGACTTCTTTCTATAAAAAGTAAATTTGATATACGAAAGTATGCATTGTTATGTATCTAATAAAAATTAAAAATGCGTGCTTTGAGAATATAAAATGAACTTCTGATAAGAATGAAAGAATTATATTAGATTTGGCTACGTTTTTAATTCTTCAAACTTTCATAATAGACATTCTTCTATTTCTACCTATTGAGGATGAAACTTGTTTTTCTTTCAAAAAAGAAAAAATTATTCGCAAACACTAGTTAAAAAAATACATTCTACAACAGAATAAGATGTCAGTTAAAATAGAACTGATGTAAAGAAAAATGCGATGACATTTTTGTAAATATTGAAAAAGATATTACATTGGTTCTCCCTCAATTGATATAATATACACCATACTACATCGGTTCACACTAGTAACCGATGTAAAAAAGACTGAAAAGAAAATTATTCAAAATTAAATTTGGCGCTACAAATATTACATCGGTTGAGAGGCTCAACCGATGTAATAGAGGGTATATACTACATCGGTTGAGTCTCGCAACCGATGTAATATGTTGGACGAGGCTCACTTGGTGAAAACTGAGGAAAAAGTTGGGGAAAATTTAGGAGATATTACATCTGTTATTTCAATAACTAATGTAATAGGGGTAATATCTCCTATTTTAACCCTCTTCGTTTCACTTTCCCCTTTAATTGGTTTATGTTCGCGTTTCCTCCCTCAGGCTTTTGTTCCTTTATTCACTCCATTTTTGTGTTGAAGTTGTTTCGCGTGCCTTCATTGATTTCATTCACTTCATTTCCTTTCACTGGTTTTCTTTTACATCTTTCTGTTCACTGGTTTTGCTACGGTTCATTTGGCTTCATTTTCGGCTTCTTCCATGCACGTTTGGCATGTCTTTCTCCACCACCATGAATGCTTGGTTTGACACCTCTTACCGCTTCTCTTTGCAAGAGGTTAGTAATTTTATAAAATTCATTAAAAATAGTTAGAAAAAATATTTTTGACCCAAATCTTTTTTATCAACAACTTGATTCAGTGTATATTTGATAGTAGAGTTCTTATATTGTATAGATTTATCATAGATTTTTTTCAAAAATTTAGGGCAAAAAAATTTCAAACGGCCTTAACTTTGGACAAATAGCTCAAATTGAGATGCTCCAAAAATAAAAGATGCTCGGAATGACATAACAAAGCTCGTGGGCAATACTCGAAGAGGATTCGAAATCCAAATTTACCATTTCTTTTTTATTTTTTTTATTATTTTTCACATTTTTTTTATTTCACCTATGTATTCTTGTCAAAAATTTTGTAAATTATTGTGGTGTTTCCTTGTATGGGTTAGAGATTTATCAAAGAATTCTACAAAATCTTGGATTTCTTTTTTAAAAATAGAGATATTATATCTCTTCTGGGCTATCAACCGATGTAATAGGGTAGATACTACATCGGTTGAGAGCCACAATTGATGTAGTATCTCCTCTTGAGTGCTCTTAGGATTGGTATTTTACATCAGTGATTTATTTCTCCTCAATGTATTTCTCAATATCATTCAAACCACAATATCGTGTATTAGCAACAAAGGTCTACAATACAAGCATTAGCAATAAAACTCAACAGGTAAGAACAGGGTTAGGATCATTACTGAGATTTCTCTACCATAAAGCATTATAGTACAAAACTCAATAACTACATATATAAAAAGAAATTACAACATAGTTATAAAAAATAAAAAGTAAAAACAAAAATAACAAAGATGAAGTCTAAAACAGTTATAAATCCAAAATCACCTTGTATTGAAACACAAATCCCCGACTACAATGCCAAAAACTTCTAAGCATTTTTTGCTATAATTACAAATGCATTAGGCGCTCATGTAACAAAGAACAAATATATCATTATCTCCCAAGAGACTTCTGCAATACACGACAAAAAAAAGTAATTTATAAAAAATTTAGACTACAAATTATTTCCAATATTTGAATTGATAAACAAGAAATAAAATTATAAACAATTAAAATATTTTTGGTATTTTTACGAGCACTTGGAATGTAGAAAAAGGAAGGAGATGATATGGAATACAATTGCTATGTTTAAACTTAACGAAACCTCCCTCTCATGCATAAAAGTAATTATCTTCTTTCCAAGCTAATGTTAATGTTAACCTAGAATAATACCCTAACCCTAATTCCTTACATGAATAAGTCTAAATTTGTCTATTAACCTTCAATTCTTTGATCAATTATATAAAAAGGACTTACTTATGCTACAAGAGTCTTAAGATAATATACAAATCTTGCTCTATTCTTAGATACAATCTTTCATTTGGTATTTCAATTCAGGTTTTGATTACAAATGATATTTTCCAATATCCTAAGAATCAAATATCAAGCCATGAATCAACAAAACAAACATTAAGTATAAAAGAAAAATACTGACATTGAATGGAAAGACATATATATAAATAAAATATTGATTACATGAGAATTCAATTGATTACATCTAATCCTAACAACAATTAAAAGGATGAACAATGGAGAAAGATGGATATACAAAAAAGAGAAAAGGGAACCCTCCAAACTCTAGTCGCCATCTCAAGGCTATATTTTTCTGACTCCTAGATGGAGTGGAGTCTTTAGCCTTAATGTAAAGAGTTCTTTATATAACAAATTTCGACACTCGTGCTCAGCCCAACTTGAGTGGTCTCAGCCTCAATTGCATAAGTTTGCTCTCGAGATTAGTAGTACCCAACCCAAATTTGGTGGCGTCGAGAGCAAGTCTTCTGCATCATTTTGTTCTTTTATCCATTCTTCATCCGTCCCAATCCTATTCCTTTAAATCCAGTGCTTCTTGTTCACTTTGTAGGCAAAATAAGATGAATTAACGTAACTTTCGATTCTCATGCTACAATAATCAATTATTAACAAAAAACTAATAAAAATAAAAAATAAGTAAGTTTCAAGCATAGAAAGAGTTTATTTCATTATACAAATTCGCTCCAAAATATGATAAAAATAAATGTTATCAAGCATCCCTAACAAACTTACACCAGTGACATTAAGTGCTTCAAACGTTTGGGTCGAGACATGTCAAGGCCCAATGTTCCTCTATGAGAAACATTGGGGCACAAGACAGTTGTGAAGAGGCTGATAGTGAGAGTGAGAGTGAATCATATAATTCATCAAGCATATCATCAAGTCTAAGAATCGGGTGCCTATATTTAATAGTTATATTGTTAACTACTCGACAGTCACAACACATTCTCCATTTTCAATCCTTTTTGGGCACCAGCAAAACAGGCCCAACACATGAACTAAGGCTCTTTTACACCCAATCCTTGTCCAGTAACTCTTGGACTTGGGATTTTCTCTCTGTAGTCTCCTCAAGATTTGTTATGTAAGTTGGTTTGTTGGGTAGACTGACACCTGGAACAAAATCGATTTGATATTCTATTCCCCTAAAAGGAGGCAATACTATGTTAGCACCGAGGCTTGCTAAGTGATTTGATGAAGTCAATATGGATCAAAGCTTGCTAAGTGGATTGCTTGAAGCCATCATGGATCTTGATGGAGTTTTGGTCTAGAACTTAGGTTGGGTGTGTGTGAGCGGGTTTTGGTTCAAAACCTGTAGTCGCATGATATATCACTTAAGGAAAGCTTCATAATTTCAATCTGTTTAAGAAATAAATAATTGAACCTAAAATGCGGTTAATGCTTTTTGAAAAATATATTTTGAGAGTATAATTACTTAACTATTTTTCATAAATCAATTTATTGGATTTTTTCTGTTACAGAAAAATCAATCGATTGAATGTTTGAAACAATCGATTGAGTTTTGACTACGTAAACTATTTTTAAACCAATTTGCTTATATAGGGACTACGTGCATTTTTTGTTGTACCTAAGACATTTGAGAAATTGTTCTACATGATTTAGATCAAGAATAACATCAAGAACTTGAATCTTGAAGATGTGCCTTGAGTGGGTTTCGTGGAATCTTGGTTATGCACCAGAGCTAAGTCTTCTACACTAATTGTCATCTGTTTGTAATTTGTTTTCGTGTAAAAGTATTGTTGGTTTCGTTCTATTTTGATATCTCTTATATTGAGAGTTGTTTGGTTGTAATTACATAGGTTTGTGATTTGTAATTGTGTGTTTGTTACCCATATTGTATAGGGTTTGTAATTTTGGGTTTGTGCATTGGGGTTCTACACTGTTTACAACTATTGTGGGTTGTGTGTTGCTGTGTGTAGTGTTGTCTTGTGTGGAGCAAGTCTAATTGTATTGTAATGGATTGATCTAGGAGATCTTTGTAGTGGAATTCTTTGCTAGTTGGCAAAGAACTAGATGTAGCCCTTGAGAAAAGGTGAACTATTATAAATCTTGGTGTTCTTGATCTCTTTTTCTCTCTTCTTAATCGTTGTTCATATTTATCATCATATTTTCAACTAATTGTTCATCGTATTCAGTTGATTGTTCATTCTGCTGCTGTTATATTGTGCTTTTGGACTTGTTTTATCTATCTTATAAATTGATTGATTTTTGTTTCTAAATTTTGTTTGAGTGTTTTCAATTAACTGTGATTGCTACGAAATTGATTAAATTTCTTTAAACTTAATTTCTTGGTTTAATTGATATCTCTGTTTCAGTCTATTGAATCTAAAGTGCTTTACTAGTTTAATGATTCTCAATTAACAGTTTCTACTGTTTAATTGATTGTTGTTCCACTGTGTTCTTAATTCAACTGATTTCTTCCACATTTTAATCTAGTGTTTTTGTTGCTTGCTGATCAGTACGTGTTAATCAATATATTGGTTGTGTTTTTCAATCAAACCTGAGGGCAAAAGACTAGAAATGTGTTCGACACCACACATGCTACACCTGACGATAGTTAGGCCAATAATTGTAACATAATCAAGTTATGCTTGACACCACTGAAGCTAGGCTGAGCACAACTTCACAATTTAGAATCTATTTAAAGGATTCTCAGCATTAGGGTTAGGACGACTCGTACTCTCTACACGGTCTCGAAGCCAGAAAAATGTAGCCTTGGGAGACAGCTAGGGTTTGAAGGGTTCCTTTTTCCCCTCTTTGTATATCCATCTTCATCCTTTGTTTATTCTTATCATCTTGTTGGGATTAGATGTAACCATTTGAATTCACATGTAATTGTTCTGGTTTTCATAATTATGTCTTTACTTTCAATATATTAGTATTTTAATTTTTGGTTCTTGCCTATCATATTCGTTCATGGCTTGATCTTTGATTCTTGGGATATTTGGAAATATCTTTTATAATGAGGATTTGAATTAAAATACCAATTGGAAGTTTGTGTATAGGAATAGAGCATGTTTCATTTTTGTCTTAAGACCCTTATGGTGATTGCAAGTTTCAGTCATATAATGGATCAATGAATTAAAGGTTAATAGATAAGCTTAGGCATTAGGGTTTGGGTATTATTGTTGGTTGATCTCGATTATTGTTTGAAAGAAAAGTAAACATTTTTATGCATGAGAGTAAGGTTTGATGAAATTAAATCCTAGCAATTACATTTCATATCCTCTCAATTCTTTTTCCACATTCCGAGTGCTCATAAAAATACCAAAAATAATTTAATTGTTTTAATTTTATTTCTACATAAAAATCTAAACTTTGAAATTATTTGTAGTCTAATTTTGTTATAATTGTATTTATTGTTGTGTATTGCACAAGTTTATTGGGAGATAACGATATATTTAGTACTTGTTGCATTTACAATTGATGCACTTGTCATCATAGTAAAAATATGTTAACAATAACCTTATTCATTTTCTGTCATTTTCCTTCATCATCTCAAATAATTTTTTTTCTTTCTCCCTCAGCTCATCCCTAACCCATTCTCTTCCATTTTTCTTCACTCCCTTGAACACTAGAAGAATGGCCAGGATCACTCATTTCCATCTAAAAAGATTTTTGTAAAAGTCTTAGAAAACGTAAACGAAAAAATTGAGTGGTAAAAGAGTTTTCACAAATTAAATTTTTATATTTTAGGTGAAGTTCTAGACTCCCAAGAAAAAGAGGTGTGTCACTTAGACAACTTAAGCACCAAGTCTTTCTTAGCCAAACTGTTTCCCAATCCTCTTCCACATCATCTATTAGAAGAAACTTCAAAACAATTTTTCCAAGTTGTGTGTGCTCTTGTGAACCTAGAGACCAAATGAGGGTCTACTAGTGTTTAGGAACTTTATACTTTGGATCCTAATTGTCACATAGGCTTAAGAAAAGTAAAATAACAAAGTCAAAATAATTGCAAGAAATTTAGACAAATAAGGAAAGTAATAAAGACTAGACATGTCCTATGATGAAAGTACAAATGACACTTTTAAGCCCCTTAACACACCCCCACCTTCCTAAACACTTTTCATTATTTAAAAGTTCAAGTTGGGATTATTTTTAGTGCATTTTCGCAACACTACAAAAGAATCAAACAAAATTACAATTTCATCCAAATCAAAGTACAAAATTTTGTGACAAGTTTACAAAATTTTGCTATACTATTGATCTTGTTTTGTGACTTTTTCTTTTCCCTCTTTTTGTTACTCACTTTGTCTTGAGCCTTCCACTTGTACACTCTCCAAATAGGAGTCGCCTACAGAAAGCTCTTCTTCTTCTTTCCAGATGTTACCTAAAAATGTTAGATAACCATCCAACAAAATGACAAGCCAAGGAGTATTTCCATTTCAAGAGGTTAATAAATTATAAATTCAAGAAAAGTTAAATTAAGTTGCTAAACTCAAGAGGAATTTATATTTGAAAAAAGTGGAAGGTTTATTTAAAAGACACAAAATCAAGAGATTAAGACTAACAAAAATCTTAGCACACAAAGGAAACCTAAAAATGAATCTAGAATGGATTACAAAATAAAAATAGCAACTATACTAGTCTGACAGTTGTGACTATTTTATTTATGAAAATTTCTTACAACATATTTGACCTTGAAATTTTTATCTAAACTTCAAAACACAATATTAGACAAAGTCGTAATAATCTCTGATTGAAAATAGCATTGGAAAAACTTTTAAAAATCTAAACCTGAGAACTTCCGTAGACATAGTACTCTATTTTTTCAGCACCTATCATATTCGTGATTTATCATTTTTCCACGATCAATGCTTTTAACATCTTAAGGTGCTTGGATATAAAATTTCACTACAAAATTTGGTGTAATTATTTTTATACAATGTTTTCAATCTAGTGCTACTGTAGTACAAATTTCAAGCTAGTTGAAAGCTAATGATTCCAATGAAATTGAACAATACTTCAAGACATAATAAAAACCTAACTCTAAGAAACTTGTTAATGATCTAATAATAAGTTAATGAACTAAGAACAAAAAAGGAAAAACACTCAAAGCTCAGCACAAGTTTAGTTTACACAAAGCATTTTAACAAACACATAATAAACATACTTCAAGCATTTCCACAAACACCTTGTGACCAAGTTTCTAAACATGAAGTTTATGTCATATTTGGATACACATGACTTAGAACATGACATGTAAATATTATAAACTGGAAAAAACTAAAACAGAAGTGAATTAACTGAATGAAATTAACTAAAACTTAAGAACAACACATAACACTCATGATACAATAATAACAAGAATATATAATGTTATTTTGGATGTTTCAAGTTAGAACAACAAGTTTGAACCGATTAAATAAAGTAAAAATGAATTTAAACGGTAAAACTCACACAACAAATGTAAAGCATCACATGAACAACATGGATTTTGAAAACAAAAATTAGAAGAAGCACTTATCTCTTGAAGAACCTAAGCTTCGTTGTGAAATGACACAATCCTTAACTAACGAAATGACACAATCCTTAACTTGGAAAGCATACGCCTAGCTCTTCTTCCATTGGATTTGGATTTGTTTCTTCATATTTGAATGGATGCAAAGTAGTTGATGTGAAGAAGTGTAATTTAAATGTGATTGAGATAGAGTTTAGTGGAAAATTAGTGTGAGGCTAGACCAACACACTTAAGAGGAAGCAAGAGTCTTGAAGAAGACTACTCTTAGAAGAGCTCAAGAACACATATTAGGCAACAATTCAATACTAATTCATTAATTGTAAATTCATGTACATAAAGTCCATATTTATAGGATTTGGACGCCCAACCCTATGCCCTAACTCGAATACTAAAAATCCACATAAAAAATTAATCAAAAATAATTAAAAAAAACAATCCGTACTTTAGAAAAATGTCTATAAACTATTTCTTGTTTTAAACGCTTAAACATTTTTATTTTGAGTTTTACAATTTGTCATTTATTCTGAAAATCCAATTTGACATATTTCTTTAAAGATATGATACAATCTTCAACAATAAGTTTTCTAATAGGATCTGACGTTGTATTATAACATGAAGATTCTTCTATAATTTTAGGACGCTTCGAGACAGTTAATTAGAGAAAAAAATTCGTTCTTATATAGTGTTTATTTAAGTTGCGAGGGTGAGAATTTGTTCTAGGTATAGCATATTTGATATTTCATAGATAAAGAATTTTTTGGGGATTTTGTTCACGTTGTAATCGTATCAACTCATAAAATGTCATTCAATTCTTAAAATTATAATGTTTTATTATTTGTTAACATTTTAAAGTTATCGACTCAAACAATTATATATTTAGATTGTCATTTTAAATTATTTTTTCTTACCTCATAATTCAATTTTAATTGTTTTTCCTCGTATATGAAGTAATTAAGAAATATTATTATATCTTATCTTTAATTTTTTATTACCCACATTTACGAATTCATCTGTGTATATTAGTTTTGGCTTCTGTAAGCCTAAAGTCAACATCACCAAATTGTTATACAAAACATATAATTTTACCGTATGTGTATGTGAGATATGATGTTGTCGTTCCATTTGATGCCTTTCTACTAAATCTTTTTAAAGCCTCTTTTAATTTAATATTCTCTTATTAACTTTTCCTTTATTTTATATGTATGTTTCTTAACTTTTCATATTTTCAACCAGTTTTGAATATTTACTTTTAAAAATATTTTAAATCTATTATATCTAAATTTTGAAATATATTAATTAAAAGTAAACTATCTATAAAAATTAGGAAAATTTATGTTCGTTGTGCATTTTAACCTTAAATAGAGAAATGAAGTGTGTGCGTGTGTGTATATTAATTTTTATTTTTTAATTTATTTTTCAAAATTTTGCTTTCTTTAAACTTTTAGCATATAATATTCGGATACCTGATTTCATTTTTATCTTATAAAACATTTCTAATTCGTCAAATCAACTAAAACATAAAGAAGTCAATAAACATTAATAAAGTAACAAATTAAAATAATTTTTAAAACGAAACATTAAAGGAAAATAAAACTTGTTAGATATATCTTTTACTGTTAATATTATTATTATAATAATAATATGTATAGATAATAAGATGGATATTAAAAGTATGATATATATATATATATATATATATATATATATATATATATATATATATATATATATATATATATATTAACATTCAAAATTTTACAATTTACACCGTCTACGGGAATCAATGTGGCTGCACGATGCCAGTGCCAGTTTTAGAAAGAATAAAAAAGGGGGGCGGGGGAGAAGTTATAGAGCATAAAAACTAATTTCTATTAATGATCACGTGTAATCAATAGCATCACAATGCCACGAATCTTAAATGACATTAAGAATATAAAAAAATTGAATTTGAGAATGTGCATCAACATTATCAACTTAAGATCATAAGCATGGATGACATATGATCCACCAATAATAGCATCATGAAGTATTAAATAAATAGGAAATAACATAGTTATTGTCACAATAACTTGTAAATCTTCCTGACCCTTTTTTATTACTACGATATACTACTTTTACCAACCAGAAAATCAGATATAGAAAAAGGTTAATATCATGAAATAGAATACAAGTAATGACAAACATTTCATTTTCAAAGAGTGTGATCATCTGGGACAAAATTCAGAACCCTTCTTTCATAACTGCGGTATCAATCTAAAAAGTCTCAAACAGAAGATTGCAGTTGCGCAAATTGTTTTAAAAAATATTTGTTTGGTACAAGACGGGCCCCTATATCATACAAGAAGACAGAAGCAGTGAAAATTATTGTTTATTAGCAAACAAATTAAAATTGCATACTTTTTTGTTTGTTTGTGTGTGGATACACATTCTACCTAACCTCATTTAGATACCAAAATCATTTAGGCCAAATGATAGAGATATTTACAATGCTAATCAATAGCTATCTAGGTTACCTAGGTTACATGCAAAGACGTGACACAAAATCTCTTTCAGTTGTGTTCGCTTAACAATTTAATTAGTGATAATAAACAAATAAAATATTAGATAAACATCAAGGATGAACTAGAAATAGGAAGACAAATTAAACAACAAATAACACTATCAATACACATATCTAAACTCTTGCATCAATATATATTTCATTCTGAAGTATATGTCCTACATTCTTCAGTTTGTATCTTAGAGCAAAGTATATATATATATATATATATATATATAAATGGCTAACTCTTTTTTCTTACCCTCTTGAAATTTTGTTCACAAAGAGCACCCTCATTTTGTTTCTTTACTCACCAATATAAAAGAAGCAATTATATATGTCTCTATATCTATCTCTATATCTCTATCCTATCATTCTATATCAATCTATATATAAAACTAAGTACCATGTGGCTCACTCCCTCACCTCATGTGATATTAATTACCTGGAGCTACCTGCAAATGGTTGAAGGAAAACATTGATTAGAGTACTCTAATAACGTGCTTCCATTTTCCTAAGATAATTAAACCACAACCTCAATAACCCTTTAAAAATCTTTGCAATCTAGCACAATTGAGGATTCCTTGGCATACCTTAGTTCACTTCCTCCTTGTGCATTATAATTATCATATCATATTCCAAAGTGGAGTTACCCATACCAATTAGTCCCTTGTATTTGATATTGTGTCCTGAGTAACCCATCTCCCATAGACCCTATTTGAGGCAATGAAGGTGTTTGTGGGAGCTGGTTAAGCAGAGGAGCAAAGGAGCCAGGAGTACCATTGTTCTCTTCAGTCCTCACAACACTGACATTCCCATTACTGTCCAAACTGAAGTGTTTGTCATCACTATCATCATTCCAGTTATACAGTGTCGAGAGTGTTCTTTTGGAGGCTGAAGTGTTGTTTGAAAGGGAAAAAGGAAGGTGATCTGCCTTGGAGTTTGAAGTGCCAAACTGAGATGGCATGGCACTTGTAGTAGTGCTGATCCCATTCACACCATTGCCTATAACCACACCTTCTAACGTGTTTCTGTCATTTTCCAACAATGCACCACTGTAGCTCGTAGACATCTTTGAAAGGTGAAATCTCGCATTCATGTGGCCCACGTTGATGGAAGGAGGTACTTCTCCAATCATGTCATCCATGGAATCATCCCTCTCATGGTCTATAGGTGACCTTTGTGTGTTGCCCTTCTTGTAGATCCGGCACAACACCCAATCATCCAGCTAGAAATCCAAGCACAATTCATGTTATTATTCTTCTGTAGTAATAATGATATGTTAAATATTAAATAGCTTTATTACCGAAACTTTAAATGATGTTATTATGCATTTTCTGTCTTATAAAATATTATAGGACACTTCACCCAGAAAGAAAGAACCCCAAAGTGAAAAAAAGCCAATTTTGAAGAAAGTGCGATTCATGCTTCAACAATGTGCCCAAAGCACAAGGATAGGTTTTATTATTATTATTATTATAATATATCCTTACTTTTACATGGTTGTATATTGTGAAAGAATTGGTGAATGACGAGAGGCTCTAGTGGGAGAAAAACTGTTGTGCATGATGTGCTCAAAAGTGAAGCAGAACAAAGCTAGCTTTTACATGAAAAAAGGTTTACCCTTAGAGAGTTTTTCTTGTTGCCCAAGTCACACCCAGGAGGCCTGTTGTTAGGCTTGGTTTCAGCGAGACGATACTCATGCATGATCCAATCGGTTTTGACCCCTTTTGGTGGCTTCCCTCCATAGAAAACCAAAGATTTCTTCACCCCAACCTTTTGTGTTCCACTGCATATGGGCCTATCTGTCCCAGTGGCCTTCCAGTACCCTGAAGTTGCAGCCCTGTTTGGCCTCGCGCCATTTGGGTACTTCCTATCTCTTGGACTGAAAAAGTACCACTCTTCCTCCCCAAACGATGCCTTAGCTGCATAACCAAACGCAAACAAAAAAATGAGGAAAAACAAAAGAAAAGAACAAAACTGAAAAACTAAATACCCATCTCATTTTTCATCATAAAGTTAAATTTTAATAAAAAAAAAAAAATTCTTATTTCACTTGGTGAGTTATACAGTCAGACCCAGATAAAAATCAAAAGTGTGGATGATGCAGTTTAATACATAAAAATCTAAAATCTTAATATTATATGAGAAATTATGAAGAAATTACGGTTGATGAACGTAAACCTCCAAAATCATGATATAGTGAGCAATAAGTAGAGTTCAAAGATTGCAATTTGCCACATATTATTTATAAGGGTGAAATTGGAGGCAAACCTGGTAATTCCCATGGATCAAACTTGTAAAGATCAACATCAGCGATGATTGAAACAGGGAGAGGAACCGAATCAACTTTCTTCTTGAGGTAGTGAACCACGAGCTCTTCGTCTGTGGGGTGGAACCGAAACCCGGGAGGGAGGTTTGGTTGTTGTTGTGAACTCGTGGACGAGTCTTCGGTGGTGTCCATGGTAATTTACCGAGGTTGTTCAGCACTATGTTGGGTTCCAATGGTTGTGCTTGTTGTTGTTGTGGGTTTGGCTTCATACAAGAAGAGGACATACATCTTTCACTCGATGATGATGATGATGATATGTATGTAGCTTTATTTACCATCCAAAGTCAAGGCGAAAGCCATGATCTTATGTGGCTGTGGGAAAATGGAAATGTTCACCTGCGAACACCTTCAATGTTGCACTTAATACATGCATGTGGGTATGTGAATAATTCCATGACTCATCGGGAGGGGCATATGGGTCTTTTGAGAGTGTTTGAGGTAGAATCTTATTGATGAATTTAAGAGAATATAATAGTTTATTGAAACCAAAAGTTTTGAGAGTTTAGTAAATATTTATGAACAGGATACATATGTTTTAGATACAAACTTAATTACTAGAGGACTGTTATAGCTTTAGGTGGATATGCTTGATTTATTTCTAAACATGATTTAGGATTTAAGTGTTGTGCATGAAAAGAAAATCTTAAGAGAATTGATAAAAATAGATAAATTAAATAGTTTTTGTGAAAAAAGAATCACATTAAAAAAATATTGTGTATCGAGAAAACAAATAAAATTACCTGTTAGAACTTAAAACATTAATAGCTTAACTTGAAATATTTTTTGCATTTAACTAGATACGAAACCATTCTCTGATTTTAAAATAGTTTTTGTAAATGTAAATCAAGTTATTTTGTATTATAGTTTATAGGCATTGGTAAAAAATTATAAAAATATAAATTTTAAATTAGTTAATATACAAATCAATAAGTTTATTATAGGAGAAAAAGGTATGAATTAATAATTAAGTGCAAAATAGTTGTACACAGTTATTTAACGACATATCACGGCACTGAAATTTATTAATTTTATAATAGTTGTCTTAAAGATTATATATGCTTATATAATTGAATAAACTTGTTTTACATTACCACCAAACTATCTATTTTTCAAGCAATTTATAAGCAAATAATGATGCAAAAAAATACACTATTAATAATTACTCTCTGTAAATATATTTGCACAATTAAAATAATTAATTAAAAAAATTGATAAATATATTTCTTTAATAAAACATATGATTTTATCGATAAATTTTGAGATAACAATATTTTAATAAGGAATTATTAAATTATTAATACGTTAGGATTTAAGTTATTGACCTAGTGTTCTTCAAAAGAAAAAAGAAAAAAGTTATGGACTTAATGTAGGAAAAGGAGTGCAGTTGCAAAAGAAAGAATTGGGTGGAATAACACACGAAAACACGAACAGGAAGTTCGGCCGTTGAGAGAACGACACGTAAGATTCCGAACCATGGAATCTCGACACGTGAATGGGACCACAGCAACAATTTCATTTTCTATTTTTATTTTCTTAATAATAAATATGATTGAGTGTGAAACCGTTTACATTTTTACGAAAATCGTGATCAATCTCCACCGTATAACATATTCAGTTGTTTAACCAGAAAATATGATAAACTAAGATTAATCTTCGTTAACGGTTAAATTATGAACTGCACGGAGGCATTAGAACTCTAGAGAATCTTGATCAAAACATGATCGTGAAAACATGATCGTGATGTGAAGATGGAAGCCTCTATAGTTTCGCAAATAAATGCTATAGGGTGTGTAGTTCGTGGGGCAGCCACACAATTTATTTATTACGTACAATTCTCGAAAATGAAAATTGCAATATAAGAAAATATTGAATGGTGAGGATGTGGTGCTGTTCAAAAGTAACTCTAGATATCCAAGTTCGATGGTGATTGATATTAATATTAATTTGTTTTATATGATCAAACGAAAAAAAGTATAGGTTGAGGGAAAGATAAGTGTGGGGACAAAGGTTTTTCACACTTTCTGCTTTTGTTGAGCAAATTACACCACCAATACCGACATCAACCAATGGATTAAGAAAATTTACTATGGGAATTGCTAAATCAGTGGCCCCACATGCCATTCAGTGAACCTTCCCTTTCCTTTCCTCTTTTCTTTTTTCTTGATCTCGTGTGAAACCCCACTTATGCAAATGGTAATTGAACAATATATCATACGATTGATATAGACACACACATTATATATTGACGAATTTTCGGAAAATATTAACTTGGGATGTGAAAATTGTGTTATAGATGTACACAATTTATTGGAGATTTAAATTATGTAAAATATAATAATATAAAATTCTTTATATATTTCTATACAGGTAAAAAAATTGAGGAAACAAAATTCTTTGAAAGATGATAATTAAGCTCCGTCAATATATATATATATATATATATATATATATATATATATATATATATATATATATATATATATATATTGAAAAAGTTTATTTTAAATTTTAAATGCAAGCAGAGAAAAGGTAAAAATAAAGCCATATATTAGTTGGCTATTTTTACAACGAAATTGGTAGTTAGAAGATACATAACAATTAATGTAAGAAAATATAATATATTAGAATTTTTGGTCTTTATTAAATGTTTAAGATAACACATCAAAATTTTTGAACATAACAATTTCCAAATTAGATATTAAATTGACTCATGTCCGTATATTGAGAAATTAATAGTAGTTCAGCTGGTGAATTATTTAATGTTTGCGTAAATATTTAAAGGATGTGGTTATTGCATTATAAGAAAAAAAAAAGTTATTTAGACACTAATTTTAACTCTTAAATAGTTGTTAATTATAACTAAAATAACTATCAAATTAAGTTTTAGTAATGACTGAATTTAGTGATTAATTAAGTCAAGATAATTGGTATCTAACATTAGCTATCAAGGTTTTAACCACTTATATCATTAGATTCTAAATTAGTCTCTAATACCAATTTAAAATCTAATGATATAAGTGGCTAAAACTTTGGTAGCTAATGTTAGATACTAATTATCTTGACTTAATTAGTCACTAAATTCATTCATTACTTTTATTTTGTAGTTATTTAGCAATCAAAATCTAATTTGGTGGTTATTTTGGTTACAACTAACAACAATTTTATTTAGTAGCTAAATTGGTGTCTCAATAGTTTTTTTCTTGTAGTGTTGTATAGGTTGGAAAGGTGTTTCTGTCTTAATTTTGTTGATGTGGTTATCTTATTTGTTAATTTTTTTTTTGTTTCGGTCGAAGTGGACGAAATTTATTTTTCATTTTTTTTAGTTTCGGTCGAAGTAAATGATATTTGTAAAAGGTTTTTTAATGCCAAGTTAGTATTTAATGGTTGAACTATTTAATGTTATTGACAATATAACTTACTTTAATGGTGTCAAACTGTTTATAAAGATGAGTAGAGGTACTCTTTAAGTGGATCTTGATTAACGCGACTTTGAAGACTAATCTTTTTTTTTTATTCTAACAGTACGGTTTGATTAGCGTATTCTGATCGATTTTAATCATTATTTATTTATTTGTCATTTTAGGTCCTTCGACATGTGTTTAATAAGGTTTTCTCAGATCATTTTGTCATGTTGTTTCTAGTGTGGTTTGTCGAGATGGCGCTGACCAAGAATGATCTCGGTCAGGTCGATGGTGTCAGATATTAATGGTCTCTATCATAAGCAATACACTCGCTTCCTAGGCACGATAGGCTTGGGTTTCAGAGCCTTAATTGTGTTTTGAAAGAAAATTTTACCTTTTTCTTTGATTGAATAATTTGATAAACTAAGATGTTCCTAGTCATCTTATCTAGCGCCCTGGGCTTGAGGTCCTATGTTGAAGAGTCTAGAAAGCATGGATGTGATAAGGGTTTGATGTGTCCTTTTTCATGATTCATGCCTCATGTGATCTTGATAATTAGATTGAAGGGATCTAACAGTTGGGAGGATATAGGGTGCGTCCATGGGTTCTTGGGCTTCAAAATTTATAAATAGAAGCGGGTCCTAAATAGTAGGACCACTTCCATTTTGTATTGACTTGAGTATTAGCATGTAGAGAGTTTGTGTTTATCCTAGGTTAGTTATGTCTTCTTCTTTGAGTGTGTCCTTTATGGGTCTGTCGGGGTTGTGTTTGTTTGCCCATATACATCATCTTATATAAATTTTAAGGATAGGATTTTAAGGTTGTCGTGGAGCCTTTAGGTTGAAAACAGTTTTTTTTCAAGGATAAGTCAAAGTTTCCATTTTATGGACTGCAAGAAAAATTGCATTTACTTATAGCAATAATCCTTATGTAATGAACACAATCTGTAGGTAATCCAAAATTATCTATGGATTCCTACAATCTGTATGTAATAATATGTCGGTAAATCGAGAATTTCTTGTAGTAATCTTATTTGAAATCATAGTTGCCTGAGGTCTATGATGACCTATGAGGATAATAAGGTCTTCGAAGTCCTGAATCTTTTTGAAAGAGATTACTCATTCGGAAGACCCGTTCAATTTATTTTTCGTGTTAATGATGGGTGGATTTAACTTGTATGTTTTGTTTGTATTGCATGGTAGGTCTTAACTTCGTTGAAAGTTTTCATACTTTTCAGGCATCACGACCCAAACGTCTCCCTACTTCATGCAGGTGTTGAAGCGGCTTCAATTGGAAAAAGGTCGTTCGGGCGGTAAGGGCTCAAAGGATGTTATTGACTCCCCTACTTCAAGGGAGGTCTCCTCTTCCATTCTCGTAGTCAACCTTGCACCCCCTCTAGTCGATAAGAAACATAAGAGGAAGGAGAGGTCTAAAATGCACTCATCGTCAAAAAGGTCTTCTAAGGGCTCTTAACTCTATTCTTCTTATGTGTTAGCACCACAACTGCTATAGGATTTGATGAAGTCAACTTGGACCAAGAATGAAGATCATATAAAGATTGGTTTAGTCCTTAGGGTGTATGTGTTAGTGGGTATATGATTCAAAACCATGAACATGCATTTTGATCCATTTGAAAGAGCTTCAAAGATCCACTAAGTCTAATAATAATGAAATGGGATTACGTGAGAGTTAATAAATTTGAAAACCACTTTTACATAGTAATGCAACTAATTATTTCAAAAATAAATTTGTTGAAAATTTTGTTTTTAGAAAAATCAATCGACTGATTTTCAACGATTGTTAGTTCTGTTTTATAACAATTTGCTTTATAAAATAGAAGGGGTTGTTTCTCTAAACACAGAACTAACATAGTACTATTTTGAGAGAGCTTAGAGAGCGAAAAATAGTGATAATCAAGATTAATTGAATGGTTCTATTGAATTCAAGTGATTTTCTTCAAGAAAGATAAAGATTGTAGATCTTGAAACTCTTCATTGGGGATAAACGTTTTGCTCTAGTTTTGCGTCACAAGAGATAAGTTTCTGCACTGGTTTTCATTAACATAATTGATGTAAAGTGCAGATCTAGTTTCATGTTTGCTATTTGATGTAATTGTGAGTGATTTGTCTACAAATTATATAGGGTTTACATTTGTGGATGTGCAATAGGGTTATGCACTGTTTTTGGTTTCTCTATAGGGTTCAGAGGTGCTATTCTGTAAGGTGTAGAGGTTTTCTTGCAGGGTACAAGTGTATTGATTGAACTTTGTGTTCTTGAGTGAATTTCTTTGCTTGTTGGCAAAGAGACTGAATGTAGCTCTTGAGGAAGAGTGAACTAGTATAATTCTTAGTGTTCTTGCTCTCTCTTGAGCCTATCTTGGTTCACATTTTGATTATGTGCAATTTCCTCACTGCTGTCAAAAGTTCAATCAATTGATTTTGGGTTTTAATTAATTATTTTTCTGTGTATTGCAACTATCCCATTTCTATTCTACCATATTCTATGCTTCTGGAATTTGTGTTTTGAATTCTGATAATTCTCTATTGCATCATACTGTATTTTTTGGTAATATAGCGTTTTGGTTTATATCAATTTTTCATTTATGAAAATTCAATTAATTGTTTTCGGTTTCAATTAATTGTACTTGTTGTTGTTGTAACTCTTTGAGGTTCTGTAATTGATTGATTGATTGTGTAGTTTAATTGATTGCATTTTGTCTTTGACTTTCTGTCAACTACTTTTAATTGATTGTTTTTGCTGTTCAATTGATTACAATTTGAAAACTTGGTTTTCTTTGAAGCCTTTCGATCAATTGCTTTTCAGTTTCAATTAATTGAATTTTATTTTGAAGAATTTCCACATTTGACATTCACAGTTTTGATTCTTTTACTATTTGGAGTATTTGTCAGTGTTTGTGTCATAAACTATTCAATTGATTGTTTCCCTATTTAAATTAATTGATTTTGTGAAATTGTATTTTAACATAAAATTCAATTGATTGTTTCTGTCTTTCAATCAATTTCATTTGTTTTGTGCTATGTTGTGAGTTCAATTTAATCGATTGTTTTTTATATTCAATTAATTGATTTTGTGTTGTGTACTAAAAATTCACACAATTAATTGTTTTGGTAAAGGACTTCCATTATTTCATTTTCCATATTTTGTGAAAATCTTTGAAAGTTCAATTCATCGCCTTTTGAACTCAACCTGTGAACTCAACCTAAAATCCTTTTTAATTGGTATCAAGAGTAAGGACTTGTATTTTACTCAAGTTTTGATCCATGCCTGAGAACAAGTTGTCTTTTGCAGAGGGAGCCTCAATACTGGTGTTAATTACCAATTTTGGAAAGTAAGAATGACGATCTTGTTAAATCAATTGAATGTGGGATTTGGAATACAATTGTGAATGGTCCATTTGTGCCAACGACTATTGTGAATGGTGTGCATATTGAGAAATATTTTGATGAGCTTAATGATGTTGAGAATAAGAAAATACAATATGATTGCATTGCCAAGAATATAATAACCTCTTCTTTGAACCTTGATGAGTCTTTAAGAGTGTCGCAATGCAATTTTGCAAGAGATGTGGGATATACTTGAATTCAATCATGAAGGTACCACTGATGTGAAGACGGAAAAGAAGCATGCTTTGATCCAAGAATATGAGTTGTTCCGAATGCTGCCAGGAGAGACTATTGCTGATGTGCAAAAACAGTTTCCTCACATTGTCAACCATGTTATTGGACTTGGCAAACAATTTGATAAAGAGGAACTAAACATTAGGATTCTAAAATGCTTGAACCGAAGTTGGTAGCCCAAAGTAACAACCATCTCAAAAACTAGAGACTTAACCACATTGACCACTGCAACACTCTTTGATAAGTTGAGGGAGCATGAGTTGGAGATGAACAGGTTGAAGGACATGGAAACTGTTGAAGAAAGATCATAAGCTTTGCACTCAAGTCAAATGTTGCAGATGTAGATATTAGTGATGAGAGCTCTGATGATTGCAATGAACTAAGAACCTGAATCTGTTAACAAAGAGGTTCCAGAAATTCATTAAGATGAAAGGCAGAGTGAAGAACCAGCAAAACAAGAGGTATAGTAAGAAATTTGATTGTGGTTATGCTAAATTCACTTATTTTGGTTGTGGTAAATGAGGTCATAGCTAAGTGGATTGTCCAAGCCTAGTAAACAAAGAGAAAGGACAGGAAAAGAAGAAAAATAGAGCTGAAAAGACCAGGAGATCATACATATCCTGGGAAGATAATTATACATCTACAAGTAGCTCTTCAAAAGAAGTTAAAGCAAACCTGTGTCTTATGGCCAAACAAAAATTAAAGGTGAGTAGTGTGGATTCCAGCACCTCATTTAACAATGATAATTACAGTTCACTTCTTCAAGCATTTTTGGAAACTCATGAAGAAGCTAATAGATCGACCTTATCAAACAATCAATTGAAAGGGTTAAATAATTGGTTGGAAGGCAGAGTCAAAGAACTGGAAGATGAGTTGTTAAAATTTGTTAGCACCAGGAGTTGTTGTATTGATTTGATGAAGCCAAATCAACTACAATTAAAGCTGCTGAGTTTATTTGGAGCAACCAACTATGTTGACCAAGTCAAGACCAATTGCTGTCAAGAGAAGATGCATGGAGTTTGCCTGGAGTTTGGTGTTTTGGGTCTAGGCTTTAGACGGTGTTGGTGTGTTTAGATTGTGGTTAAATCTGTGATGATGAATGTGCTGATCATTGATAAGCTCCACTGAGAAAATTGGCTTTAGCAAGGTTTAAAAAAATCATTAAAAATAGATTTCAGATTTTGATAAACCGTTTTAACTGTCGTTTAAAATTTAGTCGACTGAATGTCAAATCAATCGATTAAAGTCTGACAGCTGTCACTACAACTGTTTATAAATAGCTGGTGCGTTTTCAAAAGAAAAACACAGAAAATTTTCATACATAATATACTGATTTGATTTGAGAGAAAACGCTACCACCTTTTTGAGATCAAGATCATTTGAAGTTTTCAAAGAATTCATCAAAAACTGGTTTTCTACATTCTGCTAGAGCTTTGGAAACTAATTGCACATTCCTACATCATTGATCTGACCTCAGCTTAAGCACTTTATACCTGTCTCTTCGTACATTTCTAATCTGTTGTATAGAGTTGCTTGAGTTAGTTGATTTCTGTGTTAATCTTTCATTTGTATTGAAACTACTACTGCATTCTTGAATTACTGGGGTGTAATTCGTGATACAGTGAGACTTTACTGGTGGTTCGCCTACTGTGAGGTGTAGTGTGAGGTGGTTCTTAGTTATACAGTGGGTTCTGTATAACTGTGACTTGCTGTAGGTGTTAGCAAGGGAGTTCTTGAAACACACAGTGGGTTTCTGTGTGGTTTCTTGTTCTGTTGTGGGTTCAGCAGTGGTCTACTGCAGTGAGCAGTTAGACGTTTCTGGGTTATACAGTGAATTCTGTATAACTGTGACTTGCGGTGGGTTTCAGCAAGGGAGTTCTTGAAACACACAGTGGACTCTGTGTAGTTTCTTGGTCTGCTGTAGGTTTAGCAGTGGTTGTTGCGAGTGCAGTGTATTCTTGCCGTGGGCAATTGTTGTAAACTTGATCAATTGATCATTTTTAGTGAAATCCTTACTGTGTGTGAGGGACTGGACGTAGCCCGTTTGGTGGGTGAACTAGTATAAAAACCTTTGTGTTCTTGAATCTTCTTTCTCCTTCTTGATCACTGATTTAATTGACTGGTTCATTGTATAAACTGTTTTCAGAATCGATAACTGAACTATAATTGATTTAAGACTTAAACATCTTTTAATAATTGTTTCTTTAATAAAAAGAATTTTATTTTTTGATTGGTTCATAATTTGGACTGTTAATTGAATCGAAGTTGATCAGTTCATTATATGTAATTAACTTCTGTCTGTTTCTGTGTAGTAAACTAAATCGCTTCCGTACTTACATTTGGATTCTAATAAAACTATTTGGTTTGCTGCATTGTACTATAACTTGATTGTATTCTGTTTACTGATTCATTCCACCGCTCTACTTAATAAAGTCAATAAAGATCCAGTTTATCAAATTGATTTGAATTTTCTTAAAAGGTAAAATAGTTTTGAAAAAGATTTTGAAATCCAATTCACCCCCCCTCTTGTATTTCAGCCAAAATAGTTTCTTACAAAATTGAAAAGTGATTTTGATCTGTAAAATATGTTTTGGCCAAGTTCAAAAGCGCGGGTGAATTGAACTCCTTTAAAAACTTTTCGCAAATGAATCTTTCAATGTGAGAAATGAAAAATCTTTAAAGAAACTATTCAAGATGATATAAATTGCAATTAGCGAAGGTTCAAAACAAATTCCAGAATAAAAGTAATCACACAGAATCAGTAAACTGAAGACAGATTGTAATTCTGGAAAACCAGTAGACTGTTAAGCAAGTTCTGGAAAAACAACAGTGAACAGTGAATTGAACAGTTGTTTAAAGATTAATTCAAGAAATTAAAGAATTCGATCAACTCCAAGTTAACAATGAATTACTGACTCAAGAACCTATTATTAAACAAAATAGATTTGGTTTAATATCAAAAAACAGTATTTAACCACTGATTATGACAAATCAACTTTTCTGGAAAAACTAACTGATGAATAGTAAACCCAGTGAATTAGAAATCTGTCAATTTCAGAAAAGAATCGATTAAAATATTTATAGATGTATTTTATGATTTAAGAAATATTCAAACATTAACAATAACTAATGAATTAAACCTGTTAATGAGTTTTTATTAGATTATGAAAAATCAAGAAGATTAACAAGATTTATCAAGAATAGTCAAGATAGAGCAAGAGATAACAAGACAGATAAGTTATCCTGGTTCACCCTTCCACAAGGGCTACGTCCAGTCCCTTACACCACTGTAAGGATTTTCACTATAAAAAGATCAAACCACATCAGTTTACATAAATTCAACCACTTGCTACCCGCAAGAATACACAGCTGTCCGCAGAAAACAATCCGCTGAAACCTACAACAGATCAAGAACTATACAGAATCCAATGTATAATCCAGAAAACCCTTTGTTGATCCCCTCAGCAAGTTACAACCTATACAGAACCCACTGTACAAACAGAATTACCAACCCAGGTAAGTCATAGCAGAATAAACTTCAGTACAATGAAAGAATTATTACAAACTTAGCAAAACAAGCACTTCTATACAACAAATTACAAAAGTAATAAAGAAAGGGTATAGAAGGCTTATTCAGTATGATCAGATCAATAGTATAGCAGCAATAGTCAATTCAAAGCTCCAACAGTATTAAGAAAAACAGTTCTTGAAGAGCTTTTCAAATGATCTTGATCACAAAAACTATTGGAGCGCTTTTTCTCTCTTGGAAAACTCAGAGCACTGATTGGAAAATGATTTAGAATGATTTCTTTATGTTCCAAAATTTCGCACCAACTATTTATAGACAACTGTCATTTAAAATTCAGTCGATTGTTTTGTCAAATAGTCGACTGTTTTTCTCCATTTAGTTAAAACAGTTGTTCAAAACTCAAAATCGGATTTTAGTAATTTCTCAAAACCTTATTTAAATCAGATTTGAAAACATGGAGCTTATCCTTGATTGAAAATGCTTATAATGATGAATTGAATCAAACTTGCCACACAACACACAATCCTAAGTTCTAGACCGAGCCTTTCAATCTTTATGAAATCTTCATGCATTCCACATATGATCACATGGTCTTGAACTTCTTCACATGGTTGGCTTCATCAAATCTTCACAGCAACTCACTGGTGCTAACATGATAACTTGGAAATGATTTATAAATTTGTAGCTTCTGGTGACTTTGTTTCTTACAGACCTACTAATTGTGAAGATACTGTTGTGCTTAAAAATAAAGTGAACTATTTGATTAAGACTGCTTCTAGAGTTTCCATGGAACTGCAAATCTCAATGCAATTTTGGGAGCACAAAATTGTGTTTTTGAAAATGCTGACATTGGATATCAATATGGTTTCCAAGGAAAGCAAAAGAAGTTCAATAGTTTCTTTAAAAATAATGAAAACCAATCTTCACCATTTATCACTTGCTTTTATTATTTAAAGAAGGGTCACTCTATTAGATAATATGAAGTTAGGAAGTTTGATGTGCCTAAAGGACTGGTTAGGTGGGTGCCTAAAAGCATCACTAACACTACTGGACCTAAGTTTAATAGGGTACCAACTCTTGAAACCTAAACTGTTTTGCAGGTTAGTGTAGCAGCCAAGAACCAAATGTGGTATATTGACAGTGGTTGCTCTAAACACATGACAGGGAAGGCATTTGAGTTGGTTAATATCAAATGAAATGATGGTTATGTCACTTATGCAGATAACAACCGCGAAAAGATACTTGGTGTTGGTGACATTGGTGGAGAAGAGTCGGTGACTATAAAAGATGTGTTCTTGGTTGATGGATTGAAGCATAATCTGCTAAGCATAAGTCAACTCTGTTATAAAGGCTACAAAATAACATTTGAACTAGATTTGTGCCTTATAGAAAACTCAACTACAGGGGAGACTGTGCTAGTCGGTAAAGGGGTAAATAATATGTGTATGCTAAATATGTGTAGCATTGATTCTAGCTTAAACTATATTTTGTCAAAGAATGGTGAGACTTTGGTTGTGGCACAAACGTTTAGCTCATATACACATGCATCATTTGAATAGGATTGCATTTAAAGGGCTAGTAATTGGTTTGCCTAAGCTCAAGTTTGAAAGGGATAAAATGTGTGAAGCATGTCAAGACAAATGCAGTAGAAGTGGAGTATAATGATGACAACTCTGAGGATTGCAGTGATATGGAGAATCTGAACTTGTTGACAAAGAGGTTCAAGAAATTTATCAAGATGAAAAGCATAGTGAAGAATCAACAAAACAAAATGTACAATAAGAAACCCAAATCTGGTTCTTCAAAATTCACCTGTTTTGGTTGTGGAAAATAGAGACATATTAAAATGGATTGTCTAAGCATGGCAAACAAGGAGAGAGGACAGGAAAAGAAGAACAATAAGGCTGGAAAAATAAGAAGAGCATGCATAGCTTGGGAAGACCACACGTCTTCAAGCAACTCTTCACAGGAGGAAATCGAGGCTAACCTGTGCCTCATGGTTGGAGAAAAAAATCTGAGGTGAGTAGCGTAAACTCCAGTGCCTTGTTTAATAGCGAAAATTACAGTTGACTTCTTCAAGCATTTTTGGAAACCCATGAACAAGATAACATATTAGCCTTATCAAACAATCAGTTAAAGTGGTTAAACAATTGGCTCGAAGGCAGAGTCAAAGAAATGGGAAATGAGCTTTTAACTTTAAAAACTGATTTTGGTAATTTGGAGATGATCAACAAATTTGTAGTTTCTAATGACTTTGATTCTAGCAAGCCTACCAATTGTGAAGATTGTGTGGTGCTGAAAAAGAAAGTGGATTATTTGATAAAAACTGCTTCTAGACTTTCCATGGGAACCACAAATCTCAATGCCATAGTATTGGGTTCAGAAAATTGTGTTTTTGAAAAAACGGGCATTGGATATCAGTGTGGTTTCAAGAGAAAGCAAAAGAAATTTAACACTTTCTTTAGACTTAAACAAAATCAGTCTTCACCCCTTATCAATTGTTTTTATTGTATGAAGAAAGGCCACTCCGTTAGAAATTGTAATATAAGAAAGTTTGATGTGCCTAAATGTTTAGTTTGGTGGGTGCCGAAAGGTATCACTAACATTTATGGACCCAAATTTAATAGGGTACCAAATTTTAAAACCTAAACTGTTTTGCAGGTTTGTGTAGTAACCAAGAAACATATGTGGTATCTTATGAAAACAAGTTTAGGCTGAGTTCAAGAGGTGGGGGGGTGGGGGTGAATTGAACTTTAAATTTTTTTTCCAAAAGATGGAAAGTATCAAAGTGTAGAATGAAAGCTCTTAATTGAAACAACCATAATTTCTTAAGAATGAATTGGGCATACTTGATTTTAAATATGTTAATTAAATTAGCCTATGCATTTTTGGGTCTTTAGTTTATGCAGACTTGGTATAATTAATTGAGTCAACAAGTTCAATTAACTGATGTTTTACTACTTTAGACTCTAGCTGATTGAAAAATTGTTTCTGAATAAATTTTGTGCAATTTATTGATCTGGGCGAGGTTGAAAACTGCAAAGGGGTTGGTTCTGCAGCAGCTAGCTCAGTTCAAGACTAAAGTTTGAATAAGCTAAGTCATTCAATGCATGGACTTGGCATGTGAAGAGTGAGAATGTACCAAGTACCACTTGTCATCAACTGATTGAAGGTCAATAAGTTAAAAGTTGTTGTAAAGAATCTTTGAAGCTAAGTCATATCTGGTTCAATTTATTATTCGCAAAATCCCAACAAACTGAAAAGCAACTGTTGTGTTGTCAATCAATGCTTCTTCATGCTTTTGTCTTCTTTTGTTTTCCTTCTCATTATATCTGCATTGTCATGCATTCAAACACACACCACAACACTACATATTTACATTCATAACTATTATGCAGTCCTTAGATTCATCTACTTCAGAAAAACATCAACACTTCCTACCATGGCTTCCTCATCCAATCCAAAGAAGACGACCAAGAGGGCTGCTATAAACAAGGTTGAACAAGTGGATAATAGTGAAGATGGGTACCTTGAGAGGTGGTTCTCAGGAATGAAGAGAGTATTGAGAACTATCATTGTGAAGTAAGGAGGATGGCCATCATTAGTAAAAAATTTCTAAGAATGGACTAGATGAACGAAGAGAAGATGGATGACGTGAGAGAACTCCTAAAGCATCAAAAGCTCGAGAGGATTCTCAATCTATCAGGAAATCTCTACCCAGATTTGGTGAAAGTGTTCCTCTTCAATTTTTGGTTTGATGATGATGTTATGTACTTCCAAGTTAAGGGAGTTATATGGCCATAACTGATGAAGTATGACTTGTTGTTACTGGTTTGAGAAATGTTGGAAAAGCTGTTGGCAGAGGCAACTCTTCTGAACTGGATGACTTTAATAAAATTCAGTTCTTCAGGACATGTTTGAGGAATCCACAAGTTGCAATGAGAGGCTATCATGTTGGAGGTCTTTCATTGACTCCAAGGTTCATGACGTTCATAGTCATTTGGCTGCTTACTCCAAGGGTTTCAACCATATGGTTTTAGCACAAGAAGATTTGATTTTGATGTACTGTATGATGAACAAGATTAAAGTCAACTGGATCAATGTGATAAAAGAGCATATTACAAAGACCAAGAAGAAGCCTGAGTATAATATACCTTATGTGGTCTTTTTATCCAATTTCATAGAGTATTTTGAAGTTGATGTTGAAGGAGAAGTTGTGGAGGGTGTAAAGGTTTAAAATGAAATTATTGTTGCAACCTTGAACAAATGGAGAACGAGCTTAACAGTAGCAATATCAAAAGGATGATGGAGCTGGAACTAGTGCTACTACTGCTGCTGTTGCGGCTGGAGGAGGAATTGATCCTGTATAATCTGCGTATATGTCTTGCAAGCCTCTAGTAGAAGGAGAAGGATCACTCTCTAGGTTTGAGCAAATGGTGATAGGACAGCTACACACTGAAAATAAACAGAGGCACCACCATCAGTTTTGTAAAACACATTTATCAGAACATTGAAGACCAAGTTGAAGATATCCAACATAAGATTGGGTAGATGTTCTATAGACCAGAAGAGTAGGCATTATCATGGATATCATAGTTGGTCCCTTCTCTTCCATTTGATGAATTCAATGGGGGAGAAGAATGTTTGTTGTTGTGTTGCATTAGGGTGTGCTTCTTATTACTTGTGTGTGTTGTTTCCTGCTGCTGCTGTATTTTCTGTTGGTTTATCCAGCTTGGCTAATTTCTGTTTGAGATTTATTTGGTTTAATCATGTATTAAGCTTCGCTTGTAATCGTTAATGGTTTGTAATATGGTTTGAATATTAATGGAATTGAACTAATTTGTTGTTTATGTTTTAATACTATTTTTTCTTATGTTTTGAAGGAGTATCAAAGTATGGGAGAGCAATCACATGGTTCTGTTTGAGCTGATTTGAACAAGTTTGGAACACTGAAGAAAAATAATCAATTGTTTTTCAAGTTCAACCAGTTTATTTTTCTGAACCTGTTGTGCTTACAGATTTTTAGTCATCTATTTTTTAGAGTTCAATTAGAGCAGAAATCTACTAATGCAGTTTATGTAGGTTTGGTTGGTGCAACTCAATACACACTTGATTACCTTCATCAAATTGGGGGAGATTGTTAGCACCGAGGCTTGCTAAGTGATTAGATGACGTCAACATGGATCAAAGCTTGCGAAATGGATTGGTTGAAGCCATCTTGGACCTTCATGCGAGTTTTGGTCTAGAACTTAGGTTGGGTGTGTGTGAGAGTAGTTTTGGTTCAAAACCATAAGTTGCATGATATATCACTCAAGGAAAGCTTTATAAATTCACTTTGTTTTAGAAATAAGTAATTGGAACTAAAGTGAGATTTAATAGTCCTTGAAAATTCTATTTTGAAAGAAAAATTAATTAATTGTTTTCAGAAATCATTATACTAATTTTTCCTGTTTTTCAGAGAAAAATCAATCGATTGAATGGTAAAATTAATCGATTGAATTTTAGCTGTTTTAACTATTTTTAAACTAGTTTGGCTTTATAAGGGCAGTGCGCATTTTCTGATTAACCTAAGACATTTGACTGATCATTTTTAGATATTCTAAGAGTGAAAAACGTGCCCTTACTGTGAGAACTTGTTCTACACGATTTACAACAAGAAAACCATCAAGAACTTGAATCTTGGAGCCTTACTTTAAGTGATTTTCGTCCAACCTTGGTTCTGCACCAGAGCTAAGTCTTCTACACTGATGTGCATCTGTTTTGTAATCTATTTTTGTGTAGAAGCATTGTCATTTTTTCATTGCTATTGTATTGTAAGTGATTTGGTTGCAAATTGCATAGGGTTTGTGATTTGTAATTGTATGTTTGGTTTCCATATTGCATAAGGTTTGTAATTTGGGAGTGTGAAGTAAGGTTCTGTACTGTTTACAACTGTGGTGGAGTGCAGTGGACTATGTGCTGCAGGGTGCAGTGGTGTCTTGCGTGGAGCAAGTGTAATTGACGTTGTATTGCATTGATCTTGTTTATCTTTAGTGGAATTCTTTGCTTGTTGGGAAAGGACTGGATATAGCCCTTGAGGAAGGGTGAACCAATAGAAATCATGGCAATCTTGATCTCTCTTTCCCTCATCATGATCACTTTTTAATTCTGCTATAATTTGGGTTTGCTGTCATTGCTTCAACTAATTGCTAGTCGCATTTAATCAATTGTTCATAACTGTTGTTGCTATTTTGCGACTTCATCAACTAGTTGATTCACTCACTTAATTGATTGATGTTTGTTCTTGGTGCCTGTGTGCTATTTTCATCTTATCAGTTAATTGGTATTCTGAAAACTTGCTTTCATTAAGGAATTCCAATTTACTATTTTATGGGCTGAATCAATTGTTTTCTCTGTTGTTGTTATTTTTGTGTTCTTTGGAATTAATTATTCTATTTGTTTAATTGATTGGTTTCAGTTCTTGAGTTCAGTATGAGTGATTCTTAATTAACTGTTTCTGTTGTTTATCTAATTGCTTCGGGGCAGTGTTGTACTGAGTTCTTTATTCAACTGATTGCATCTGTGTTTGAATAAATTGTTGTTTGCTATTTACTACTCTGAGTGTGATATTGAATTAATTATTTATGGCTTTCACTTAATTGTTTCGTGACTGGTCTGGATTGTTCATTGATGTCAATTTAATGATTCCGTATCTCAATTGGTTGAATCTTTGTTGATTGTAGTTCTGTGTGATTATTAAATTGATTGTTCTTGACTTGCAACTTATTGACTTTTTGTTGTGCACCTCAAAATTACACTTTTGATTGTTTCAATTAAGATCTTTCATTTTACACTTCAATACTTTCCATCTTATGCGACAATTTTTTGAAAGTTCAATTTACCCCTCTTGAACTCGGCCTAAACTTGTTTTCAATATGATTTGTACTGTATTGTGAAAAGGCTTTTTCAAATTCATTTTCATTGATTCTATTATTAACTCCAAATTGATTCTGTTATTATTTTTGTCCTCTTTATTTTTAATCTTCTCTACCACAACCTCCTCACTCATTTTTTTTCTCCATACTTCCTTGCTGACCAACCTTTCTCTCACCAACACTATTTTTTTTCTCTATCATTCAACCCAACCTTTATCACACTTCTAGTGATGATTGCTTTACACTACTCTTTGGGGTTGATTTGTGTGTTTGCAGAGAATGATCCCTCCTCCTAGTCCGTCATCTCTTTTGCCAACTGACCTACTTGAACCTCCAGATTCTTAATAGATGCATCAATGTTCTTTTGATTCTAAAAGGAGAATTACACAAATTGTTGAAAGGTATCTTCCAAGTTGTTGACTCTCTCAAGCAATGCTGGATATTGTTGACATCCTTGATGCCACAAATAATTCACTCCTGTAATCTGAGAATTACTATGCATATGGCAATAACCAATGGAGTGCACTAGTAGAAAAAGGGTCTTTCTCGTCTCCTTATTAAGACAGTTAAATTCAAAAATGACGTTGACAAAACCACGGTAACATTTTTGTAAATAAATGAACATTCATAACGTCAATTAGACAAAATCTGACATTGTGATGTATACCCAACGTCGGTTAAATGAAAAAACCGTCATGGATATATCAGTAAAAAAGAAAAATTCAAAATTTTAAAATTTTCAAATGGCGGGTGAACACCACGTCGGTTAGGAGCCACAAACCGACATGGTGTTTTCAACTATGATGTCGGTTATGGGACTCCAACCGATATCATTGTCATGCTGAGAACATTGGGGAAAAAATTGGTGGAAATTAGGGGTCACACCATGTCAGTTCTGGGTTTCTAACCGACATGGTGGTCCATCATAATTAAAATTAGGTATTTTAGGCATGCACCACGTCGGTTGTAAGCCCAGAACCGACGTGGTTGTTGCTGTTTTAACCCACCAACGCATTTTCACTTTCACTTGTTTTCTTCCTCCACTACGCGCACTTTCTGGTGCACTATTTCAACATCTTTCACTTTGCTTTTCGACCTCCATTGTTGCCTCATTCAACTCCATTTCACTCCCTCTCATTCGCAACATTGAGAGCTTCGTTTTGAACAGTTCCTTTTTCGTTTTTAAGGTCTGTTCGAGGTTCGTTTCATTTTAAGCTTTGAGTTGTTTCTTTCTCCTCCATTTTAGTTTGCTTTCACTGATATTGTTATTGTACTGACTATTTGTTTGTGTTTTGTGGTTTTGGCAGTGTTTGTTTGGCCGCATTTGGGTTCGTTGGTCTTCTCGGTTTGGCGTCACCACTGCTCTACAAGAGGTATGGTTTTATAATCTTTGAAATGGAAGAACAATATGATTTGAATGTTTATTTGTATGATTAGAATGCTTGTTTGGATTTGGATGTTTTTTGCATATGTTTCATCTATATTTTGTGCGTATGGTAATGAGTCCGGGAATGTTGGATTCCCGACAATTTTTGTATCTTATTTGAGCATTGTTGCATGATTGGGATGCTTGTATGATTAGACTGCTTAAATGACCTTTGTGTGTATAATTTAATATAGGAGAAACGCGTTTAGGTATTGAGTCCGTGGATGTTCGATCCCTGACAAGTTTTATTTAATCTTGTTCATTGAGTTTTGTATCTGAAAATCTTTCACTACTCGTAGTGATGGATCGAAGTTGGATTATGCAAGTCGAATAAGTGATGTGTATGAGAAATGTGTTAAAGATTTTTTAGAATTTGCTAAACAGAATGGAGCAGTAATAAATGGAAGATATTACTGTCTGTATGTGAAGTATGTGAATTTAAAAAGGCTAGATATTGAGTTGATACGAGAGCATGTTCTTTGTGATGGTTTCTTGAAGAACTATACAATGTGGACTTGGTATGGTGAAGTTCTAGACTTACCATATACATCTGAGCAAAAATAAATGTGAACATTCTAATCTATATTCTGAAGATTGTACGAATGACATGATTCGTGATATTGGAGGAGAGAGTGTCTACCAAGCCTGTGTTTGATTGTTTGAAAGATGATTCACTAACACAATTGTATCCCGGTTATTCAAGTTTCACATGTTTGTCAGCAGTATTACGGTTATTTAATATGAAGGCAAAAAATGGATGGACCGATAGAAGCTTTACTGAATTACTTGAATTTTTGCATGAAATACTTCCTCAAGGTAATACATTCCCGACCAGTCACTATGAGGCCAAGAAGATATTGTGTCCAATGGGTTTGGAGTATCAAAAAATACATGCTTGTCCAAATGATTGTATATTCTATAGAAAAGAATTCGAGGGATTGCATAAGTGTCCCAGATGCAGGGTATCAGGATACAAAGTAAAGGATGATGACAAGGATGAATATGACATGAAAAAGGGTCCTCTTGCCAAGGTATTGTGGTATCTTCCAATTATACCACGTTTAAAAACGTTTTTTTGCCAATGTTAATGATGCAAAGAACTTGAGATGACATTCATGTGGAAGAAAATGTGATGGGTTGTTACGACATGCTGCCCATTCACCACAATGGAAGAAAATCGACTCTTTGTATTTTGAGTTTGGAAGTGATCCAAGAAATCTCAGACTTGGTCTTCCAACTGATGGAATGAATCCGTACGATAATTTAGGTAGCAAACATAGTTCATGGCCTGTTTTGCTAATTATTTATAATTTGCTGTATTGGTTGTGCATGAAGAGAAAATATATGACGTTGTCTATGATTATATCACGACCAAGGCAACCTAGAAATGACATAAATGTTTATCTAAGTCCTTTGATAGAGGATTTGAGGTTGTTATGAAATGAAGGCATCGAGATTTTTGATGCATATGAAAAGGTCAATTTCAAATTGCGAGCATTTTTATTTTGCACAATTAATGATTTCCTGGCATATGGAAATCTGAGTGGTTATAGTGTCAAAGGACATCGTGCATGCCCGATATGTGAAGAGAACACAAGTTACCATCAGCTAAAACATGGGAGGAAGACATGTTACAGTGGTCATCGAAGGTTTTTGAAACTAATCATCCTTACCGCAGGTCGAAAAAAGCTTTTAATGGTTGTTAGGAAGACAGAACAACACCTCTACCTTTAATTGGTGAGCAAGTCTATAATCGAGTGTGCCAGGTCGAAGTCACTTCTGGGAAAACCCTCAAGCATAGTGGTGTGAAAAACATTTGGAAGAAGAAATCAATATTCTTTGAACTTCCATATTGGTCAAAGTTAGATGTCAGACATTGCATAGATGTAATGCATGTGGAAAAAATGTTTGTGATAGTATAATTGGGACATTACTAAGTATTAAAGGAAAGACAAATGATGGAATAAATGCTCGTAAAGATCTGGTTGAGATGGGTGTTTGGTTGGAGTTACAACCACAACCTCATGGTAAACAACATACTTGCCACCAGCTTGTCACACTTTGTCAAAAACTAAAAAGATTGGTTTCTGTGGGTATTTACGAGGAGTTAAATTACCACAAGGATACTCTTCGAATATCAAAAGTCTCGTATCAATGGAAGATTTGAAACTTGTGGGCTTAAAATCTCATGATTGTCATGTTCTGATGCAAGACCTTCTCCCAGTGGCTATTCGTGGAATTCTGCCAAAAAATGTTAGACAAGTCATCACTCGTCTTTGCCTATTCTTCAATGCTATTTGTAGGAAAGTAATTGATCCTACGAGGTTGGATGAGTTAGAAAATGAAGCCATCATTCTCTTGTGTCAACTAGAGATATACTTTCCTCCTTCATTTTGATATCATGGTTCATTTAATTGTTCATCTCGTGAGAGAAATTAGAATATGTGGTCCTGTGTTTTTATGATGGATGTACCCAATTGAATGAAGATTTTGAAAGGGTATGTGAAGAATCCATATTAACCAGAAGCATCTATTATTGAGAGATATATTGCAGAGGAAGCAATTGAGTTCTGTACCATGTATATGTCAGAAGTAGATGCTATAGGCGTACCGAGGTCGAGGTATGAAGAAGGCAAGAAGGCAAAGGCACACGAGGTGTGAGGATGGTTCGAACAGATCAACAACAGGTTTATGTTTATGTTCTTTTTAGGTCATGGCTGATTCACAGGGTAAGAGTAGAGAACCCACACGGTTGAGAGATATTACTGTTAGTAGACTTGGTGGTTTCGAGGTTGTAATAGACCTGAACCCTCAGACTGCTAGGGCTTTAGGCCCTAATCGTGCTGTGTTTAACAACTATTTGGGTGTTTTGGCACGTACAAAGGTGTCTATTTTGCTTCCGTCTTGGGATCATGTCACTGAAGCTGAGAAAAATATGATATGGCAGGATCTTACTGTAAGTCATTCATTTAAAGCTTATTATAAGTCATTAATGATGATAATTATGTATTATATCTTTCATGACTTATTTATTTTATTTTGCAGACAAACTTTGAGTTTGAAACATCTCCATACAAAAGAAAGAAAATTATGTCATCTATTGCTATCAAATGGAAAAATTTCAAGACAAACTTGACCAAGTGGTATGTCTTTGGTCACCTCAAGGGAAAGTCCCCATGTGAGAAGTATACTATTGATGAAGAGACTTGGATACAATTTGTCCAATCTAGCGAGGACCCCTCTTGGCAGGTTTGTATCCATCATAATTTCATTAAATAATATGACTTGACAACAAAACTTTTAATTTATTGTGTAGGAGAAGAGGAAGAAAGCATAAGAGATTCAGCAGAAGAATGCCACCCCCCACCGGTTGTCTCATGGGGGGCGGGAGGGGGTATGATTTATTTGAAAAGAAAATAATGGACGAAAAATTGCAAAGCTTAAAAGAAGCCTCAAGTTCAAATGAAGTCATTTCTCCTCCATCCCCTCCTAGTCGACATGAGAAATGGAAGTTGGCTAGGAATAAACCTGGAGGGCAAATGACATCAGCTGAGGCTTATGAGATTGCCTAGCGCATTGTAAGTTAATAACAATTTACTCATGATATCTAATGTCTTACTATTATACAATGTTGAAATATTGCATTTTTTTTTCAGGATGGTGTGGGTGTGAGATAATATTTTGGTTCTGCTCCACAGTCTAGCTCATCTGAGAATGCAAATATAGCCATGGAGATATCTCGACTTAAAGATGAATTGAGGTCTCAACTTAAAGATGAATTGACCTGTCGAATAGAACAAAAAGTACGAGATAAAATAAAAGATGAGGTGAGACATGAAATTAGAAGAGAATTGGAGGAGTTATCACAACAGCACACTCCTTTACAGGAAGGTGTAGTAGTTTCTACATGTGAAAGAGCTAGCACATATCGGTGTAAATTATTTGTTGGAGATCCTCCTCGATTGGTGGCGATTGGGAGAGTGTTTCCCAATCTTCGACACTCCATACAGTGCCATTTGGAGATTATTTTGCTAGAGTGGTTGTCAAAGAGGTTAGACAAGTAGATGCCGAGATGCCTATGCCCACATCAGAGGTCAGACTTGCGGGAGAGGCACTTGGTAAATTTATTGCATGGCCTACACATCTCCTACAGGCCATTTCTAAAAGGACTCAAGTATTGTGATTTGTCTTAATCTTATTTAAATTCACAGTTAATGTTAATAAATGCATTTTGTTTATATGTTACATGACCAAGGGAGTAAAGGGAAATCACTAGCTTATGATTTAAGTCATAGGTCTCCACCAGCTGAGTTAGAAGTGAATCCACTTCAAGAGTTGACTCGTATACTCTACGAGTATTTTAATAATCCAGCTTATATTCCTTGGAAAGCATCTATCTTTGGGATTGAAGGTGTCTCACTGTATATATAGATGCAAGACATCTGGGATCTAGTTGATGATTCCCATATGTTACACATTAATATAATTCAATTTTGGATGATGTAAGTATACCTTTCTACATGTTTTCTAATTATTTATTTCATCCACTTATCCTATTACTAACATTGATTTTCACAATGCAGGTACATAAATGATTTAGTTTATAACACAGGGAATCTTGATATTTATGGATTCCTTGAACCACAAAGTTTACAAAGGTTTGAAAATAAAATGATTAACACTCAGACCTATATACAAAATTGGATTTCAGAATCGAGGAAGAGAATTTACTTTGCCCCAATTATCCATCAGTAAGTTTCAAATCTTTATATTTTGATCTTAAGTAATGTTGAGAATATTACATTATTAATACATTTTTTATTTTAGGTCCCATTGGGAGCTGATGCTTGTGTGTCCCGCAAACAACACAATTGTTTGGTTCTATTCGTTGCATAAGAAACCATAGACCGATATGAAATAAATTGTACAAAGGTATCATTTAATTAACTTTAAGTAATATATATCACTCTTTTATGTACAAATAAGCAATTTACTAAACAACTTGGATTTTAGTGCAATGAATGTGTGTAAGGTTCTTTGCAGAAGATATTCGTCCACAACCCAAAACCTCCAATGGATACGTACTAAGGTATTTAACTCTAAATTTAATTAACTTTATTAAAATTATCATTATTCAAATTTTTGATGATTGAACTTTAATGAAAGTGCAATAAGCAACGAGGAAGTTGGGAATGTGGATATTACATTATGCACTGGATGAGAACCATAACAAGAGCTGGGATCATGGATTCTTGGGAACATGTAAGTTTTTCTCTTATAAGTTTGTAAATATGTCAAATGTTTGTTAATTTTGAAGTTCTAAGATTAAACTTTGTACATTTATTTAAGGTTTTTCAAAATACAAAGCCATTGGACAAGAATGATATAGAAGAAATTCAAAAAGAATGGGCAAAGTACTTTCTCAAAGTTAGAAGTAAATTTTAGTACAAATTAGAAGTAGTTCTTATTGTATTACAAGTACATTTTAGTGTACATTAGTGTATATACTAACTAAGAACAACGATTGCATATCATTTTGTGTATTGAAATGAATTCTGGCTGGTGTCTAGAATTGATGCAAGGAGGTTAGTAGCTTATTTAATATGTATATTTTAAAAAAAAAAACACAAACACAACGTCGGTTATGGTCAAAACCAACATCGTGGTGCATCTTAAAATTGAAACAGAAGAGCACCACGTCGGTTTTGGCATCAACTGACATGGTGCTTCTTCTGTTTTACAGTTTCAGCAAAGCACCATGTCGGTTCGCGTGTCTTAACTGACGTGGTGGTGAACTACGTGATGTTGGTTGTTTAACCGACGTCTGATTCAACGTCTCCTGGGTCAACGTCGATTTAGGACCCGATGACAAAGGCCTCTTAGAACCGACAATAAAGGCCCCTTTTTCTACTAGTGGTGGTTGCCCCCACAAAAAGCACACCTAGAAACTGGTTGAGCAGGACTAATGTAGCTTGTACTTATTGAGGTGGTTTGGCCATTCGTTGGGTGAAAACTTCAATCTGTTGGGATAAGAGTTTGTGTTGAGTTAACAAAGCATCCTTTCTTTTGTCCCTATGTCCTACCATATCGACTTCCTAGTTCAGTAGAAGTGCTTCATGATACAATGTTGTCTCCAAGACTACAGACAATAATAAAGAGGTCACTAAACTAGAGCCTTGATCACGAGCTTATTAGGATTTTGGGCCTAATTAGGCTTGTTTGGCCTCCAAAGAAACTTTTGGGCGCAAGTTCAAAATTGGAGAAGACCACTCTAGAGATTTTGAGCTTTCAGGTTATACATCTGCTTGTAAAAATTATATAGAGTGGTGTAGAATTTATTTTGGGGCCAGTAATACAAGTAGGTGCCACATGGAAGCTTGCCTAGCTTCTTGTACCACTTGTTGTCATCGCATTGGAGATGATATGAAGCTTGGGTTGCAAGTCACCACGGACACATGGCACTCGCCCAATGGAGAGGATCCTCTCCACTCATGGCTTGCCACTTATCAAGCTCCTATTAGAGAGTTTTTGAGAAGCTTGCAAGACAAGTCATCTTTTAGCGTATAAATAGGTAACTCTTGTGATTAAAATTTTATATTTGAATAAGTAATGAACTACTGGCTATTTTTTGCCTCTTCACTCTTGCTCAAAAGCTCTCCTTAGAGTAGTCTCTTTTATAGACTTGCTCCCTCCTAGGTGTGTTCGCTCAACCTCACACCAATTCACTTCCAATTTCCTTCTCCAACACTTCAAGCTATTGCGATCTTCAATACTTTCGTTACAATTCATGTTTAAACATCAAATCCTCCAAGAAGCACATTAAATCATGCAATTAAAGCTAGGATTGCATCACTTCCTCTACAATATTGTACAAAACTGAGCCACCAGAAGAAGCATCAAAATAATATTTGTTTGCAGTTGAAGCCCATTACAAAAGATATGCACTTGCAAGTTGCATCTCCACTTCAAAATTGTGGTTGAGAAACTTTCTCAACAAAACCTTGAATCTCTCTCGGGCTTCACTCAATGATTCATAAACACCTTGGACAAAAGTAGTTATGGGTTCTTTCGCCTCTGTATTCTTGGATAGCTGGAAGAAATGAGCTAAAAATTTAGTCTCCACATCCTTCCAACAAGTCAGACTAGGTTGTGATTGAAGCCAAACCTTAGCCTTCCAAGTAGAGAGAATAAAAACAATCTTAAGAATAATGCCTCCTCATCGGTTCCTATGATTCCAACTAAGCCACACAACTTATAAAGTTTGTAGAAATGAGTATGTGGATCTTCACTATCCAAACTAGAAAATTGATGTGAGATGATAAGCTATAAGAGCTCGGGCTTCATCTCAACAATCTTTTCATTCATAATGGGTCTCACAATGCTAGAGAAGTGTCTAGGAGTCATGTATGTGATTGAGTCCCCTATTGTTCTTCTGAAATTCTAAGTCTCTTTAGCCATCTTTTTCATGAAGTTCAAAACTAGAATAGAAGAAGATTGTATAGTTTATCCAAAAACATACTTAAGACTAGAAACCAAAACTTAGTCCAAATAAATTATATATACAAAAATAAAAGTAAAAATAAAGAGAAACAATAAATAAAATGAAAAAAAAGAGTCTAAAAGAACTATAAAGGTAAATTTTTTATGCATTGGAACACAAATCTCCGACAACGGCACCAAAAACTTATTAGCCTATTTTTGCAATGATGCTAAGCGCACCAGTCACAAACGTAGTGTAGAAACAGCTGGCTCCAGAAGGGGGGGGGGGTTGAATGGAGCCTGAACTCAATTTGCTATAAATAGAAACCACCAACCAAGGGAAAAAAATATAAGCACAGATAAAGCAGTTTTATACTGGTTCACCCTAATCTCTTGGGCTACGTC
>Ga0209489_101246_pt1 | contig 52042 bp, 33 predicted proteins | sample SiratrowhiteBW_FD_187527 | JGI IMG/M metagenome (GOLD analysis project Ga0209489, IMG submission 187527) | Root nodule microbial communities of legume samples collected from California, USA - Siratro white BW (SPAdes) (version 2) | ecosystem: Host-associated > Plants > Roots > Nodule | place...
TAAATAAAACACACATATATATATATATATATATATATATATATATATATATATATATATATATATAATTAACAACTTTCTTCTGATTTTGAGTATCGTTTGGCTCAGTTAATGAGTAGAAAACTAAAATTTGAGATATTGTGCGGCTACCTAATTTTGTTATCCATATGAATTCTAATATACATGCTTAGAGATTTTGGAACATTTTACTTACATCAATATACACATGTATTGGTGCTTGATTCACTAATAGATTATTTTGAAAAAAAGTAAACAATTATCTACAAGCCCATTAATCAAAATCCTATAAGACATAACAATGTTGTCAGAGTTCGATGCACAAACAACAAAAAGTGATTGTCAGAGTTCGAAGAGATTTAACATATTTTTAATTTCAACAAAAAAAAAAAAAAAGAGTATAAACAGAATACTTTTTCGCCTTGATTTTGCTTCAGACAAGTTTGGTTTCAATCTAATTTATTGATACAACCATACTACAATAAAGAAAGAAAACCTTATTCCCTCACCCCGATTATTTCCCTAGGTTGTTTGGATGAACATACAATGACAAAATATTAGGGTTTGCATGATACATTTCATAAATTTCTCACTTATTTTCCATTCTTGTTGCAGCAGGAAATTCTACTCCCTCCTGTGAAAAGAGTATCATGGTTTCTGCAGCCTCGATCTCAGTTTTCACTTTCGAATTGATATCAGCAAGAGAAGTGTGCAATTTTTGAAGTTCAGAGAGTTGAGTCTCTTTGCCATGGCCGATAGCTTCATCAAGCATTGCACTTTTATTCTCTTCCTTAGCCAACTGTCTCATCACATCAAGATGCTGCAGATTAGAGTGGTGATTCTCATAAACATTAAAAGAGGGTCCTCTTTGGAGTTGGTTTGGTTTGAGCTCTTGCTGAAGAAATTCAGCAGCAACAACATGAACTCCTGGATGGGAAAACGAGTAAGGTTTGTTCCCTGGAGAGAACACCACAATAGCAATCTTTGCACCACACATAATCGACAACTCGTTCGCTTTCTTGAACAAACCTGTTCGACGCTTTGAAAACGTGATTTGTCTCGTGTTGGGGTCCTTCACTCTCACAATCTCAATTTTCCGACGACCCATGATTCCCTTACCTAAATAAATTGAAAGAGAAAATAGGGTTTGTTGCAAAGGTTGAAGTTTGTTACCTACCTCCTCACCCCTCTTTATATACACACACACACGAACAGATTCATTGTTTCTAATACTACTTGTGAATCTTTCATTCCTTATCAACTTAGTTTCACTGATATAGGAAGAGTTTAATGTTCTTATAATTTTACAAAAGGTTTAATTCTATTCTATTTTTAATTCATTGAAAGTAATACTAAAAATTGTGAATTTATATAGCAAAACATTTAATCTAGATCATATCTTTTTGTTGGATTCATCAAAGAGTTTTGATGTTTGCCATTGGTGAAAAGTCTTGTTACTTCTAAGTACTTTTTGGTTCTAAAATAACCCACCTTGTGAAAATTGTCTTTAATTTCTAGGAATCATGCTTGCCCTAAAAATGTGGTAGAGTGTAAGATCTAAGGTGAACTATAGATAATGTAAAACCGGGTTATTTTAATCTTTTTATTAATATTTTTTAATTTATAGGTCGTATTCACTATCATCACTTAAAAATAATAGTTTCTATAAAAAAACATTGTTTTTATAATATTTTAAAATTAGTATGAATGATATCATTTTAGTATTTTTTTTAAAGAAATAACAATTTAATCAAATAGAATGAATTCAGATAAAATTTATTACTTCCCTAATTATTTTGAAAAAAAAAATAATTAAATGGTATTAATGTTTTAGCCATTTGTAGAACACTGCCAAATCAATTGATTTGGTTTAATTTGAATTAAAAAAAAAATCTATATTACCATTTTGATTTAACTTTTTAAAGAAAATATAACACTTTTGGTAAATATTTTTGAAAGAATTAGTTTCGTAACCATTTTTAATACAACGGAGTGGTTTCATATTAATTAACAAGTTCATGTGAGCTTTCTAATCTGACATTTTAAAAAAATAACACTTTTGGTAAACATTTTTAAATAATACCAATTTCATCTAATTGAAATAATTTTAATGGAAAAGTATTCTTAAAAAAGAAACTTAGTTAATCCAAACTGATTAATTATTTATTAAATAGATTCCTTTCTTTTTTTACAAAAGATTTAGTAACATGCCACCTTCAACTTTTATTTCATTACTACTAGCATAATTTTGGACTTTCCCAGGTAAGTTTGCAGTCTATTTATATTTTTAATGTAGATTTTAATTTTTCACACATATATGTTTATGTAGTTGTGTAGTTTAGGTAATACATTAATAATGTAAACAACACTTACATTGTAATCTAATTTTTTTTTTTTCAAGTGTATCTAGGCCTCTAATGTGAAAGATTGAAAGGCGGAAGTCTCTTGCACGAACATGAAGGACAATACTATACAATAACTTCTTCAATAATTATGGTGAGTATGATATGTTAAAAATCTTTCAAATGGGAGAGAGTGAAGGAAGTATTCATCTCAAGGGTAATAAATTTGGATTTGTTACATAAATTTGGATTTGTTAGATCTTATGATGTTATGAATGTAGGGAATCATTGAAAGAAGATAACCAGGAAAGGTACCAAGAAAAAAAAATTTGCGTGAAATTGACCAATACAATGTATTTATTTCACATGGACACAAATAAATATATTTTCAATGTTTTACCTAAAACTATAGCTTAACAAATAACTATCAAACACATTCAAAATAACAATATAATTTATATTTTGCTCAAATATCAATTTTCAATCGTTTCAATTCAAAAAAAAAATATATATATATATATATATATAACCCTTAAACTAATATATGAAAAACTATAAAAAAATTAACTTTACTATCGAAACCGTATTCAAAACTTAGTTTAAGAATATATTCTTTAATCTGCCTAATCTAATTACTATATCAATATCTCAATTAAGATTCTTTTCAAATTTCAATATTAAAAATATGTTCAAATAATACAATTTTGCATAAAACTCAAGTTATTGTGATCATGTCACATCAAATTCATCTAGCTTATGATTTTATAAAAAAACATAAATAGTTTTTCTTAAATGTAAAATATTTGTTTTTAAAATTTCAACTCAAGCAAGTGAACTATTCAAATTTAGAGATTTAGAGTAAAATATTCAAACATAATTAAATTTTAATATAAATTTAATCAAAAATATCACTTTTCTCAATTGACTCTATTAAGATTGATATCAAATCTGAAAAAAAATAAAGAATCTTTAAAAGAAACAAGAACTTACTTTTTTTCTTTTAAATTTAATTGGTTAGAAATAATTTCTAATTTCTTAACTACTACAAAATATGATCAAATTATAAAAGAGATGAAATTTAAAAAAAAAATTAAAGAAGAAACATATCGAAATTTACTAAGAAAAAGGAATCACAAAAATAAAAGAAAGAGCGTGTTGGAGGAGAAAATGGATAACGTGGATTGTTTTTTAAACAACATTTTCTTTAGCATTTTTTATATTTTTATCTTTATAAAAATAACAAACTTTATTAATTTAATGATATGGAAGAAACTATCTACGAGTAGTGTTTATGTAATGGAATATTCCAATTACACTTATTATGTAATTATAATACCATGAAAGTTAATAGAACAATTATTTTTTGTATTTATTTTTATATACACACATTTTTCCATAAGTTTAATATAGGTATTAATAATTTTTTTTATTTTAATAATTATTATAATAAATAATGTTTAATTATAAATATTTTTTATGATCCAAAAAATAGACACGCCATACAGAACATTTTAATGGTGTAAAATTTTTAAATTCAATATTTACAAAATATTTAAGTAGTGAGGAAATAATTTTAGAATCTAACCTAATTAAATTATTTCTAGAATAATTGGAACTTTTTCACATAATATGTACATATTGGATTAAATTCCTTTTTTCCTACACACTAACTCTTTGGATTATAGACCTTTCATTCACATCCTAGTTTTATGAATTTTGAATGATGCAAAAATTCAAGCGGAGTTCCTTTACTACATAAACAATTTCCGTAAGAAGTTGAGTAAATATTAAAATATTTTTTTTAAATAATTCTAAGAAAAATGAAAACCAATAAATAAATTTTCAATAAATGCTAAACCCTAAATTAATTTATAAATTAAATTTTCTTTCAATTATATATGAAAACTTTAAAATTATTGTTGAAAAACCTCACACCAATTAAAGATGACACTAAATTTCAGCATATAAATGTGGACAAGTCTTATTTCATAAGCTAATTTTATCAAGACAGGTTAAGTTTAACATTTATTTCTTAACATAGTTTCACTCTTTATTCTAACAAGGTATTAGGCCTTGAGTGATATGTTATTGACTTCTTCCCTAGTCCTCAACTTGATAGATGTGTTGAAGAACTTACATCTATGAAGAAGCTCGAACACGCCTCTTAGATGATATGTCAATGTTCGATACATATATCGGATACTCATACGACACTCTTGACACATATCCGTGAAATATTTAATTTAAAAGATATATTTTTTTTTTGCATCTGATAATTCTAACACAATTTTAAAAGGGACTAATACAACAATAATTTTCTAAAAACTCAAACTTATTATATAAATAAAAAAAAATATTATATATAAAAAGAAATATTTAGATTATATATATTTCTTTTCACTTTTAAGATTTTACATAAATAAATTAGATTTATTTTTTATTATATTTATAGCTAACTTTATTTATAGGTGATTTTTGATACATAAATCTTGATAATTAATTTCTATAATTTATAATAATGTAGTATATAGATTCCTATTTTCGTATCCTATATTTTAAAGATTAAACGTGTCAAAATATCGGTGTCTATATCAATATACATTCTGCATAGACTCATATTGATTAGAAATATAATCAAATTATAATATATAAGTAGGTGGAAATCCTATCTTAAAAATATATTTTGTAAAAATGTGTTAAAATTTAAAATTCTTAAGAATAACCTATATAGTAAATTAATTATAGTTGCAAAAACTCTGTCTATAAGACAATTGATTTAATATGAATATCCAGAGTTTAACTAAACACATTCCCTAAGACTATTGGGTATAAATTCATCTAGTTCAACTCAATTTCATGGGTTGCTTATGTACCGCTGAAAAACACCAAATATAATGCCAATCCTATTGCAGTTTTCTCATAAATTGTTGAATTGCCTTGTACAGCAAGAAGTAAGAAATGCTTCCAAACATCGATACAGCAATAGTGCCAAATTTGGTCCTTAGTAACCAGCGGTTCCTAGCTGGCACCGAAGAAAATTATTGTTGTCTATTTTAATAGGAATCAAGGAAGATAAAGAAAGTCGTTCAGTAAAGTAGTTTAGTTCAAAAGCTTTGGATCCAAATAAAAAGAGCTGATACCATTTTGTGATTCATGTTATTGGAAAGTGAGAAAAAGAAAAAATAAAAGAAAGTAGACTGATAAAAACAAAAAGAGTAAACCGAGTTTTGAGGAGGGAATAGTAAATGAATCCTTACAGTATTTCAGAGGCCAATTTCCCCCACAAAATGGATCTTCTGTGATGCTAAATTATATTTTTTTTAGCAAAAGATAAATTAAATTAAAGATAAACATTTCAGGTGTTTCAACTCTTATATAAATACATTACCACACCCACTCAAACATATTCACTTTCTTTTCATTTAAGTAACTACCATACATACTTTCATTTCATCATTTTGAAGAAAAGAAAATACTAGAAAGTGATTAAAACCCAAAAGAAGTAAAATCGAAATTTAAGGCACTTAAAACTGCTGAGAGTTTAGAGAAGTGTAAAAAGGTGATGGTTGAAGCAGTATTATTATTAGGGACAACCGGATAGTGCAGTATTTCGTCTTTGTTTTAGGGGTTGTGCGACTGTTTTTTTTGTTACAAGTACAGAGTCCACACCACTTATGTCAATTATGTCTAAGAAGAAACACTAAATGAGGCACTACCTTCTTATTCCAATATTACTTCTTCCATCACCTTAATGCCCCCACTTGGGTTACAAGCCACCGTTAGCTAGCTCGGCAACTGCTGATATTCATGATTGTTTTATATACACTTAATAATTCCATTATCTTCCAGATGTGGGACAGTTTTAGTTTTCATTCAAACCCACGTGTTACGAGGGCTGTTTGCATGCTTATTTTTCATAGATTGTAATTCTCACCAACGTACCAAGGACGAGATAATGAGCTCAGGGCTGTCACAAGATATAAGAAGCAGATCTTCAATGCAGAAAGAAATATTAAATGTTGTATTGTGATCATTAAACCGTCTTGAATTCGAGTTTTTAAAACATTAAATAAAAGTCCATTTTACTAAACTGTTAATAGAATGAACTCATGATGAAACCAGTGTCAGATGGTAAGTTCATGCTGACACTTCAAGAAGTTCATTAGTATGAGAATTTCAGACTTCCCTATAGTATTTGGTGCTTCTACATATTTTATGTTTTATAAAAACTCATATATTACCTTTTAAATTTAGACATGAATTAATTTTCTTTAGTAAAATGGGGACTTCATTTTTCTTCTTACCTTTCTCTCGGAGAAGTCTAGCTAAACATTTCAAAATAAAGAAGAAATACTTCAATTTTGAAGAGTACCTCATAATTACTTCCTTCCAACCTTTCGGCTTTTGCTTCCTACATCCCATATTACTAAATGCACCCATACTAAATCAGAAGACTAAAATATCCTCTCTTTATGTACTGCATTACTTTCACCGATGTTTACATATTATTACGTGCTAATTTTTTTAGAGATAGAAAAAGAGAGAAAGTTATTCTTTAAAAAACTCATTTCAAAATATATTTAATGTATCTTGAAAAACTTATTTCATAAAACTTGTTTTTAAAAAATTGTTTAAAAAAGTATCATATATGTTTTAGAAAATATTATATATATTCTAAAAAAATTGATTCTGAAAATTCTGTTATAAAAAACTCTAAAAAGTTTATTATGAAAAACTCATTTTAAAATATGTTTAATGTATTCGAGCTTGTTCTGAAAATGGTATTTAAAAAATTCTGTCCCAACAAATGTTTGAAATATGTAAAATAGTGTACAGGAAAAAGACAACCTTTGCGGCATCTAAATGTCCACGTGGTCAGCGCATGGCTCTCAGTTCTGAGCCACACAGAAATATCAATGTTCATGCTATTGTGTCCCTGCTGTTTTACACGGACTAAATCGAATGTCACGAAATTGAGGCATCATATTCCATAGATTCAATGTTGGTGACGTGGCACCAAATCGAACCACTAATAGTACCATCATTTTATTATTTGTTTAAGGAGGGCCATTAACACGTCGTATTGGAGTGGTTTATGAAGAATGGCATCTCAAAGTTTGAGTTTACCCACAGCACATATTACTTGCAATCGGATAGTTCAGAAGCTTGATTCCAAGGTTTTGTTGTGGCATTCACCTGCTCATTCCAAACCCAGAAGACTTTCTTCCTCGTTTCGGGCAATGGGTTCTTCTGCCTCTTCCCAGTCACAGCACGCAGACAGCATTGAATCTGAAGCAGGTATAGATTATTTAGTCAAGTGGGTTTTCTTCACTTTTTTTATTTGTTGGTTACGTTTGTTCTCTGAATTTACAAAGAGAAAGCTGTGTTGAACATGTGAATTTTGCTGGGTGAAATTAAGAATCTCAGTTCATGTTAATTGCAAATCCATTTATCTTGCTAGATAATGCAATAATTCTTTCTAGTTGTTGTGTAGAGTTTGGATAGACACAAAGATGAAAATAATTCGGATGAACTACTTAACCAGGTAGTTAAACATTAAGAATCTCCAATCTGATGATCTAATGGACTAGTCTGGAGTTTCACTCTCCCCTGTGGCTTAAGTCTTAACAGTTGGTGCTTTTATTGAAAGTTGGGTACCAAAATGACTACTTATAAACTAGATTAAGGTTTCAGTTTAGTGTCAACAGATTCAAGACACCATAGACATTCTTTCATCCTTAAATGAGGGTAGCAATGTTAGTTGTGACACATTGAAGAGTAGAATGAGCTACTTAATGTGCTATTTAAGCCACCTAATGCACTAGACTTTTAGGTTGGACTCTTCTATCGTGTTGAAGTTCCAGCAGACATAATCTATAAGGATGGTGATATTTTGACACCATTATTCATTTTTGATACCATTTAACACTAATATATATTATTATTTTATTCATATATAATATTTTATTAATCAAATGCAGTGCCAAATAGGAGTATAAGTGAATGCTGGTGTCAAAAATACATGTCCTTTGTTGAAGAATGTTTACTTTCTTAAGGTTTTATATTTTCAGTAAATTTGAATACCGGATTAGTGTGATAGAATGAAGCCGCTCCGGATGTTGATCCTTGACAATGATAGTTGTCACACGTTGAGGAGTAGGATGAGCTACTTGATGTGGTATTTAATCCACGTAATGCACTAGTCTATTGAGTTGGAGTCTCCCCTCATTCTTAACTCCTAATTGACATAATTTGATTGGGTATACATGTTCTTTGTTGAAGAATGTTCATTTTCTTAAGGTTTAATATTTTCACACATCATAACCACTATGTTTAACAAGTTGAGAACCACATCGCATATGTCTTAATAATAATTGGGATTGGGATAACAGTCTCTTTCTCTCCCTTGCAGGAACTGACACTATTGACTATAAATCTTTAAGTGATGAAGAGTGGAAGAAGCGGCTCACAAGTGAGGAATTCTATATTACTCGTCAAAAGGGAACTGAAAGAGCCTTTAGTGGGTATGTTCTTGAACTACTTTTAGGAATTAAGGACACTATGCTTCCATGTAATGGTTAGTTGTTCACACAAGCATTTGGAAAATCGGTTTGCAATATTCAAAACTAGTTTGCTAGACCTTTTTTGACTTGTTTGTTATTCTCAATTACCGGAGTCCTATTTATTTTGATGCCAATCTAATTAATTGAGGTTCGTTTGCTATGTTCTGTTTAAACCATCTGATTTTACCGGACAAAACATAATACTACATAGTTGGTTGAGAAATTGAGTGCTTTTGGTTTGAAATAGCTTTCTAGTTTCCACTAATTAGCATTATTAGAATCATATTTGAGTGGAAGCAATCACTGCTTAAGGTGAAAATTGAAAAGTTCAATGGTTTGGTATTTGGCTTTGAAAAGATGTAGTTAGAATATTATCTGTATATGAAAGTGTATCATCTTTTATTTGGAAACAAACAATAGGGTATGAAAGACAAAGATTTGACTCTTCAAGGCAATTCTTCAAAGTTATTTGTTTGACCAAATCCCATAAAGTTGCTTTCCACATTGCTAAAGAAACATCCACAATGAATCAAGAAGTACACTTATAATCGAAATAAAGTAACAAAGTGATATACCTAGATTTATATCTTTTGAGGAAATAATAGTGGTTGGCTTTACACTTCTCAAACCTTTCTGGCATTACATTGTCTTGGTGCTTGTTTCAAAGTCATACAAACTCTTACTCAATCTACACACCAAATTCTCCTTCCCTTTCTATGAGAAACCTTCAAATTGGTGCATATATATCTCCTTGTCTAAATTGCCATGAATAAATGCTGTTTTCACGTCCAATTGCTTGAGGAAGAGTTCTTCACAATTCTTAAGATAGACCTGATGGTATTTTGATTCACACATCTGGAGCAAATATTTTAGTATAGTCAACTCCTTCCTTTTTTTTTTAAATCCTTTGATAACTAGTCAGCTCAACATCTCTCGTAGCCATCATTTTCCTCTTCCATCTAATAAACAATTTGTTGTGAAGTTCCTTCTTTCCCATAGGTAACATAACTAGTTGCCATATTTGATTAAAGACCGGTGACTTCAACTCGTCTCTCATAGCAAGCTCCTACCCAAGCATTAGAGTGAACAAACTTGAGTTTTGTTTTTTGTTTTTTTCCCCCTTTTTGGGGTTCTTTTATTTCTCCAGAAGCTAATTCCTTTATGCTTTTCAAATATACAATCTTCACACTTGTCAATTTCAACTAATTCAACTCCTAGTAATTTTCATTTGAATGCTATAGATTAAATTTTTCATTATTTTTTTACTACTACAATGGATTGATGTGCCCCTGTTGTCATGTAAAGAGTATCACTCTTACTATTATGAAGAATTGTCATTGCATACTTTTGAAACCTTACAATAATTGTTGCGTTGTGGAAGACTCTTGTTTAGCCATCACTAACCAATTAGCTTACGAAGATTAAGTTCTTCGTTAGATCAGGTATATGTATGACACTTTTCAATTCTCAAAGAGATCAATTAAACTTAATCTTTACCAAACCTCTGTCAACAATAAATCAAGATTGTTCATTACAAAGGTAAATTTTTCTAAGATTATCACAAAGATAATTCTCAAAGATTTCTCTTTGTGAAGTGGTATGAAAAGTTGCTCTATTATCTAGCACTCAAGATTCTTCTTTGCTCTCTAAAGAACATAATTTGAGTTCATTAAGATGTTATGCTGCTGATGCGCCTTCTATCAACAGCAAATTAAACAGCTATCTGCCTAATCAGACGAAAGATGTTTGAGACTGAAGGTTTCTCATACATACTGGAAAGAGCCACCACAAGACTCACTTTGGATGTTTCTTTTGCATTCTTGAAAGCAATATTGTGGGATAATGTCAAATGGATAACTTTGAAGGCTTGCCTATTAAGAAAAGCCCAATCTTTGTCCTTCATACCCTCTGGTTTGTTTACTGAGAGAGGTTGATACAACTTCTACTAATACATATAATCTGCATTCTGAAAGTCAAAGTTCACACTATCAAATTTCTCAATTTTCACCTTTCTATCTTGTACCACCATTACTCCCACTCAAATATAATTCCCTCTAAGTCATTGATAGTAATAAACAATATTAACAACAGAAGCTTTGACACCAATTGTTGGAAAATGATGCAAATTTCCTATAATAAGATGGGTAAATGGCCAGTTTAGGACGATAAGTATTGACATATTTTGTTTTTAGTACATTAAAAAAGAATCTACAGTCTTAGTACACCAACTTTAATTCTTAATTTTGTCTGAACTCCAGTAATGACTAATACTATTGAGCATGTGTTTGGTTTTTAGTAATTATCATGTGTGTTTATTAAAGGGAAAATTAATGATAATATGCAATTAATCTTGAAGGAACCACTAAGAATTTTAAATTTAGAAAGCAAATAGGAAAGAGTAAAAGGCTCCTTTCAAGATTAATTAGAAATGTAAATCATAAGAGACAAGCAAATTGGAAATTTTGCAATTATCTCAAGTAGAGTACACCAATCTTGTTTTGCAAAGATTTAACATGGGAGATGTCAATCTAGTTAATACACTTTTGGCTAGTCATTTTTGCCTATCGAAGGATCAATCACCTCAAACAGAAGAAGAAGAATAATTTATGGCTAAGGTTCCATATGTTTCAGCCATTGCAAGTTTGATGTATGTGATTGTTTGCACAAGGTCTAATATTAGCCATATTGTGGGAGTGTAAACCTAGGTGAAGCTCACTAGGAAGCAATCAAGTGGATTTTGAGGTATTTATGAGGCACCACCAAGAAGTGTTTGTACTTTAGAAGAACTAAATTTAAAGTACAAGACTACGTAGATTCAAACTTTAGAAGTATCGAAGAAGTACCACTGGTTACATTTTCATTATTGGTACTGCAAGTGTTAGCTGGATCGCAGATAAAATAGATCATTGCTTTATCCACTATAATGGCTAAGTATACTGCAGTAACAAAAGCCAATAGAGTTTATATGACTTCAAGAACTGTTAACAGAGTTGGGATGTATCCAGTAGAAAAGTGTTTTGCATAGTAATAGTCATACTACGATATATGTAGCAACAAGTTCAACATTTCATTTTAGAACAAAACACACAGGTCTTTGCTATAACTTCATCACATTTTTGCTTGTTAGAATAATAAATTGGAGAATGTTGTTGCATTGATCAAGATGTGAAAACAGGTTGAATAAAGTAATGAGTAAAGGACATACAACTAAAATAATGAATAAAGTAACATTTTTTATTGAGAGAAAAGGACAGCCGATTGCATAAAAATAAGAAAATTAGATGAGCATAACAAAATCTATTTGTGCATGTATAAATACTACGATATAAAAATAATTTCAACAAGAAGAAAAATAGTGAGAGAAAAGATTATATCTTTTTGGTTGTAACTCAGTTGCGAGTTGAATATTTTCTAAACACCTATTTTATAATTTTCTCTTTTAATGAAAGGTTTGCAGCAACTCAGAGATATAGATATAATTGGCTAAACTCTGTCATCAATTTTGTATGATTATTCTTCATTTTGTTTGTTTTTCATATATTTGATTGTAAGAAATTTGCATAATTTTCTAACATGAGAACAGATGGTTAGGTGTATAGCTAGATTTTTTATTCTCATGTCATTATTGTATTTATCAACTTTTTCTTTTAATTCATGTTAGGAAGTACTGGAATACTAAAACGCCAGGGATTTACCATTGCATATGTTGTGACACGCCGTTATTTGAGTAAGTGATTTTATATCCGTACAGAAATCCTAATGTCATTTTCTTACATTGGACTCAATCATGTAATTCACTTTGTCTTTTACAGATCATCTACTAAGTTCAATAGTGGAACTGGGTGGCCATCCTATTACCAGCCTCTGGGCAACAATGTGAAAACAAAGTTGGATTTGTCAATTATTTTCATGCCTCGCCAGGAGGTTCTTTGTGCTGTTTGTGATGCACATCTTGGACATGTGTTTGAGGATGGTCCTCCTCCCACAGGAAAACGATACTGTATCAACAGGTAAGTAATCACTTGAACTGTGTCTCCTTTTCAATCTTACACATTTCACCTTTGTCCAAGAATTTATGATTTTGTTCTTGAATTCCTGCAGTGCTTCCCTTAAGCTCAAACCAGGGCAGTAGATAGTGAAATAACTGTCATTCAGAAGATGTAATAATGTAAGAGATTGTCACTGTTGAGAAATTGTAAATGATGATCTATATCTCATATGTTGTACTGCTTTTCTTACTCAGGGAGGGCAATGAAAATTGTCCTGCACTGCTGATGTGTAAAACACAAAATATTTAAAATGTAGAAGCACAATTACTATAGTGAAGTCTCAAATTCTCATACTAAAACTTCTTGAAGTGTCAGCATGAACTTACCATCTGACACTGTTAAAGTTTTTATAGCTGGTTCCATTATGAGTTTATTCTATTAACAGTTTAGTAAAAGGACTTTTGTTAAATGTTTATAAATCTCGAATTCAAGACGGTTTAATGATCAAAATACAATGTTTAATATTTCTTTCTGCAATCAAGATCTGCTTATTACAAACCTGTGACAGCCCTGAACTCATGTAACGCACTATCTCATTCCTTAGTATGTTGGTGAGAATTACAACACATGGAAAAAAGCCATGCAAACAGTCCTCGTAGCCAAGAACACACATGGCTTTGAACATCAGGTAATTTGATGGAAACTGGCCCACATCTGACAGATAATGGAATTATTGAGTGTATATAAGGCAGTGATAAATACGAGCAGTTGCCGAGCTAGGTAACGATGGCTTGTGACCCGAGTGGGGGGCATTAAGATGATGGAAGAAGTAATATTGGACATAAGTGGTGTTTCTTCACCTTTGAGCATAATAGACATAAGTGGTGTGCACCTAGTATTGTATAGTATAATATAGTAAAAGAAACAAAAAATCACACAGCCCCTAAAATAGAGAGGAAATACTGCACTACCTGATTGTCCCCAATATTAATACTGCTTCAACCATCATTTTTTTGATTTCTCTAAACACTCAGCAATTTTAAGTGCACCACTTTGTGTTCAATGCCAATTGAAATTTTAATTCTGGATTTTACTCTTTTTGGGTTTTAATCACTTTCTAGTATTTTCTTTTCCTCAAAAGAATGAAATGAAAGTATGGTAGTTAAATAAAAAGAAAGTCAATATAGTCATTTTGAATTACAAAAGTATAATTTAGCAGCACAGAAGAACCATTCCATTACCATACAAAGCAGATATTAGTTTGTGGGGGGAATTGGTAGTGGTGTTAGAGTATGTTATGGACATAGACTACCATATATTCGGATAATGCTTGTTAAGTTAGTTGGTCTACTAAGGTGGACTCTATTCATTTACTATTTCCTCCTCAAATCTCTGTTTACTCTTTTTTTTATCAGTCTACTTTCTTTCATTTTCTCTTTTTCTCACTTTCCCAGCTACCACTCTTCATCATTGTCCTTTGGTTCCACTCGGATTTCATCGTATACTCATGGATCTAAGTCAGTCATAACTACCAGTTTTTGGTGTAGTTTGATTCGACCTTGGTCGCAATTTACAGTCAATGTTAACTTTAAGCTTGCTACATAGCATTCGTGAACTTTGCTACATAGCATTCTTGAACTGTTTTTTTTTTCACATAAACAATTGTCACTCCGCCTTTTTCAGATGGGAACTTCATGACAAGGTGGATATAGATACAATGGTTGCCAACTTGTTTAATGACGGGCGTTCAAGGAGTACGTTATCGGACGTGTTAGCATCCACAATCAAATACTTGACTTTGATGGTTCGGTACTCTCTATCTCCCTCCCCAAACTTTGTGTAGAAATTGATATATCTTCTCGTGTCAATCTTTTCTCTAGAAAAGTCGACAATATGTTCTTCCACGGGGACTATTGTTTCCTGAGCTAATCCTAACTTTCTAGACATCTTCTAGTAAAAGATGTCAACAGAGCTACCTTGATCCACTAACGTCTTCATCACAACGAAGTTGGCAACTTCAATCATTATCACCATCGGGTTATTTTGTTCTAGATCAATGTCTTGGAAATCTTCGTCCGAAAATGTGCTTTCGGGCATTCTTCTATGCTTATGTCAACCGATCGCATTGACACATTGAATAGCTCTCAAATGCCTTTTTCTGGCCGAATACGAAGTTTTGCCTCCATTAAAACTTATAGAGATTGTGTTGATAACCCTTATTAATGGAGGGTCTGACCATCTAAGGCTTCTGCCGCTCGCTTGTGACGATTGAACTCGGCCCTCTCTACGATTCCTAGGACTTCTATCCCTCAGTCGATTGCTCGCATGTGGTCGACATTCTTAGTCGTGCTTCAAAATATAGTGCTGTAAGTGTCCAACTTGGATTGTTCCTCTATTTATCGTTCAATGCTAGGTATTCTTTTTATTGTGGCTATAACTACGGTGATAGTGATAATGCTTGCTTTAATCGATGATTGGAGGAGAGGGAATCTTGCAAGGTGTAGGTATTAAATTTGTGCTGACTACTTCTTCTAAGATGTGTGCTCGACCAGTGTTAAGTGACGTATACTTGATGAATTTAGTGACTCTAGGCCCTTCCATTGACTTGGGTTGGCCGCAACCATTATCATTCTTTCGGGCGGGATTTTCCTCGACCCTTTCTTGGTTTCTAAATTTCTTGAGTTCTTCCAGTTGCATGAATTTGGCAGGTCTTATGCATGGCAACCTCATGGTTCAAGTTTTGGATGTTACGGTACAAATACATATATTAAATATATGTATTGGATAAAGGTGGTGTTGTAAAATCCATTGCAAACAAATTAAAAATAAATTAATTGAACTAGATGTAACAGTGTTTTCAGCCGTTTGTAACAGGTTCGGTGTAGATGTCATAATTATTTAGCTCCAAACGAATGTCGATAAGTGTCGTCATACAATGGGTTAGAAGTCATTCTAATTGAAAATGTGTACTCAAGTGGTGAATTTTGTTATGTATATGGATCTTTTAATAGTTGTGATGTTCAAAAGAAATATATGAATTTAATAAGGTACTATTTCATGTACTCATGAATGTGGAACAAAGGTTTCTGTTTCGGGCAACGATATCACGTTAGTTTGTAACTATATTTTCATATATTAACTCACTTTAGATGGTTTATTAGTCAATATTTGTTAGATTCTGTTCACATGTTAATTTTGTTCAGCTTGTCGAAGTTATTAAGTGGGGTAAATATCTCTTCACATAAGCTAAACTATAACTTGACTCTATTCCAGTGGTGTTGATTATCCTAATCCTAGTGATGTTGATTGCAAAAAGAATTATCACAGTGCACACGTCTTATATTTATTGTTACACTTTTATGCAAAGTATAGCTGGGTTCCATTATGAGTTTATTCTATGAACAGTTTAGTAAAAGGACTTTAATTTAATGTTTTTAAAATTCGAATTCAATACGTTTTAATGATCAAAATACAATGTCTAATATTTCTGTCTGTATGGAAGATCTTGCTTCTTACATCCCAGTGACAGCCCTAAGCTCATGTAAAGCACTATCTCATTCCTTGACGTTGGTGAGAAGTACAACACATGGAAAAAAAGCCATGCAAACAGCCCTCGTAGCCAAGAACACATGGCTTTGAACATTAGGTAATTTGATGGAGACTGACCCACATCTGACAGATAATGGAATAATTAAGGGTATATAAGGCAGTTATAAACATGAGCAGTTGCCGAGCTAGGTAACGGTGGCTTGTAACCCTAGTGGGGGCATTAAGGTGATGGAAGAAGTAATATTGGAATAAGAAGGTAGTGCCTCATTTAGTGTTTCTTCTTAGACATAATATACATAAGTGGTGTGGACTCTGTACTTGTAACAAAAAAAACAGTCGCACAACCCCTAAAACAAAGACGAAATACTGCACTACCTGGTTCTCCCCAATAATAATACTGCTTCAACCATCACCTTTTTTAGACTTCTCTAGACGCTCAGCAGTTTTAAGTGCAAAACTTTGTGTTGAATGTCATTTGATATTTGATTCTCGATTTTACTCTTTTTGGGTTTTAATAAATCACTTTCTAGTATTTTCCTTATGAAATGAAAGTCTGATGGTTACTGAAATGAAAAGAAAGTGAATATAGTCATGTTTGAATTACAAAAGTATAATTTAGCAGCACAGAGGATTCATTTGCTATTCCTTCCCCAAAATTCGGTTTACTCTTTTCCTTACCAGTCTACTTTCTTTTATTTTCTCTTTTTTCTCATTTTCCAATAACATGAATCACAAAATGGTATCAGCTTTTTTTTTATTTGGATCCAAAGCTTTTGAACTAAACTCCTTCACTGAACGAATTTCTGTCTTCCTTGATTCCTATTAAAATAGACAACCATAATTTTCTTCAGTGCCAGCTAGGAACAGCTGGTTACTAAGGACCAAATTTGGCACTATTGCTGTATCGTTGTTTGGAAGCATTGCTTACTTCTTGCTGTACAAGGAAATTCAACAATTATGAGAAAACAGCAATAGGATTGCATTGTATTTCTGTGTTTTTCAGGGGTACATAACCAACCCGTGAAATTGAGTTGAATAGGAGAATTTATACCCAATAATCTTAGGGAATGTGTTTAGTTAAACTATAATTAAATGAACTGTCTTGTAGACAGAGTTTTTGCAAACTATAATTAATTTGCTATATACGTTAATTAAGTAGACTTTAACTTTTAACTTTTTTTCATAAAATAGACTTCTAAACTAAGGATTTACACCCACTTATATATTCTAATTTAGTTATATTTTTAATTTATCAAAGCTCTTTAACACACCTATTAAGTTGAGGATTAGTGGAAAAATCAATAAAAGGTGACACGAGAGTCACTGGCTTTTTAAGATAGATTCTAAAACATATTAAGAAATAAATGTTAAATATAAGTCATTTTTACAAAACTAGTTTACAAAATAAGACTTGTTTGTATTTAATAATAAACTATAATTTAGTCTTATCTATAATTGATTGATGGGAGTTTTTTAATCATAATTTTAAAATTTTCATGTATAATTGAAAGTAAATTGAATGAAGGGACCTTCGTATTTAAATTAGGGGTAGATAAGGACTTAAGATTTAGTTGTTAAAGCTTGTCAATTATTTATAGTAGGAGATTCGTTGTAAGAGTTGCAACAGCAGAACGAGATGAGAGGTTAGTTGTGCAGCAATGGATCCCATTTATTGAAAATTATATAAGGAAGTTGCGATATTGAGGTTTTGGCCATTGATACCTCGGAATGATGATAGTTAATTGCTTGATATTTATTATTAATGGGTTGAATTTTTGATAAATTATTTTCAATGGATTACAACACAGACAGGGAACTCCACTGTATTTTTTTTTTTTTTGTCAAAACCGAGGTGTTTAACTAGTGCTTAGTAATTTGTGTTGTTTAGTAGTTTGTTAAGAGTGAATCAACCGATTACTTTATCCAGGACATTAGACTAGAAACTGACTTGGATATTCTATGAATTCGTTGACTTATTTAGTCGAGATTGGTAGATGTTATTGATGTTTTAGGATTGATCTTGCTATACGATTCTAATTTATACGTTGCAAAAAATGTGTTATGATAAAAATGACAGAATTGGGATCGAGACTTCTTGGCTATGAATAACGGAAAATGCTAATTTGACATCACTATTCATTTATACTCTTATTTGACACTAAATTTTATTAATAAAATATTATATATAAATAAAATAATAATATATATTAATGTTAAATAGTGTCAAAAATAAATAATAATGTCAAAATATCATCGTCCATGAATAACAGGATACAGGATTATAAAACTTATGACTTGATATTATCATAAGACAATGTACATTTTATTGGAGAAATGATAAGGGAAGGAATAATAAAGTGTTGGACATATACCTAGGACATAAATTAATGTTCTGTTCTTATAAAGAATTTAGGACTTTAACAATAAGAAGCTATGTTAATGTTAAGAAACACCTTACAGCAAGTGTTAGTCATGAGAGTGGAATGGAAGAGATAACAAGAGTACCAATCTAGTTAAACCTAGGATAAGAAGGAAAATACTGAGGAAAAATCATAGGGACACTAAGAAATTTTTTCTAAAATAAACTTTAAGAAATAAATTATCTAAATAAACTATCCCCAACTTTATATGTCCAAATACCATTCAATTTTCAGATTGAACATTTGATCCTTGGGAAACTTAATTCGCAACGTGAGAGTGCTGATGCTGGAAAATAGCCGAAGGAAGCCAAATTTTGGATAAGTTTTTTCCATTTTTATTTTTAAAAAATGGAAAAAAAGGAGGTGAAGAGAAAAAAAAAATTATAAAGATAATTAAAATAAAAATAAATAATTAAAATTTTTGAAATTAATTTTAATATGTGTTGGGAGAAGGAAAACGTAAAAAGTAATTTAAATCAAAGTAATTGGTAGGAAAACTTAGTATAAATTCAATTTGGGTTTTGTAATTTAATTTAGAATAAAAACTATTATTATTATTATTATTTTATTATTATTAAAATGGATTGTATAAAAATTCAATAAAGATAAAAAAAGTATATCATATTATGTTATTATTATTATTCATAGAAATTTGAAACAATATTTAATATTTTTCTTAAAATGAATTAGGAAGTATAATGAGTAAAAAGATACAGTAGAATTTAGAAATTTATACTTTTCTTTTGCGTATTTTTTAAATCTGAAAAATTAAATAATTGTAAATATAAGAACTATCCCGAGTATATAGTTCAAATAGACTTTAAAAAAACATTTGATACCATGAATTGAAATTATTTAATAATATCTAATGTTAGATATCAATTATCTTAATTGGTCATTAAATTTAATTATTATTTTTATTTTATAGTTATTAACAACTAAAATTTAATTTGATGACTATTTTAATTATAGTTAACAATTATTTCATTTGATAACTAAAAATTGATCTCTAAATAATTTTTTTTTATAATGTATAATTATATTTTCTAATTAGTAATAAGATACTATATTGTCACCTTGATTATTGAATTGCATTGAATACATGTATTAAATATAAGTATTGGATAAAGGGTGATGTAATAAGATCTATTGGGAGTAAACTAATGAAGAAATTAGTTTAACTAGATCTAACTGAGTGTCTTCAGTCATCTCTAACAGGCTGAGGTGTGGACGTGATAATTGTTTAACTATAAAGAAATGTTGAAAAAAGTCTTCATACGACGGATTAGGAGTGATTTCAGTTGAAAAGAAGTGAATTTTATTATGTGTAGTGTATGAATCTCTGGTATTTAAAAAAAATAAATGGATTTAATCATCTAACATTCTATATAAAAAAAATAAATGGATTTAATCATCTAACATTCTATATATTTATGTGTGTGAACTCAAGGTTTCTGTTTTGGATAAACCATACAACTGTAGTAGCTATCTTTTCATATATTGATCACTCTGCATGGTTTATTAGTCAATTTTTGATCGGTTATCCTCACATGTTAATTTTTTTTTGGGAGTTGTCCAAGTTGTTAAACGGGTAAAGATCTCTGATACAAACCAAACTATAGTGGTGTTGATTGCAAAGGAAAATTGACAGTACATTCGTTGTATATTTGTTGTTACCTTTATACAATTTATAGCTAGTTCCATTATGAGTTTAATCTATTAACAGTTTGACTTTTTTTTAATGTTTCTAAAACTCGAATTCAAGACGGTTTAATGATCAAAATACATGTTTAGTATTTCTTTCTGCATTAAAGATCTGCTTCATACATAGATTTGAGCTCATGTAACGCACTATCTCATTCCTGGTGAGAGTTACAACCCATAGAAAATAGCCATGCAAACAGCCCATGGCTTTGAAAATTAAATAATTTGATGGAAACTGACCCACATCTAAAAGAAAATGAAACCATTAAGGGTATATAACACAGTGATAAACATGAGCAGTTGCCGATGGTGGCTTTAGACCCAAGTGAGAGCATTAAGTTGATGGAAGAGGCAATATTGGAGTAAGATAGTGGTACCTCATTTATTTATTTATTTATTTATTTTTATCGATAAAAAGAATAAAATTAATAAACCACATTATTTTAGGTTAATAAGCCACTAAACATTCCTATAGCAACCAATAAAATAACGGTCTGCATCAACAAACCTGCCGAGAATTAAATACAATTGACTACAACAATATTAACTATCATTTGTAGGCATCTGTAATCACTTTTGGACCTCAACATTCTATATATATTTCAGTTTTTATTGGATAGGCCAATGGATTAAGGCACAAATCAGAATATGAGAAATGAGTCCCTTTAAATCTACATTTAATCCAAACTAAGTTTTAACCTGGACTAAAGTAAAAAGTTCCATTACGTCTGAAACCTTGTTCCTAAACATTATGTTATTTTTATGAATCCAAACATTTCAAATTACAGTCACCCACACAATTCTCCATACACAATTTCCCTTTTTACTTAAGTGATTCAACTCAAAAGCTAGAAAATGCTCCTAACTGTGTTTGGATTTACTGACTGTCTCCCTCCCATTTATCACACATCACCCAAATATTGCTTACTACCCTACAAGAGAGAAACAAATGATTAATGGACTCATCGTTTGTGCCACACATAACATATGTCCTATCATTCGCTGCAGACCTCTTCTGTTTAAATTGTCATAAGTTCCAATTTATTGTGTAACACTCTCCAAGCACACATCTGAGCTGTGGGCAAAGCTTGGGTGTCCTATAATTTAGCGAAAACATTGTCCTCCACCCCTACTTCATCTATTTTAACCCTCTTATATGATAACTTCACTGTATAATCTCCGTCTTTATTGCCATTCCAAATCCCCTCATCTTCTATTCCTTTTTGAATGGTGCATACCTGAATCTGATTCATGAATTGTTGAAGCTGTACTTTCTTCCACTCAAAACAGTTCCTTCGCCGAGACATCTGCCACATCGATCGTTAGATAGACTATTGCTGCCAATACAATATTGAAAAACATAAACAGTGATCTTTCCGAATATAGTTTTTCTTAAGATTAATTCTACGTAAATTTAGTTTGTTCTTTCCATGTGTTTTATCATCTCTTTATCTTTTTCAATATATTAATTATTGATATGCTGCATATAATTGATCAACAAGTCTGAATCTAGTTGGCATTCCATTATTTTACAGTGATGCTAACCGTATTAAATTTATGAACTTTGTTTTACATTTGTTCCATCATCCCTCATCCTGCCGCCACCAACCGACTACTATATCCATATGTTTTTCCAGCACAACCTATGTCATATGCTGGTACAGTCTACTAGCGGTGGCTGCATCGGTTATACTCCACCATGCTCTTCATCCTCAGTTCCTTATTATGTCCATAAAACTTCGAGTGTTCCACTCCATTATACTTTGAGTTCATCACTCATGTCCATCCTTGCACCCTGTGGTCCACACCTCTCCTTCCTTGGTGCAATCCATCTCTCCTCTCTTCATGTAGCCCACCCTGCTCCTACAGTTCAGCCCACACTTGATTTCTTTATCTTTACCAATGTTGGCTCCTCAGTGTGCTAGTAGATGATGACGGTGGCCGTTCCACGACTACAATACTCAGTTTAGAGTATTATAGTCTTCTAAACTGAGTTTAGAAACGACGTTGCAACTTTTAAGACGAGTTGCCTGCTGAGGAGGTTCGTTGTAATCCTAATGGAAGGAAAATCATCCGAGTTATTGGTAAAGGGTAACTATAGTATAATTATATTTAATTTCATTGTTTCTACAGTGAATGGTTAATAATTTTACTTGTATATTTTTTAGTTGGATACCCAAACATCATGGGTATTTAAAACATCATGGGTATTTAAAGGATCTTTTCATCAATATGATGTCATGATTCAGGATGACCAACTTAAATGATAGAATGATTTTAAGGTGATTTTATTTAATTAATAATCAAATAGCAGTATAATGAAATAATTTTCATGATATTAACTTATGTGTTCTTGTTTTTTATAGAGTAAAGTGACTTGGTCTCGTTAGAATGTGTGATAGATTAGGAAGGCCTACGACTTCAAAGTCAAAAAACAACTTTGTGACATGTTGATTAAAGTGAGGCACGAGGCTTCCAATCTACTTAGATGAGTGAGAAAGCATAGAGTGGACTTTTGAACTATTGAAATATCTGAAAGTTCAAAGAAAAATCATCCAAGAATAAGATTAATCGGTCTTCGGCTTGGGATGGAGCATTGCACTCGTCTAGCCGTAAATCACATTTGAACATTGTACTGGGCCTAATAAGTATTGTTGCTAACTTTGTTACATGCAATTTAATTTAGTTTTGTAAGATATAATGTTTCTAATTGTACAACCTTAGGAATGTAAATATGGTTGTCTAGTTAAACTTGATGAACTATTTATGGTCACTTACACCTACAAGAAGGGTGTTTGGGTTGATACTCAAGCACATGAGACTTATGTAAGTTTATTGTTAGAATTTTGTTTAATTTATTTATATTTTTTCATCTAATTTACTAACAATTGCATCTCATGATCATTGTGTAGGAAAACTACCATAATCTTGAGGGTCATACAGTTAGAGAGTTCATCAGCTTCAAACACTATGTCAATCGGCTAGATGTAACAACCAGGCTTTAGGCTTCAGGCATCGAAGGGTGTTGCTGGAGAAAAAAGTAGAGGTTGAGTTTATGATACAGGGAACTTGGCTAGTAACTACCGCCAATGAATGTCTTCTCTCACTTAGCTCTTATTCCTTACTTCTACTGTTGATTATTATGATGAGACAGTTCAAGAACAACTACTTATACAGAAAGTCAACTAAACAAAAAAAGAAACGATAACAAAAAAGTTAACAACTAAAGATATCATGAAGATGATACAACTACAACTTGCCACAATGATATATAACTTGTATTTCAATTAAGATATATATAAGAAATATATGTTAAAATAATTGATTATTTCATTTATAAAAGTCAATTATAATATAAATAATCCTAATTTCGTTTAAGTTGAGTTGAAAAATAGTTTTAAGGAAAAGTTCAAATCATCGTAATAATATAAAATAATAATAATAATAATAATAATAATAATAATAATAATAATAATAATAATAATTTAATACACAATCCTAATATTAACGTGTGTTTTACAATCATTCACACCTGTAAAAAGAATATCAATTCAATATCATAAAAATATTGCTATATGTTAAGTATTTTTTTTAAGGGGTGTCGTCTTCAAATTCTTTTCCATCAACATGTCAATCCTTTTATTTGAACTTTATTTGCATATTTCCTATATTGAATGGAAGTCGGTTTATATAATTCTTAGTTTTTTTTACGACCTCATACTTCAAACAACCTGACTTATTTTCTTTTAGCTTTTGATGTACATGTAGTTGATGTGCAATTTTGGTTTTACTTATAGTTGTTAATATTTAATTCTGATAATTTTTCCCTATATTAAATTAAGTCGTTTATTCTATAAAATCGCATCCAATAATTGATTCAAAGAGATGAAGTTCATTTCTTGCCATATCTTTCCACATTTTTACATTCGACTTTCTATGCTTTCTTTCTGCATTGAAGATCTGCTTCTTACATTCATGTGACAGCCCTGAGCTCATGTAACGCACTATCTCATTCGTTGTCACGTTGGTTAGAATTACAAGAATTACAACACATGGAAGAAAGCCATAAAAACAGCCCTCGTAGTCAAGAATACACATGGCTTTGAACATTAGATAATATGATGGAAACTGGTCCACATCTGACAAATAATGGAATAATCAAACAGAAACGGCATAACTCAACAATTATTTAAACTGCAGTGCACCGCTAGTACAGGTAACAAAAGTTACAGAAACATGTAAACAAACCTAACTATCCACATGTGGCCATTTGAACTGCTTCCAGTTGGATTATGATTATGAATAAATACTTGCTTCTTCTCGTTAGTAACCCTACTACACCTAGAATAATTGGGTTGCAACAATCTCATCCAGAACGATTGGCTTCCAAAGTGGAATTGGGGTCCACCTTTCACTCTCTAGTGTATCCTTGAGTTTTGAAGTTCCATGTGCTTTACCTGCATACATCAAACAAACAACGTACTTTGTTTCCCTTATCCTATGTGATTACCACTTCTTCCTATGAAGGCTAACCACAATATGCCTAATTGTAATCATTGGAAATCTGCCAGACATATAGTTGTGCAAAAGTACCAATCTGAGTAAGACCTATATACCCTTTGTCATTTAAACTTAGCCCATAACCGTATGTTGGACTGTGCTACTGTGAAAATTTCTACCGCATCCACTCTTCCTTCCTGAAAAACAATTTTGTTTCTATGTTTCCAAATTTCATTAACTATAGCAACGAACACTCCTTTCCATACCTGATTTCCTTTCCGTCCTAACCCTGTGACATAAAAATTCCTAAATTGACTGACAACATCATTATGTCTAACTGAAGATATGCCTAACCAATTGTTACAATTGTCCCAAACTTTTTGAGCTACTCGCATCCTATGAAAAGATGTCCCACTGTTTCCTCCGCCTTCGAACAAAGAGGGCACGAATTATTTTGTATATTAACTCCCCTTTTTATCATATTCACTCTGGTTGGTAGCCTATCTATCATTGCCCTCCAAATGTAAACCTTTGCTAGCCCCGGTAATTTGAGTGCCCATAACGCCTTGAACCATACACACTGTGGTAAGTGATATTCTTCCTGTAGCACTTGATATCCTAATTGGACTGAGTATGTGCTTGACCCGTTCTCATCCCAAATCCAACTATCCAATTCTCCTTTCTTTCATTGGGCATTAAAAATTAGATTAAATAATTGTTGTTTTAATTCTTCCTCTCACTCAAACATATCTCTTCTCCATGGCAGTCTCCATCTAAACTCCTGCCCCTTCCCATTATTCACCCAAACACTCACCTCACTATCTGTTTTGTCCTTACACTCTGATATGGAATACAATCTAGGAAAAGTCTCTTTGAGAAGAAATTCTCCAATCCATCTATCCTTCCAAAAATTTATTATTCTCCCATTACCAAGTTTCCAATTGATCTTTTCGTCGAACCAATTATTTTACTTATCTGCCTCACAAATTTTACACAGATCCTTCCACCACCAATAAGAACTTTTCCTATCTATCATAGTTCTTGGCATTTCCTTCTAGCCACCATACATAGACTCCAAAACTTCTTTCCACACTCCCATTTCCCCTATTCCTAATCTCTATTTCCATTTAGCTACTAAGGCTGCATTAAATCTTCTTATATCTTTGATTCCCAATCCACCTTCACTGGCGAGCATACTTTGCTCCAAGCCAATTGATTTTCCTGCTCTCAGGACCTCAGTCCCACAAGAACTTGGCTTGTATTCTTTTAATTGTCTTACAAACCAAAATTGAAAGTTTAAAAAAAGAGACCTAGAATAAGGGAATAGCAATGATCACTGATTTGATCAAACGAATCCTTCCGGCCATAGACAACAACTGACCCTTCCATGTGCAGAGCCTAAATCTGATTTTATGGATTATTGGTCTCCAAAACTCCTCATTTCTAGGATTTCCCCCTATTGTAATACCTAGATATTTGAATGAAAATTCCATTCTACCATAATTTAAGCATTTTGAGAAAGTATTCAAGTCCACATCATCTAACCCCTATTGCACCAACTTGTCTTTTGTGGAAGTTGACCCTTAATCCTGACACTACTTCGAAGTTGCGTAGAATAGCCTTGATTGTTCATATGCACTTGTATTTTGGTTGGCAGAAAAAATAAGGTGTCATCTACAAATTGTAAAAGTTTTACATCAACAACCTTATTTCCACCAATCCCATCCAATAGTCCTAGGGCTTCCATTTATCAACACTGAGACAATATATTTTGCTGTTGTCGCACTGCAATAAAAAAATGTTTCAGGCAATAATTATTTAGCTTTCTCTGAAGCAATCACCTGCTAACTATTCTTTTAAATCAATTCTTTTGGTTGATTATGGTTGCATCGGGAAAGAAAGGATGCCGACTCAAAATCACTTTCACGTGTGTTGAGATACTCGTTTAATTAGTGTCATGTTTTGTTATGTTAGAAGACCATAAATACATTTACCTTTTTAATGTTTTACATTTTTACATTTTCTCTTTTCTTCTGTGGTGTTCTCTTCCTCTTTTCTGTCTAGGAAACTTTTCTATGTGGTGATGTTCTATTTTTCACTATCAACACTCCTCAAGGATTTTTTGAGTTTCTAAGAGTGAAATCTTAGTATGTTTGTTTTGACAGATAAGATACCATTTTCTAACTGATATAAGAGAGGTTAAGGTTTGCTATACTTATGTTGCATCTGTTCTTTTTTTTTTATCCAATTGTTTTTCCTTTTAACTTTCTTGGTTACTTTTCCAAATTTCAATGGAACATACACAATCAGAAACAATTTCTACAATAAAATAAAATAAGAATTTTATTGATTAGAGTCTCAATCTTATAAATCCCTATCTATATCGTTTATCGTGGAGAGAAATCAGGACTTATTCTTGTTTTCTCCCTTTCAATGAAACCAACTATCACAACCAAGTATCACACTTACCCTAAACCAAATCACATACCTCTACTCCAACAAATGCAAACGTGCCTCCTTCTCCACATGGCGCTTCACCTACTATGCTCCCAAATTGAGGGTTCACACCCAACAATGTCCACAACACCAGAAGAAACAATTCAAAAATAAAAAGATTGAAAAAAACATTCTTAGTAGGAATTACAACTATAATAATTGTGAAATGAGCTCAAGAATGTGATTTGGAGAAGATTTCTATGCACAAAATGGCAAGGGGGTGCGAAGATATGTGAGCTGTGAAAACGGCTCTGCTAGAGAGGAAGGTAAAGTGAACTTTGAGATTTGGAAAAAGTGAAATAAGAAAGAGGCCTCGTTTATGGGTTGCAGTAAGAGTCTACATCAGTCTAGCCCACACTATCATCCCAATTACTAAACAATTATTTCTTCTACAAATCCCCTATTATTCATTTTTTTCTCTTATTTGCATCGGTCTAGAGTAGGTTAAGCCTACTCTATTTAATAATTTTTTTTATTCATCAGTTTAGTTGACACATGCTCATGAATATTTATTATTTTTTATTTGACTCTAGCGTCAGTCTAGAGTGGGCGTGGTCCAATCTAATTTTTACACTTATTTTTGTGTCCGCTTAGAATTCGTTTGGCCCACTCTATTTGTGTTTCATGTTAAGCCGGTGCTTTCTCATGGTAGCTAATAGCCCATATGCTTGTAGTAGTTGTTTTGGACACTAATAATAATAGAAAATGTTATGTTTTATGAAAAAATATAAAATTGCATGTGAACATTCAAGTGACAATCAAGAACATACAATAAATTTTATTCAAAACAATTTCAATTTTTCATTTGCTACCTATACTATCCTCATATCATCTAGTTAACATTTTAACAAAAGTTTTAAGTCGATAGAGTTTCAGATCAATTTTGAGCAAGCTTGGAATAATAAATATACATCATCTATGGGAGGGTGTTGAGATACCAGTTTGACTAGTATCAATTTTTGTTCTATTAGAAAACCAATAAATAGGTTGTAAGGGAGCAAAATGTTAACAACAGTAGTAATGAAGATGTGAGCCCAAGTAATGATATATCACAACATTATGAGACTAATGAGTTTGTTACACAAAGAGAACAGGTGGCAGAAGATCCTAAAGTCACGAGCCCACGGAGGAGCCAAAGGAAGTGAGCATCAAATAAGAGAATGATTGGTTATTCTTGGTAACCAATGAGTGTGGTGAATTTCTCTCCCTTTATCCTCTCCTCTAACAAATTTTGTTATCTCTATCTCTTGCTATCTCCTCATCCGTTCTTTTCCCTTTTGACACAGGATCTGCTGCTGTGAGCATAATTTCTTGGTCAATTGTTTTCACTGGATTCACTAATTTCTAAATTCTTAGAAAAAACTTTGTTGCTGAATTTCCATCAAGGGTTGTACTGGTTTAAGGAACCTTGAGGCACCATTACATTGTCTTTTTCCTTATTCCGTAATCGTTCATTATAATTTTCACCTTCCAATTTGGTGCTTTCATTCTTGACCTCACCTCTACAAGAGCATGACGATAGCTAAAAATACACGCATGAAAACGATAGAGATAGAAATTCGACAATTGTTCTAGATGTTTGAAGAATCGAAGGGGAAAGACGGTGTTGAGTGGGCACGAGCTGCAGAGATATTCGATCGACGATTTGAAGCGCTGCAACACTTCATTAATCAACTCCATTACCAGGAATAGGTGCATGGCGAGAACTCAAGTGGTGCTCCTAGCACCCATTTTCGTTCTTCGTTCGTGGCTAGACGATCAAACTATGATGTCCCAAAGTTTAATGGTCATGACGCCTTTGGGTGAAATTTTTCCATGGATCAATACTTTGATCTATGTCGAGTTCCAGTGGAAGAACAACTGGGCATTGTTGCTTTTCATATGCAGAGCATGGCAATACCCTGGTTTTAGATGTCCCAACATCATACCCCATTCTGTTCTTGGGATCAATTAAAGGGAGCGATCAAGATTGAATTTAGACCGTCTTTGTATGAATCACCGCGGGAGCTACTATTTAAACTTCATCGAAGTGGATCAGTTGCAGATTATTATATTGAGTTCATATCATTGGCAAATCATAGTAATATTGAGCCCCATGATGCACTTTTTGACTATTTTCTTAGTAGGCTACATCTGGAGATTATGCATGAAGTAAAAACCAGATGCCCTCCGTCTTTAATGAGTGATGGTAGCTTAGCTTGACTGTTTGAGGATAAATGTAACACCAACACTAAAATCACGATTGGTCCCAGCCAATACCGTCCTTCACAACCCACAGTTCTAACCAACGTGCCTCCAGGTCCTCCATTCACATCCACACTACTACCCCTACTTCCTACACCGAACCAACAACCATTAACCACAAAAAACCCAATCAAAAGAATGTCACCAGCAGAACAACAGAGACGTCGAGAGCAGGGAATTTGCTTTTGGTGTGATGACAATATTCACCTAACCACAAATGCCCCAATAGACACTTTATGCTTTATCAACTTGAAGCTGAGGATGATAGTGATCTCTTACAATCAGAAACCCTTGAACAATAACTCAAGGACAATGGTGAAGTATATCAACTCGATTAACAGGTGTTGGCACATCACATGTCTTTTAATGCAATGTATGGCTCCGTCTACCATTCATGTTAGATCACAAATAAATGGCATGCACATTCATGCCCTCATTGATGGTGGTAGTTCAGACAGTTTACCTCAACCTAGAATTGCTAAATTCCTTAGTCTAACACGCAACCAACTCCGTGGTTTCGTGTAATGGTGGGAAATTTTGAATTGATGACAGCAAACGGATATATTTCATTTGATAGAAGTTACCATGCAAGGTTACACTGTGCAAATTCCTGAGGTGTATGTTGTTAATGTTGCAGGTGATGATATGTTATCGGTACTACATGGCTTAAGCAATTAGGTGCTCACATTGTGGATTATCAAAATTCATTTAGTCGATTCTTGCATGACGGTGCCTTTATTATTATTTTTGGTGAAAATGCTTAAATGTCGGCCCAAGCTCAATACAATCATATCAAACGTTTAGTACACATTGATGTTATAGTAGAGACTTATGCTATACAAGTACAACAAAAGGAGGATGAGCAACTACACTCATTCTTACCACTGGCCAATATGTACTCTACATTAACGAAGCTTCTGAAAATTATGCTTCAGTGTTTTCTACACCACCAGGGCTTCCACCACAGCGAGACCACGACCATGTCATTCCCTTGGTGCAAGGGGCTGCTCCAGTCAAAGTGGGACCTTACTGGTACCCTCATAGCCAAAAGGAGCAGATTGAATTGATGGTAGGTCAAATCTTGAAAGAAGGAATCATACAGCGAAGTAAGAGTCCATTCTCTTCTCCTCTTCTCTTAGTTAGGAAAAAAGATGGAACATGACGCTTTTGCACTGATTACAGGGCTTTAAATAACAATGGTGAAGGATAATTTTCCAATTCCCATGGTGGATGAACTCCTAGATGAATTATATGGTGCTACAATGTTCTCTAAACTTGATCTTCGATCCGGCTATCACCAAATATTGGTGGAACCTGAGGACCGCCACAAGATAACCTTTAGAAACCACCAAGGGCATTATGAATGGCTTGTAATGCCATTTGGGTTAACTAATGCACTGATTACTTTTCAATCACTCATGAATGATGTATTTAAACCTTACTTAAGGAAATCTGTGTTGTTTTTTTTTTATGGTATACTCATTTACAGTCTTTCATGACAGTTGCATCTTAAGCACTTAGACACTGTTCTACAAGTCTTACAAAAGGAGTCCCTGTATGCCAAATTCTCTAAATGCCTTTTTGGAACCAAGGAAATTGATTACTTAGGTCACACTATATTAGGAGGAGGTGTGCACATGGAAAAAGGCAAGATTCAAGTTGTGTTGGATTGGCCACAACCCATGAATATTAAGCAATTACGGGGTTTTTTAGGCTTTACTGGTTACTATTGCAGATTCATCAAGGGTTATGCTTCACTTACTGCTCCTTTGACTGATTTATTATAAAAAGAGGCGTTCCAATGGAATGAAGCTACCCCTTCCACATTTGTGAATTCGAAGGTTGCCATAACTTTAGAACCAGTGTTGGCCCTGCCCAATTTTGATTTGTCCTTTGAACTCGAAACAGATGCATCCGGGAGTGGTATTGGGGTTGTCTTATCTCAGGTAAAACATCTTATAACTTATTTTTCAAAATAGTTATCCCCTACTATGCAAAAGAAGTCTACTTATATCTGGGAATTTTTTGCCATAACTGAGGCAATTGCCAAGTTTAGGCATTACTTATTAGACAACACATTCATAATATGCACTGACCAGCAAAGTTTGAAGGCTCTAACGGACCAAAATTTGCACAGGACAGAACAACATAAGTGGCTCAAGAAATTGTTGGGCTACAACTTTCAAATACAATACAAACCGGGTCACGATAATGTCACTGCCGATGCCCTTTCTCGTTGTTTTTTTTAGAGCTTAGTCTAGCCAACAATCAGATTGGTTGGAGGTGTTGCGATCTAATATTTCCAAGGACACTCAACTGAGCACAATCTTATGTCAATGCAGCAATGAAGGTCTCTATCATAATAATTATTCAGCAGTCTTATTCCCATTATTTTACAAGAACACCACGATGGAGCCTTAGATGGTCACTCAGCCATTTCCAAAACATTGGACAAAATTTCATCCAAATTTTATTGGCCACACAAGTGGAGCCAAATCAGAGAGTATGTATTGAGTTGTACGATCTGCCAACAAGCAAAGACCGAGACTAAATTAGCTGCTGGATTGTTGCATCCTATGCCAATTCCTGTCCAAGTTTGGGAGGATATTAGCATGGATTTCATAGTTTCCTTGCCTCTAGCCAGAGCCTATTATGTGATTATGGTAGTTGTTGATCGCCTTACAAAATATAGTCATTTTGTATGTTTGAAACTTGACTTTGATAGCAGATATGTAGCAAACAATTTTGTGCAAAACATTATGAAACTTCATGGTTTTCCAAAATCTATTGTGTTTGAACGAGATAAAATAAGCATTAGCAGGTTTAGGCAACAACTTTTTAAACTCCAGGGTACTAAACTTGCCATGACCTCTACTTATCATCCTCAAACGGATGGTCAAAGAGAAGTGTTGGACAAGACCTTTGAAATGTTATGTAAATGCTCCGCGATTGTGGAGTGTTCGGGATGTTAAATAGATGCAGGGATTTTGGTCTGTTTAACCCACGAATGTAATTGGGATAATATTTAGGAACCAGTGAGGGATTAGGGAGAACCGAAAGGAGACCAGGTTGATTTTCATTATGTGAACTTCTCAATTTTGCTTGAATCATTTTTTTTATTCATTCTGTTTAAGTATCGTACTTGCCAACCCCATGCCCCCCTCCACCGTGCTATTGTTTTATATTTTTAGTGATTGAAAACATTCAAGTGGTCCTTGGAAGAATGACCTAGGTTCGTTATATTGCAAAATCTAGCCTCCTAGTTAATTTGGGACGTGTTCGACAGCACGTACCAAATATACCAAATCTATCTCAAAAGAAACCCTCTAAAACTAAAAAAAAAATTCTTTGATAAATCCAGAATTCTTTGATAAATCTCTAATATATACAACGAAACACCACAACAATTTCCAGAATTTTTTGACAACTATAGATAGGTGAAATAAAAAGGGATGTAAAAAATACTAAAAAAATAAAAAAGAAATAGTAAACGATGAAATTTTGAAAAAAAAATTGGATTTTGAATCCCCCCTTGGGTATTGCCCGCAAGCTTCGTTATGTCGTTCCAAGCAACTTTAATTTTTGGAGTGTCTCAATCCGAGCTCTCGATCAAAAGTTACGGTCGTTTGAAGTTTTTTCGTCCTAATTTTTTTAAACCCTAAATTTATGATAAATTTATACAATGTAATAACTCTACCATCAAATATACCCTAAATCAAGTTGCTAATAAAAAATTTGGGTCAAAAATAAATTTCTAAATATTTTTAATGAATTTTATAAAACTACTAACCTCTTGCAAAGAGAACCAGCAATGGATGTCGAACCAAGCATTCACGGTGGCAGAGAAAGGCTCACGCTTCAAGTGACAAAACTCAACCGAGACAATGGCGGAGCCTTTGCACTCCAAATGAACCCTAGTAAAACCAGTGAACATAAATATGTAAATGAAAACTAGTGAGAAGAGAAAGCGAAACCACGCAAAATGCATATAAAAACCAGTGAGAAGAAAAAATGGCACCACGCGAAACGAAATGGAGGAAATGAAGTCCATGAAGGCACGTGAAACAACTTCGAGCACAAAAATGACAAAGCGAATCAAAAAAACTAGCAGAGCGCTCAATAGTGAAAACGAAGGAGGCAAAGCGTAAGAGAAAAACCGTGGCTGAAATATTAAAATAGGGGAGATTACGTCGGTTACAACTTAATAACCGACGTAGTATCTAACCCTAATTTACTGAATTTTTTTCCCAAACTCTCGTAGGGACAAATATATCATCGGTTCTAAAGTTCCAACCAACGTAATATTAATACTAAATTAAATAATTTTTCTCAAATTTTTTACTCTGAGTCACGGTGAATATATAATGTGAGTTGAGGGACTAAACCGACGTAATATAGACTATATATTACGTTGGTTGGTGGAACGTAACCGATGTTATATCTTCCCCGCCATATTAGAGTTTTCAAATTTTGATTTTTTTTTTTTACATTTTCAGTCTTTTCTACGTCGATTATGAGGGGTAACTGATGTAGTATATGGTATATTACGTCGGATTTGAGTTAACCGACGTAATATTTATTTAAATATTTACAAAAATGTCACTGCATTTTTGTTTACATCGGTTTCGTTTTAACCGACATATTATCCTGTCATAGAATGCGTTTTTGGTATTAGTGATCACAGAAGAATAACCATGTATACATCTTCTTTTAATTCTCCATGTAAGAAGACATTATTTATGTCTAACTATTTCAATTCCCACTTATATATAGAAGCTAGAGACACAAGCAACCTTATAGTGGTCATCTTTGCTACCAGAGAAAAAATTTGAAGGTAGTTAATGTCCTCTATTTGTGTGTATCCTTTTGCCACTAATCTTGCTTTATACCTTTCAACAATTACACCAACCTTATACTTTATTTTGAACAGCCACTAATCTTGCTTCAACCTGAAATTTGCTTAGCGCACTCAAATCTATTTAATTATTTTAGTCTCACAATGAAGTCTACTAAACAAACTATAATATTCTAAACTAATCCCAGACGTTCTTATAATATACTTATATTTATATTGAAACCACAAACAAACATAATAATAAGCTATTAATCATATACTTTATAGCTTCTTCTTTTTTAATTTTACAAAAAAAATATTTAACTCGAAAGTAAATTTTTAACAGTTTTTTAAGACAATTTACTGACAATATAATTTTATTATATTTCTAATATTTAAAAATTAAATCATTTAATTTTTTATAAAATAGTTTTTCATATTTTGAAACTCTAATTTTTATTTTTTATATTTTTTGAAGCTTTAGTTAATACAATATTTTAAGTCAAAAAAGATAGAAACGTGTCATTTTATTAAAATATATGCAAATATATTTTTAAAGTTATAAAAAATATCATGAAGGTAAATGTGTATCTCAAAAGATTAAAAGAATGTAAATTTCTTTTTATTAAAAACATATAAAACTGGTGCGTATCTGTTTTAAAATTAGTACAATTTTCTTTTAAAAATATATAAACAAACACATATTTACATATCTCAACTAAAACTTTTGTATTCTGGAAAATCAGTTAACATTTGTTTTAAGAATGTAAACCTACTGCTGATGTGTATATATATAGTTAACTATAAGCAAAATTAATCCGTATGTGGTCAGAACAAATATAAATAATATTAATTTAATTTACTTTATTTTTTTTAAATATTCTTTATTGTTATAAAATAATTAAAATTGTTTTCTTAATTGAGAGAAGAATACTTTTGAAATGTCCCAATATAATGTAAGAATAATTAAACTATATTTATATTTAAGTCAAACATTTTTTTGTAATTATTTAGTAAAAAAGAAGTATATAGATTTCGATAAATATATGATTAGAATCTATAACATATGAATATGTAAAACCGATACTTCGGAATAAAATAACTGTAATACTTTTAAATTTTAATTTTTCGTAAGCAACTTTTTTACATTTTAATATATGGTTATGAACTTTAAATTCACTATTATACAATTTACATTTCTCTTTTATATATCTTTTCTTTTAAAAATTAATATATGTAAATATATAATAAAAGAAATTATTATAAAGTGTGAAATTAAATTGAATAAGTTGAAAGAAAATTAAACAAGTGTTTTAGGTTGTAATAATAATATGTGGGAGGCGTGGGAAGGTTAAATTTACGAACTAGCACTTGGCAACTAAGAAGTTGTGATGAAGTTATACGTGTCTTTGTTGCTGCATGCACGCATGCATTCATATCCCCTGTGATCCACAACAAACAGAACAGACAAATAAAATAGCTTCCCGTGAAGAGTGACGACAAAACGTCACCATGCACCTCGACTCTCGTACAATCAATTTTCTTATCAACGTAAACCTTGTTGAACAAAACACACTAATGCCTATAAATTCACACCTGCAAGAAGAAACTATAACGCATCACAAAACTCATAGCAAGAAATCTGCAAAATCAAATAATGGCTTATGTGAGGCTTGCTCCTTTGGCTCTCTTCTTGCTTGCCACTTCCAGTATGTATTCCATTCTTCTTCATATTTTTTCATCACTTATGTTTATATATTTCAGAACTACAGAAAGTTATTATTTATTTGCTCTGACTTTGAAATGTGATTTTTAGTAATGTTTCCAATGGAGAAGATAGAAGCAGTAGACTGTTCAGGTGCTTGTTCACCGTTTGAGGTGCCACCATGCGGGTCACGTGATTGTCGTTGTATCCCTGTTGCACTATTTGTTGGTTTCTGCACTTATCCAAGTGGACTTTCATCTCTGGCAAAGACGATAGATGAACATCCCAACTTATGTCAATCTCATGATGAATGCATGAAGAAAGGAAGCGGCAACTTTTGTGCTCGTTATCCCAATCATTATATGGATTATGGTTGGTGCTTTAACTCTGATTCTGAAGCCCTTAAAGGCTTCTTGGCCATGCGTGGAGCAATAAGCGAGTAATATGTGTATGCATGTGAAATGTGTCATGCATGATACATCTACTGCTACTTCTATAAATTAAAGCTTATGATGCATCTACTGCTATCAATAAAAAGTGTTCCATCCAACTCATAGTTGGTTACTTTAGACTCTTGGACCATGAGTTAATAAAAACAATTGGTTTCTTTCTATAATACCCAAGAACGTATTCAATAACGCTCCACCATCTACAATTGGTTGGTCCTCATTATTCCATTGCACAACAATTCTTTCATTAAGAATGTTACAAATCATTGGTTCTTAGCTATTGGTATTTCTCTTTCCTTACTCATCTGTGAAATGTTAAAAACAATTATTTCTAAGGAATATAAAACTGAACCAAAACACAATACTAGATAGCTATATAATGGCTTACATCAACGAGCCAAAAACCTATGACATTTTTACTTTAGTTCATTACAAAAGGGGTGGGAGTGGAAAAATAGTAAACCATAAACTTTCCTATAGCTTGTTCAGATTGCAAAGCTTGATGTCTTCACTAGTGGACGACTACTACAGCCCATAAACTTAAGTTTTAGGAGTCACCGAGAAGGACAATGAATAGTTTTATTAATATTTCTAACATAGTTTCAAATATGGAATCCTTTGTCAGTGTTTGTTATACAATATCGATTCTTCTATTTTATGAACTAGGTGCCAGGATATTAGACAAAAAATAGCATAAGTGTATTTAAGTATACTTTATGCAAAGGATAAAAGATGTAAACGAATACTTATGTAAAGTTGAAAAGGTATGAAATTATAATGAGCATGAAAAGATGACGAAAATTTTCAGCCACAATAATTTTTTTTTGGAATGTTTATATATATATATATATATATATATATATATATATATATATATATATAAACACGCGAACTGCGACTTTCCCTCTTGATTCAATCTAGAATTCGAAACAACATCACTAGTGTTAATGAGTGAAGGTTTCATCTTTTTTTTTTCTTGTCATATTAATGGATTAATAACATCAGAATATTATGCATACATAACCTATAATCTCATATAAAAAGGTTTTCCAAATTAGTCCACATTTGAGATGAAAAAATAATGCATCAACTGGGATTAATAAATTTGAAAAAAAAAGTGAACAAAAATTACTTGGCTGAGATGTAGTTGGAGCTGGAGGGGAAGCATATTCAATACTTGGTTGAGGTATCGTTAGAGGTGTATGGTTAGCATGTTCAGTACTTGCTTGATGTGCTGATAAGTATCAATTTTGAGTGTTTTTATACATGAGAAATATTGAGTACTTGTAGGTTTAAGTGTTATTTTAAATAGTAATTACTCTCAATTTTAGAGTTTTTGGATTTAAATTTATGTTTTGAGTCCTGAGTTAAAGGAAATCATTTAATCTCAATTATTGTGAAATTTCAAGTATACAAGAATGAAGAAAATGATAGATTGGAAGATTCATGAAGAAAATAAATGAAAAGTTTAAAATAGAGAAAGGCCCAAAAGAAAAGCCACTTAACCTAGGCCCAAAAGAAAAGCCACTTAACCTAGGCCCAAAACCAAGTTTAAAAGGAGATTTTTAGGGTTTTGGAAGGCAGCAAGACCTAGAGAACGGAGGCGGACGGCTAGAATCAAGATTTTCTTCTCCTCTTGCAATCTTCCTTTCATTGGGTTGTAATGACTACCATGGGTAGCCAATTCTTCATATTTGGGATTGAATGTAATCTTTTGAACTCGTTCATATTTTGGTGATTTTTATATATAATATTAAGTTTATACTCAATTGGTATTTTCATCTTGTGCTTAATGCTAGATTTTATCTTATCAATAGAGTCTTGATTTTGATTCTTAAATTTAACTGGGAAGTACTTTTGAGTTTCCGACCTAGATGAAAATACTCAATATATTGGAATACTAGGGATAGGTTTCGATGTATTGATTGTGTATAACATATGTTCTTAATGCTGGGTAATTTACTAAATAGTTGAGGGATCAGTGTTTAGGAAATTTCCTTATGAATTTCATATAAGAGGAATCGGTGTAAATGATTTTTATATGTGCATCAATTGTGAGTAGTTACGGATATTGTATGTTTTTATCAAATCTAAAATATGAATGAGGGAGATAGATGAAGTTCAATCTCAGAGTCCTTCTAGATCTTGCAAACTCCTTTTTATAATTGTTACTTATTTTAATTGTTCTTTTATGTTTCTTGACTCGAATTATTATCAAATCATCTTAAAATTGAATTTGCTTATTGAGTAGTGACGTTGAAATTCTAAAACAGAACTGTTCCCTGAGGAATCGACATCTTTACTTAATTCACTATATTACTTGTGACTCGGTACACTTGCCGAATAAAGTCTTAACAGATGCAGATAGAGGTAGAGGGGTAAATGAAGATAGAAAACCTCTAAGATTACTTGTTTTAGGAGTTTGTACCTGAAGTCCTAGATCAATCACATTATAAATGAATTACAAACGAGTTAATATACTAAATAAGACTAATGCAATTTATAGACGACAAATAAATTGTATGAAAGTTGAGATATCTAACCAGGTTTACGTGTACATTGAAGATGTGCAGGATGAATACACTTACTTGTAAGTAAGGGTAAATGAGGGTGAGTACTAGGCTGTGAAGAATGACTAATCACTTGAGTTTCGAATTAAAACTTACTTGATATTGTAATTTCATCTTCAAGATTCTTAACCGCCAATAAAACTCTCGAAGATAACAATGAAACTCAAAATGTTATTACATATTACGTCGATGAGATGGATGACGGGTTGCTGGTGAATAAATGTTACTATGCTCTACTACATGCCCCCTCGTAGACGATGATTTATGAGTAGTATGTGGGTCTGAACTATTCTTGTTGGTTGATATTTTCTTCATGTTCAGGTGGTCTACAAACAATAACACACCAAGTTCAACAATGAAGGATAATTGTTTAAAGTGAAATAGTAAAAAGATAAAAACCTTGTTAGTTGCATATTTCCTTCTTTATCTATAAATAATGTTTCTAAGTTTTGTTGTTCAAATGGCTCAGATTCATGAAAATTGCCAACATCATCTTCAGCCGTGTTATACTAGTCTCTAGGCTCTAAATGTATAGAGGTATGAACTAATTTTTATCCAATTCATCATCCTCTACATAATATATCATTTGAGCTTCTGATGCCTGAATGTATGCCTTATCATCATTGTTATCACTGGTGTGGATTAAGCGTGCAAAGCTTACTAATGTAAATCCATACTAATCATTCACAATCCTTTTAGAAGTAGTTGTATTAGCCCACATACATTTGAATAGAACAATTGAGAATCGACCATGGTTGTTTATCTTAATTATGTCTACCAATCGACCATAATATGACAGACATCCAAACCCCATTTGATTATCACTACTACTTGCATAACTCGTTGTCCAAATGTACCAACAACTCCATTGTTTTGTGTTTTAAGCCAAAGGTCACACTCCAATATACAAAATTTGAACCCATTAATATTATAAGCATTATATCACTTTTCACAATCAATCAGACCCATAGCTAGTAATTTTAAATCATTTGAATGGATACCAATTGATTCATTCCTTATATAAAATTAAAAAAAAAATAAACAATCATATGAAGTGCAATATACATAAGAATCAAATATAAATGGTATAAATATACATACACGACATGAAAACCACTCTGCAATTCCCTATGAACCCTCTTGTCTATCACAGAGGATGATCATTTGTGACTTCTTAGTTGTCTTTGTAGAATGTCTCTAAATTCCTTATGTGCACCATATAACATATATAAGGTAATGTTGAAGGGAAAATGAATTATAAAAAATACTTTGGTGTATAAACTTACTACAGAAATGGGTCAACTAGGGTGTAGTTAGTGGCACATGATGATGTGCTACCAACTTTTGCTTTCTAAATAGAGTGAAATAAGTAAAACCCTCAACTGGTTTTCCGACTGGTGGGAAAAATGTATTTTTATTACAAGGCATATTATTAAACTCGTCATTAACATGATGCAATCAGTTGTATACATTCGCAATTTCATCTAAATATCTAGAACAAAAAGTTCAAGCCTCTCCAGCCATGTATCATTCAACTATTGACCCTTTTGCTTGTGCCTTATTACAAACATAAGAATTTAATTTTCCTAGATACCTCTCAGTGGGATACATCCATTAATATTAGATGAGTCCTTCAAGCTTGGCATCTTTTACTAAATGCATGATTAAATGAATCATGAATGTAAAAGAAAAAGGCAGAAATAACATCTTCGCGTGACACAATGTGAGGATAACTCTATTTTGTAGATGGTCAAGTTAATCCATTTTTAAAACTTTATTATGCAATTGTCTAAAAAAGCATAAATCAATCAAAATAGAGAAGACTTCCTTAGAGAGCGTCTTTCTTATTGCCAAAGATAGAAGTTGTTCCATCAAAATATGTGACTCATGACTTTTAATCCTTCAAGCTTATGTTATTTGACATCGATACAACTTCTTTAGGTTTTCCATTATTATTATTATTATTATTATTATTATTATTATTATTATTATTATTATTATTATATCTATTTTTTCCATTATTTTAGTTATTTTCATTAAGGTTGTCAATATTATTAACAATATGCACCAGGTGGAATTTGAAGGCACTTCTTAGAGTATGATTATTAGCATTCTTATTATGACTATTGTGGTGATTTATATAATTAATACTAATATTAATAATATTCATATATTAATAATAATATTGATAATATTTATAATAATAACATTAATAATATTAATATTAATAATATCAACATCAATAATAATAATATTGGTCTTTGAGAGGGAGATGGAGAAAGTGTATAAAGATATGTAAAGAAATTGAATTCAAAATTTCTCATATTTTTCGTGAGGGAAACTATTGTGTGGACAAGCTGACATTGCTGGGTCTCAAGAATAAGTTCGATTTTAAATTGTATGATGTCTTATATGCTATTAAATTAGATTTTTTTTATAATAGATATCAACTCCCTTTGTTTCGTTTTATTTAGCTTGGTTGGAAAGTGTTTGTCATCTTCTTTTGCAATAAATTTGACCTAGTCATCCCATGATTTTATATATTTTCTTTTTATATTATGGCATGTAATTGTTGATCTTTGAGATATGAGCCTAGTTAAGATTTCAAAGTTCATAATAATATCTAACATTAATTTTTTCTCTTTTAAAAATAAATCATAACATGATCACCATCCTTATTATTGTTTGGTTATTTTTTTGGATATACAACTGTATCAAGTAGAACATCTCAACTTTCACTAGATGATTAGGCGGCACAGTGTGTCGTTAAGAAACTATACATAAATTTTAAATACTTAAGATTTGCATGCGTGAAACCGACACTAAAATGGACTAAAAGTAATTAGTTGTGTTGGTTATACTGATAAAAGAAAATATAAATATAAAAAATATTACAATTTGTTATGCTAGCTAGACTTAGGTGGAAATATATTCTTTTTAATATAGAATGTGTGGGCTAAGCTAACGTTAGCGTGACTCTCGACTGCATAATGAGATTCATCTATAAGTAAATATCATAAATATTAATCTTATTAATATTATTAACAATTTATAGCAAGAGGAAATTGAAGTCAGTTTATATAAAACTTATAATTACTATATCAAAGAATTCTTTTAGTCATTATTATTATTGTTAATGTTAATAATACAATAATTATTATCAAAATTGTTTTTGTTATTATTATTATTCTTGTCATAATAATTATTTTTTGTAATTATTTTTATTATTTGTTCATCGTGTAACTACTTATTGAATTTGAACTAGATGTTCTAACCACATATTGTAACAACTTGGATCATACTCAAAATTCTATAAATATATCTTCATTCCATATTGGGTACTTATCTAATTTTATACATATATTTATTATAAACATCTTTGTACTCGTACTTGAGAGAATCTTTTATAAATAAATCTTCATTTAGTGCTCAAATTCCCAAAGAATAAAGTTCGAACATAACTTTTAAAACCTTTTAGTCTAACTAAAGCTCGGTCAACTAAAAATCAATCTGAGAACACCTTAAAAGATTCCAGCAAATATGTCAATATACAGTATAATAATTCATTATAAAATGTAAGATTAAGTTCAATGTATTAAAAGAATTGACATAATATGAGTTGAGTTATAGGAAGGTTAAATTTAATGATCTAGCATTTGCTAGGTGTCGGAATCCTACTAAGAAGTTTTCATGAACTTATACGTGTCTTTGTTGCTGCATGCATGCATATTCATATTCCCTATGATCGACTAAGAGACAATTAAGTAACAGCTTAACGTGATGAGTGATGAGAAAACTTCAGAATGCACCTCGAGTCTCGTACAATCAATTTTTTTTATCAACGTAAATCTTGTTGAACAAAACACGCTAATGCCTATAAATTCTTACCTGCAAGAAGAAACTATAACGCATCACAAAACTCATAGCAAGAAATCTGCAAAATCAAAGAATGGCTTATGTGAGGCTTGCTCCTTTGGCTCTCTTCTTGCTTGCCACTTCCAGTATGTATTCCATTCTTCTTCATATTTTTTCATCGTTTCTGTTTATATATTTCAGAACTACAGAAAGTTATTATTTATTTGCTCTGACTTTGAAATGTGATTTTTAGTAATGTTTCCGATGGAGAAGATAGAAGCAGTAGACTGTTCAGGTGCTTGTTCACCGTTTGAGGTGCCACCATGCGGGTCACGTGATTGTCGTTGTATTCCTGTTGCACTATTTGTTGGTTTCTGCACTTATCCAAGTGGACTTTCATCTCTGGCAAAGACGATAGATGAACATCCCAACTTATGTCAATCTCATGATGAATGCATGAAGAAAGGAAGCGGCAACTTTTGTGCTCGTTATCCCAATCATTATATGGATTATGGTTGGTGCTTCAATTCTGATTCTGAAGCACTTAAAGGCTTCTTGGCCATGCCTAGAGCAATCTCTAAGTAATGTGTGTGGCTGTGAAAAGTGGTCATGCATGATGCATCCACTACTACTTCTCTAAATAAAAGCTTATGATGCATCTACTGCTATCAATAAAAACAGTGTTCCTTCCAAACTTAATATGTGGTTGCTGAACTCTTAAATTTCTCCCATTTTCTCCTGGGCTTGACAAAACTCTAATTTTACCTTTTCTTCTGTTGTTTATCAGATAAAATGATGTTTGATGGTATACTAGACTTTTTCTCATAGCTACAACTAATTCATTATCACATTTTATTTGACACCAAAATCTCCCAGTATTCTTTCCTGTGAAATTGCTTATTGAGTTTTTAGGTGAAATATGTTCTACCTTGCAAAGATAAAGCCAATTAGCATTGTTCTGGCCTTGTTGTCACATTTTATTCCATAGCTCAAGGTACCTTAGACGTATGTTAACACCTTCTCTGATCTCCATTCTATAGTTGCTAGCATCAACTTTTCTTCATCTATTTTCTTTCTTCAACTTTTCATTTACAACCAACGGTGAACATCCAAGCTTTACAATATTCTTAGTATATTTCTTTTCTACAAAGAATCCATCAGATGAATTTCTAATCCAAAAAAATTATACAAGTCTAGATTTTTCATCTTATATCTTTCTATTATTTTCATCTTCAATCATCTTTAAGTTTTTTAGGATAGTAAAAAAAAATCTTAACTTAGTTTCTAATATAGACTAAATCATTCACATACAATGCAATAATTAAGATATTAGTCATATTTTACATATAAGGTAGGTTTATTCTTACTCTTCTTAAAACCTTTTTCTATGAAATAGTTGTAAATGTTGTTATATCTTGCTCTTACAACTTGTTTTAACATATAAAAAACTTTCTTTAGTTTATAAACATTCTCATCTCGTCATTCAATCGCAGAAATTGTTGAACATAAACCTCTTCTTTCAATTTACTATTATAAAAATTGTTGAGTTTAATATTGAAGATCTCACATAAATTAAAGATAAAGTATTTCAATAATTTATAAGTCATTAAAAAAAATAAATTACCAACTCAATTTTTTTATTTATAAAATGTCATTATCGATGAAAAGTTTTACAATCAATTTATCATCATATTTATTGACAAATGTTGTATTTTTTGACGATAAATCTGTTGATAAATTTACTACCAATTTATCAACAGATTAAATTTATCAATAAATTATCCTCCAGTTTACTCAGATAAATTTTATCCATAAATTGTTACCAAGTTTCCGACACATTTATTCTATCGATAATAATAAAAATAATAATTACAATAATAATAATAATTATTATTATTGTAATATTTCTAGTAATAAGAATCAAAATAATAATAATGATACTAATAATAATATTAATAATAATATTAATAATAATATCAATAATAATATTTATAATAATAATAACAATATTAATAATTGTTGTAATTGTAATATTAAATATAATAATAATAATCATAATATAATATAAATAATATAAAAGTTGAGTATGAGTAATGGTTATAATTTATCCGAAACTGTTGTACAATTGTAACGATTTTAGTGTTTGATCATCATATGTATCGAATATGTAAACAAAGCTTTATTTTTATAACAGAAAAATCATAATTTTATCTTTTAAATAAAAGAACTTGATCATTGTTATAAATTGTGTTGCCGGATGTTTGAAGTATTTTAAGTTCTTCACTTCGTAACTCTTAAAACAGGTTCGTAGGTTCTTGAAAGAATCCATAACTCTTATACCACTTTTATCTTTTTTCTATATTTCTTTCTTTATGTTTTTACTTGAGAAATATTCTATAGTACATTCAAATTATCTTATAGATTAAAAATAATTTTTAGAATTCTATAATAATGTTTTAATAATTATGCATATAAAGAGTTTTATTGACCTTCAATATGCATTTAATCTGCATTAAACTTTGCATTAAAAATTCTAACAACTGTTCAATGTTTTGACAGGTTTTTCTTTGTCATAAGGTCCTAGATTGATTCTTCCTTGCACCTCCATATTGACTTGCTACACCTCCATAACTTTACATATTTTCATTTTAGCCCTTATCGAAAGATGAAAATATCTTTCGACAGATTCAATTTTTTTTTACGGATTGTACAAACCGTATTGCAATTAAAAGATATTATCATTACGGATTGTACAACCCGTAATTATTTTTTTTTGCAACTTTTACATTTACAGGTTGTACAAACCACTGCAAGTATAATTTTTTCTAAATGTATTGCGGTTTGTAAAACCTGCAATGCATTTAAATTTTTATTTTTTTTGCATTACGGTTTGTATAACCCGGTAATGCATTTTAAAAAAATTAATTTAATATGTGTTATGACTGTAACACCACCCACCCAATCATGTAATTAGATGAAGAGTCTTTTTTCTCATTTCAAGTTCCAACTCCACATTTTAAATGAAGAGTCTATTTTGCTCTTCTATATTAATTAAATAAAGAGTCTCTTATGCTGCTCTAACTAAAGAGTCTCTTTAATTTTTATGTTGAAATATTCACTCATCTTTTTTCATTTCAAATTCAATTAACATAAAACTAAACTAATTAAATTAAGGCAAATGAAAAGTAAAATTAAGGCAAATGAGGAGTATAAGTAAGTTCACTTCTTGATTGGATTTCATTTCAAATTCAATTAAAATAAAATAAAATAAAATAAATTAGTTTAATTTTATTTAAATTTAATTTTAATTTAATTTTAATTTAGTTTAGTATCTGTAGGTCACATCTTTTTTCAAATTCAATTAAAATAAAATAAAATTAATTAAATTAGTTTAGTTTTATTTTAATTTAATTTTAGTTTAGTCTAGTCTCTCTAAGTCACACCTTTTTTCAAATTCAATTAAAATAAAAATAAAATTAATTAAATTAATTTAGTTTTATTTTAATTTATTTTTAATTTTAGTTTAGTTTAGTCAAATCACACCCTTTTTTTGTATAGTTACAATCAATAAGTAAACTTACAAAGACTCTTCATTTGCCTTAATTTAATTAGTTTAGTTTTATTTTAAGTGTTTGAAATGAAACCAATCCAGAAAAAGGAGCGAATGTTTGAGCATAAGAATCTAAGTGACTCTTTCTTTTAGATAAGCAACAATACTCTTTATTTAATTGGTATAGGGGAGCACAGACTCTTCATTTAAAGTGGGGTTGGAACTTGGAATGAGAAGGAGCACCAACATATACTCTTTATTTAATTGGTATAGGGGAGCACAATAGACTCTTCATTTAAATTAGAGTTGGAACTTGGAATGAGAAAGCATATACTCTTTATTTAATTGGTATAGGGGAGCACAATAGAGTCTTCATTTAAAGTGGGGTTGCAACTTGGAATGAGAACAATCCTAACGAGCAAAATAGACTCTTCATTTAATTACATAATTGAGTGGAGTGGTGTTACGGTGACAACACATATTAAATTAATTTTTTTAAATACATTACGGGTTGTACATACAAACCGTAATGCAACAAAATTTATAAATACATTCAGGGTTGTACAACCCGCAATACAAAACAAAAAAAAAATTAAATGCATTACAGGTTTTTACAAACCGTAATACATTTAGAAAAAATTATACTTACGGTTTGTACAACTCGCAATGAAAAAGGTGCAGAAAAAATAATTGCGGGTTGTACAGTCCGCAATGATAATATCTTTTAATTGCATTACGGTTTGTACAATCTGTAAAAAGAAAAAAAAATATTTTTTAATTGTATTAGGGTTTGTACAATTTGTAAAAAAAAAATTGAATTTGTCGAAGGGTATTTTCGTCTTTTTTCTCAGGATTAAAATGAAAATATGCAAAATTATGGAGGCGGAGGAAGTCAGTATGGAGGTGCAGGAAGAATTGTGATTCATGACCCGTTCTATACTTTGAGATCTACTCTATAGGTCGTCCTTGAACATATGTGTGTGCCGAATATATGACTCCAAAACTTTGTCAAATATGACTCTAACCACTCGTGCAATTAGTTCACAATCCATTGATTTTCTTCCTTTGTTGTTGCTATATGTTGACTATTGTATGTTCAAAGGTTTTTCTCATTCTTTTGGAAAATATTGTGTTATGAAGATATTTACAAATGACATTTCCTTTCAAACTTGGGATGAAGATAATATTTTGTGTTATGAAGATATTTACAAATGACATTTCCTTTCAAACTTGGATGAAGATGAGAGTGTTGTATTTTTGAGATGAAAAAAGATGATATTTCCAAAATAATTCACTTATATATTTCCTGATCTAGTAGTTAATTATTATTATTATTATAGTTGTTAATTATGAGTATCTAATCATCATTAATTATAACCATGAATGATTATAAGCTGCTTATCCCAATTAAATATATTATCAACTATTTCAGTGCAGGTGAATACAATATGGTAGGGAATATATTAAAAAATATTCGTGTGTATCAAGTGACAGATTCCTTTGAAAAAAAAATTAGTAAATCTGCATTTGTAAACAGTTCCACGTGAAAGCTATTTTGAGTCTGGGTTCCTTTCTTTCCCGATGCAGCCATAATCGGCCAAAATAATTTATTTGAAACAATAGTTTGCAGGTGATTGCTTCAAAGGAAGCTAAATTAATAGTTAAACACGTAAAGAGTTACAATAATACCACTAAAATACTCTTAATGGAACTCCAATTAATATGCATTCATTCTCCATTAAACTTTGCGTTAAAATTTGTAACATGTTATTCAACATTGTCATCCAAGACGTTTTTTCGCCACAAGGTCCTATGGGGATTGAGATTTATGGGGTCATGGCCGCTACATCTCCTTTAATATCATCATTTAAGCCACTAATGAAACAGTTTAAAAACAGCTTACTCAGTTAAACCTTAAGATCTATTAGCAAGTGCCATGAATTTTAAATAATAATCCGATACTGACCCATTTTGCTGCAACTTGAAGAGTTCAGCCATTGGACAGTTGAATGGTGACGGGCCAAATTGAGACTCCAAGGCACGGGTTAAAGCTATCCAGGTGGTGACAGCTTCTATCTTCTGTAACATCTGAAACCACGGTACTACTGCTTTTTCGAAATGCATTGAAGCAATTTCCATGCGATCTGAGTCTGGAGTGTTATGATAATTGAAGAACTTGTCCGCTTTAAAGATCCACTCTAACATCGGAGTAGAACCATCAAAATGAGGGAACCCTAGCGTAATATCCTTTATCAGGGGAAAACTAGTAATTGGGTTAACCTTTATTGTTGATGTGGAGTTCGTTGGGCTTCCATGAGATTGAGAAACATTGTCTATCAATTGCTGTAATGTCGATTGGATCTGGTCCATCTTCTTGTCCTGCGATTTGGATTGAGCTGTGTCGACACCCAATTTCGTCCAGGCAAATAAAAATTATTTTTGCAAATATAAAAAAGGAAAAAATAAAATAAAAGAATAAACATAGGAATTTAAAACTTTTTGACATGTGTCGTTTAGTTTCTTTGCAATTTAGAATAAATAATATAATGAAACTTTGATTTATAAGTAAAGTTTGATTGAATAATAATAATAATAAGACAAAATGAAATTTAAAAAAAAATAATAAAATAACAAAAAAAAAGGGGTGTTGGGTCTGTCTTAAAATAAATTGAATAGAAAAATTCAGTGAGCCCAACTGGATAGAAAGATGTTTTCTGAAGCCTAATTTACTAATAAAAAAAGTTACTGTTTACACCTCCCTTATCTGTTAATTGTGTTTGCCACATAAGCCCTAAGGTTTACAGAAACACATTGCCCATTCAAGTTCCTATGTAACTTTAGTACCTTTTAATTCTTTAATTAGTGCCTAACAAATTTTATTTCTCATAACTAAATTTTCACCTTTTTGCCTTCTCACACTTATCACATTTAGTAATCATGCTTTTAACATTTAACCAATAGTCATGCTTTTAACATTTAACTAACAATCATGTTTTGACATTTAAACTCCCATAGCCTTATTTAACTCCTATAGCCTTCCTATACTCATACGTTCAGAGGCTATTCATGTTCAGGGACTATTTTTGTTTAGTAGCTATTCATGTTCGCTGACTATTCATTTTTCTTTTTATTATTATTGTCCTTTTGCTTATTCTTCATGAAATGTAACCTCTTAAGCCAAAAGGAGTTAATACATAGAGGTGGAATAATTAATTCTTAATAAAAGTCATGATTGAGGGTGTTATGAGCATTATGGAGGGAGATGAAGGGATGGACAGACAAAAATATAAAGAACTGCTCCTATTTTCAAAAGGGGAGGACAGAAAAATTGAGGGACAGAGAATACACAGAAATTGTTAGAAATTTAGAGAGAAAAAGATACTGAAGAAGAATATTGAAAAATATTATTGGATTCTGTTGAAAAAAAATCTAAGGGTCCAGTAGAAACTACCAGAAAGAGAAAACAAGAAGCTAAATTGGGAATCTTCAACGGGTTCGTCTTCTTCCTTTAATTCTGTCCTGCTTTTTTTTCATTATTTTGTCCAGATTCATTTTTTTCATCTGTATTGTGTTTTGTTTAACCTGTACAGTATCAATGAGTAATTATTTTTGCAAGCATTGTTTAATTAATTTTTATAAATTATTATATCGATGAGACGATTGCTGCCACTGGCACGATCAGGTAATTGCTTGATACGGTTGCTGTTACCACACCGATCCTGAGATTATCTAATTGCTGTATTTTTTACACAACTAATATTGTTCATATGTCAAATTTGGCTGCTGCTAGCACAGTAAGTAAATTTCAATAACAAAGATATAGTAACATTAGATATCATTAACCCAGAGACAGAAAATAAACACAAAACCCCAAACCAGAATCAAAAATACCTAAACTCAAAACCCACAAAAATCCTCATAACTTAGTGAATCTAAAGACCCACTCAAAAGAATACAAACAGTCTTTCTAAAAATAAAACAGGTTAATCAAAAGTCGGTCCATAGTCAATAGCAAATTTAATTCCAGAAAATTAATAGTCCCAACTCCAGAAAATTAATAGCAAAGTTCCAAATTCAAAAATTTTCAAACCATGTACCACAACATAAATTATTCAGAAACAGAAATCCACCCCAAACAACCAATCCAGAAACAGAACCCAAAGGCAAAGAAGTCCCTTTTCCCAATTTAAAAAACCTAACATCAACCGCCACTATCCCTCACATATCCAAATAGTCATAGTAAAGAATAAAACCAAAATAATCATTCCAAGAACAAAATAGCTCAAGCATCCGATTATAATCCTTTCTGCCACTGCTTAGGGTATTAGGATTCATTGTTTGTTTTTTTAATTAATCTTACTGTTTTTATGTTGTACATTTTTTTTAATAACAAAATAAAAGTAAGCTAGGAAAATAATAAAAAAGAACCTTTCTTTTTACATAAACTTTTAAAAATAAAATATTAGATTTAAAATAAATTTAAAAATAATTTAAAAATATATATAATATTTAAAAAAAAACATTTAATTAACAGTTTTAATAAATTTTTTTACAATAAACAAATATAAACTTTTTCTTTCAGGAAAACGAGATTAAATGAAATTTCAAAAAATATGAAACTATCACCAATCAACTTTTAAAATTAGAACTACGTGATCCCTGATTTTCCTTTGAAAATACGTAAGACCAAGGTCAATCCTTGTCGGGTTCAAAAAATAAAAAAAATAAAAATTTGTCTCTATTATTATTTTGTTTGTTTATTATTCATTCTTAAACTGTATTTTTTGTAAATATATATTCATTTTTAGTTGATGTAATTATTATTATTTTTTTTTGAGAAAAATAACATTTTGTAGAACCACACTTATTTTTATTCATTTAATTAAAGGTACCGTCTTAGGACGGGCGTTTTGGGGGTGCTGACACTTTCCCCACACATAATCGACTCCCGAATCTTAAATTTGGTTCGTAGCCATTTTTTTATTTTTGGTTTTTTCTATAGTTTTCCCATAAAAAAGCTATAGTAGCGACTCCATTATCAATTTAAACATTTTTATTAAAAATTAACAAGTTTGTGATCGCCCAGTCGTGATCCCGATTGCGATAGATGGCGACTCCACTGGTGAATTTCTAGAGAGTCAGGCCAATTTATTTATTTGAGTAAGATCTGATGTGGTTATCTGATGTTTATTTTTCTTTTTTTTAGTTTATCACTTTTGTAAATAATATTTGTTGTTATCTATGTTTGCATATA